>Ga0208642_1000001_pt1 | contig 302625 bp, 257 predicted proteins | sample ETN02SmetaG_4_FD_185790 | JGI IMG/M metagenome (GOLD analysis project Ga0208642, IMG submission 185790) | Marine microbial and viral communities from oxygen minimum zone, Eastern Pacific Ocean - ETNP2014F10-02SV251 (SPAdes) (version 2) | ecosystem: Environmental > Aquatic > Marine > Oceanic ...
GCCACGAGCCTGGCCTCGATGCTGGGCGCCGCGATACTGATCGCCGGACGACGCAAGGACTGAGCGGCCCTCACCCCGTGTGAGCACCCTCAGGACCCTTCGCCTCGGCCTGTGGGCTGGAAGCGTATGCGGCTGAGAGCGTGAAGTCCGGACCCATGGTATCGGGCATTTAGGGGGGACTCGTCATCTCTCGGGCAGTCCCTGCCGTTCCATGCCCGCAAGGGGGCCTGTGGGTCTGAGGATGGTCTTGGCCGTGCAGTCCTTGGACTCATGACCTATCCTCTTGCATCTCGAGCAGATGACGTTCTTGAGCATCAGATGCCGGGTGTTCCTCCTCCTGGCATCCTCCGCAGTCATCTCCCTTTCTGGCTTGATGACCGTCTTCGAGCCATCTGGGTGGACTTTGATCACCGTTCCGTCCTTCTTCTTGGTGCGCCCCACGACCCTCTTCCCCTCCGGCTTCCTCTTGGGTTTGGGCTTCGGCCGATAGACCCACGACTTCTTGGTGATGGTAACCCCATCGACAGTGGTCTTGTTGCGGCAGTTGGTACGGATGTGGCCCGGCCTGCCGCATCTGCCGCAAGTTACCTTCCTCTTGGCCTTCGCCCCAGCCTTCTTCTTGAGGGCTCTCATTTCGGCTTGGGTCATCTCCGTCTTGATGTAAGGCCCTCCTCGCACCTTGCTGGCACCGTGCTTCTTGACCATGCCCCCGGCGATCTTCTTCTCGTCGGTCTTCTTCACGTTCCTGAGGTAATTGACGACCCGCTTCGGCTTGTGCTTCTTTGTCCACTTGGCCCCCTTGCCCAAGATGTGTTGCTTCAGCCCCCTCTCGCCGCCGTCAGTTCTCCCGACGTAGTAGTAGCCGCCCTCGCACTCGAGAACGTAGACGTCCACCATGGGTACCCGAGGGAAGCCACTACGAATTACCTTGACCCCCATGGGTGAGCAATGGTAATGTCAGACGAGGTCGAACTCACGCTGGCTCGCGGCTTTCGGTAGTCCTTCAAAACCGCGTTTATAGCCCGATTTGGACCCTCCGCTCTCAAATACCCCGAAACGCGCGTAGGCTCGGGGATGGGCACTTGAGTGAGAGCAAGTCGCCGGATGCGGACGATGCCGAAGGCATCGACGAGCTAGATGCGATCAGGGCCCAGCACGCACTCTCCTCCTCTGGGATGAGCCCCTCTGCGAGGGCACGGGAGCGTTTGGACGAGGAGTCGAACCTTCGATCTGGTATCCGCAGGGAGCGCAGGATGCGCATCGCGGAGATGACTGAGCGAGTCTCGGGGATGCACGGCGCGATGAGGAAGGCCAACGAGATACTCTTCGAGGAGCAGCTCCAGCAGATTGAGGCCGATCTCAGGGACGAGCTCGAGGAGGAGCTCGAGAGGCTGGAGACCGAGGCACTGGAGCGCGAGGAACGCCTGCTGCGCGAGGAGATGCTGCACAGGCTGCGTCGTGAGGAGAACAGGCTCAGGGAGCAGTTGGACCTAGAGAGGGACCGCAGGGTGGAGGCTCACACCACCAAGGTGCGCGACCGGCTCCGGGAGGAGATGGAGGTCGAGTTCTCAAGGAGGAGGGCATTCCTCGAGGAGCGATTGGAGCTCGAAGCATCACAGAGCATCGAGCGTATGGAGCGGAGGGTCCAGATGGACCTGCGCGAGGCGATGGAGTCCCAGGTTCACAGGAAGCTGGAGACCCATCGCCTGGACCAGGAGATACAGATGCGCAACAGCATCGCCAAGAAGCGAAGGAAGCACGAGTCCAAGCTCGAGAAGCAGATCGAGAGCGAGCGCGAGTCGCTGGAGAAGGAGATGACCTCGGACGTCGATGCGAGGACCAAGGCGCTGGAGGAGGAGGCCGAGCGAGCAGCGCTGGGTGAGCTTGATCGCAGGTTCCGAGCCGAGAGGGAGACCATGGAGGCCGCCCTTGCCCTCCGAAGGCAGGAACTCGCCCTGGAACGCGAGGTCGAGATGGAGCAGCGGGTGGCCGACTTCGTCAAGAAGAGGGAGTCAGAGATGATGTCCAACCTAGAGAAGCAGCTCTCCAAGCGCTCCGATTTGTCGAAGAAGGAGGTCGGTGAGATGCTCAAGACCATGGAGTCGGAGGTCAGGGTCAAGATGGAGGCAGTTCTGCTGGACGCCCGCCAGAGCGTGATGGAGAAATCCAACTCATAGGCTAGCCTACGCTCCGTCTATTTCTCGAATCCTAGCATCTGCCTCTCTGGCGAAATCCCAGTATGACATGCTCGCAGGGTTGGATTTTGTTGGCTTTTGCGCGATGACGATGGGCGCCCCCTCCAAGGGCGACTCTGCGATTGCTACCGAGCGCGGTATCTGCGTCTCGAACACCCTGTCACCGAAGTGCTTGCGCGCCTGCTCGGTAACCGTCTCGCACAGCTTGCTCCTAGCCTGCACCATCGTCAGCAGGATCCCGAACAGCCCGAGGTCCGGGTTCACCGACCTCTGAACCTCCCTGATAGCGTTCATCAGCTGCCCCATCCCCTCCAAGGCGTAGAACTCGGCTTGGATCGGTATCAGGACCCACTCGGCTGCGGCTAGGGCGTTGATGGTCAGCAGCCCCAGTGATGCCGGCGTGTCGATGATGACCACATCGAAGGCCCCCATGCCCTCTCGCAGGGCGAGCCTGAGCCGATCCTCCCTGCCCACCCTAGTGGCTAGGTCGACCTCTATTCCAGACAGGTCGAGGTCAGCAGGCAGGACCCATAGGTTCCGGATGGCGATGTGCTTGGGGGGGCCGCGCTTCCTGTCCGGGTTGTGGCTCTTCCAGGCCGCGTGCATCGACCTCGTGAGGATCCCGGGCCCTAGGATGCAGTCATCCAATGCGAGCGAGTCGTCATCCACCCCTCTAGCGAAAAGCTCGTTCATGGTAGGCCCCACGTTGCGCTTGTCCACCCCGAAGGTAGTGGCCACGTTCCCCTTCGGGTCCATGTCGACCAGCAGCACCCTCCTGCGGGGGATTCCGTGCTCGGCGCTCCCCATCGCGAGGGCAGATGCGAGGTTGACCGCAGTCGTGGTCCGCGAGCAGCCGCCCTTGTGGTTGACGCAGGCGATGACTATGGTCACGCCGTCGAATCCGCGATGCGGTTAATTGGGGTTGTCCAGGCTATTGGATCACTGGGACGACCACTTCACCGAGGATTTTGTTCACGATGCGTTTTCCCGTGACGCCCCTGATCCTGGATTCGGGCTTGAGCACGATTCTGTGGCTGATGACGTCGAGGGACACCCCCTTGACGTCGTCGGGAATAACGTAGTCACGCGCGTCGATCGCCGCCGAGGCCCTAGCCGCCTTGAACAGGGACTGGCTGGCTCTGGGAGAGGCCCCCGCATCGATGCGCGGGTCTGCGCGGGTGCGCTGCACCAGCTCGACGATGTAGGACATTATCGCGGGGTCGACGTGAACGGTTTCGAGCGCCTTCTGCATCGCGACCACCTTCCGGGGCCCGACTATCTGCTCGACGTCGTAGTCGTCCTTGGCTCGCAGCTTCCTGCGCTGAAGGATTGCCTTCTCCTCCTCGCGAGTGGGGTAGCCCATGTGCATCTTCATCAGGAACCGGTCCATCTGTGCCTCTGGAAGCGGGTAGGTGCCCTCCTGCTCTATCGGGTTCTGGGTCGCCATGGTGCAGAATGGGGCGGGAAGCTTGTGCGTGATGCCCTCGATAGTGACCTGCTTCTCCTCCATGGCCTCCAGAAGGGCGGCTTGGGTCTTGGGCGGTGCCCGGTTGATCTCATCAGCCAGCAGGACGTTGGTGAACAGGGGCCCGAAACGGGGTCTGAACTCGCCGGTCTTCTGGTCGTACATGTAGGTCCCGATGATATCGGCGGGAAGAAGGTCGGGGGTGAACTGGACGCGCTTGAACTTGCAGCCGAGAGCCCTGGCGAAGGTGTTGGCCATCAGAGTCTTGGCGAGGCCAGGGTTGTCTTCGATGAGGATGTTCCCGTTGGACAGGATCCCGATGGTGACCTTGCGGAGGTTCTCCGGCTTCCCTATGATGACCTTGGCCACTTCGCTCATCAGGTTGTTCGAGTGACCGGAGACGGATCTGATGAGATCCTTGGAACTGGCCGTGCCGCCTTGAGCGATTGTCATGAATGGTCCTCGAACGTCCCGAGGCCGTTTCGGTGACTACTTGAGTGTTCGGGACCTGTGAACATCGCCTGTCTCAGTTATCAGCGACCCCAGAAATGATCCTCCTTCCTGTGTATGGCCAACAAGTCCTCGTAGACCTCGCGCTCGACCGTCGTCATCTCCATCTTCCTCAGCTTCCTTGCATGCGATTCGGGGATGTCCACAAGCAGGACGTCCCCCTCGTCGAACTGCCTACCGACGGTGGCGCCTTCTACCGCAATGGCCACCTCCGCCCCCTGTATCGCCTCCTTCATGCTCTCCTGACCCGAGCGAATCGACTTGATCCGACCCAATCGCCTGCCCTCCTTCAGTAGCCTCTGCCCGATGTGGATTCGGCCAGCCAGCACCCTGACACCGACCACCGCGGGCTTCGACACTCTGAACGTATGGTCGGGTAGAAGCAGGACCCTGCCCGGATAGACCACCTTCTCGCGTCGCTCCTCCTCCAATTCCAGGCTTCTCTGTTGGACCCATTCCTCGTGTTCCTCGAGGATGCGGTAGATGATGTCGGACCCGATGTGCCGAACGCCGGCGTCCGAGTCTTCGATCTCGGCTTCGGCCTCTGCGAGAATATCTGTGCTGAATGCCATTATGACTCTGTGCAGTGGGTCTGAGGAAGCCTCAGCGCTTCGCACATCACGACGGCTGACCTTGCCTAGCGAGGCCTCCCTGATGGGAATCTGCTTGCCGCCGAGCTCCTTGGCGAGCGCCTCGAGGCCACCGACGGTGTCCGACTTGATGCACACTCCCTCCTCATCGAGCTCTATGGAGAGGTTCGCCTCCTCATTGGCCACGGCCATCGCCGCTGCCCTATCCTCGTCGGAGTTGACCACGCGCAGGGTGGTGCCCACGAGTACCCCCTCCAGCGAGGGCGCGCTGATCTTGACCCCAGCCGCCGCATAGGCGACATCGGAGTCGTCCCAGCGATTGCCAGCATCCCTCATCTCGCTCATGCCCCTCGGGCAGAACATACCCTTCACGTGGGTACTCACTCCCCCTTGGTCGGTCACGAGAACAACCTCGTCTCCCTTGCGGATTGATCCGCGGTGGAGGATCAGATCGAGCGTCCTGCCGAGGCCGCGCTCCTCCTTCATCTCCAGGACTGTGCCCTCTCCCGAGCCTTCGATATCGGTGAGCTGCTCAGCGAGGAATCGCTCAGCGAGCCCTATTACCACGGCAAGCAGGTCTTGGACCCCCTCCCCCTCTCTGGCTGAGATCGGGACTAGGGCGATGTCCTTCGTGAAGTCCTTCACCCGGTCATAGCGCTCTATGTTGAAGCCGTCCTCGGCGAACTGCCCGACGAGGTCCCAGTAGCGCTGCTCGAACAGCCCAATCGCCTCCTTCGACTGGTCGCGCATCGCATGGACCATCGCGCGCCCCCGCTCTGCGTGCCAGCCGTGTATCCGGTCGACCTTGTTGGCAGCGATAACAAACGGTGTCTTGGACTGCTTGAGGACGCGAACCGACTCCTTCGTCTGTGGCTTGCACCCCTCCATCACATCCACGATCAGTATCGCGATGTCGGCAAGCGAGCCGCCCCTGGCTCGCAGTGTGGAGAAGGAATGGTGACCGGGAGTGTCGATGAAGAGAAGGCCGGGCGAGTCGAATGCCTTCCCCCCCAGCAGGGGCGAGCACAGCTCGTTGAGGACGTCAGCGGGGACCTCAGTGGCGCCGATGTGCTGGGTGATGCCCCCAGCCTCCCGATCCATCACCGAGGCGCGACCATGCTCTCCCAGGGAGCGAACGTGGTCGAGCAGGGAGGTCTTGCCGTGGTCGACGTGACCTAGCACGGCGACAATGGGTTGCCTGCGTTCTGCCATTTGACCCACCTCATGCTACTCACTCTTTTCAGTCCTCGAGACCATCGGGGAACCAGAGCCCCAATTCGAATGCCGCTGTGTCCTCGCCGTCTGAGCCGTGGATGACGTTGTGGTCGATGCTGCGGGCGTAATCCGCGCGGATAGTGCCCGGCTCGGCGTCCTCCCAGTTGGTGGCTCCAATCAGCTTGCGGGAGGCCGCTATCGCGTCCTCACCCTGCCAGGCCATGGCCACAACGGGTCCAGAGGTGATGAAATCAATCAGATTGGGGTAGAATGGCCTCTCCTTGTGCACCGCGTAGTGTGCTTGGGCGAGCTCTAGAGGGGGTGTCAGGTCGCGCCGGCCCAGCATCCGCAGGCCGATGCCCTCGAAGCGCCCGATTATCTCGTCAGCAAGGTCACGCTCGACGCCGTCGGGCTTGACCATGATGAATGTGGTTTGCGTCTCTGTCATGGAGCGGGCGACCCACCACCCCTATTTCAACGCAAAGCACGCAGGCAAATGCTTGATGAGCCAGTGGACGCACGTGCGGACATGAGGGCATTGTCAGCGCTCCTGCTGTCCGCCTGCCTGCTGCTGCCCGGCTGCATGGACAGGGTCGGTGACACCGTAAACCCCGAGCAGGAGCTGTTCGACGACAATACCTTCGTCAACGAGGACGAGCACATCAAGCTGACTTGGACCATCGACTCTGTTGCGACCATCAGGATCGCCTTCGAGAAGCAGGAGGGTCCCAACGTGGACCTCTACACTATGACCGAGGTCAACTATGAGAAGTACAAGCAATGCGCTGAGGGTGAGCAGGAGAGCTTCGTCTACCTAGCCGACCTGAGTGATCCGAACACTGCGGCAGCCAATCTGGAGGCGACCGTTGACTCAGGCACCTATGTAACCGTGATTGACAACACGGACTGCGGCGAGGCCCAGCCCCCAGATCAGGGAGGGCTGCTGACTAGCGACGATAACGACAGGGCAAGGGTGGACTACAGAATAACCGCCCAGTGAAAGCTCGATGACGGCCCAATCTTGAAGCATTCACTCCAACACCAAACTCCGTGAGCATTGGGGATATCGGATGTGATCTAGCAATAATGGCGGCCTTTGGAATCTATTGGCTACTGGACCAATTTTTCAACGAAGGCAGTATCACCGACCCCGAGAAGCAAGTTGTACCGAAATCGGAGAAATCAGCACAACAGCTTCGTACATGCCATTTTGAAGGATGCTACTCCCTGCCCTATAGGTCAACGGAGTACTGCTGGAAGCATCAGGACGGACAGCCCCACGATACTGACCGGTTCTCCAAGCCGAATTGGTGGGAGGAGGGCGGAGGCGCCCCTTGAATCACTTGATGCCGCCTTTCACGTAGCGACGCGTCCACTTGAGGCGACGCGCATTGCGCTTGAGCTTGAGCATATTCTTGCGCGCCTTGCTGTTCTTGAACCAGAACACGCTGCCATCACGCTTGACGAACATCATGCCGGTGCCCGGCTCTATCTCCTCGTGCGTGAAGCTGCAGATTCTCTGCTCCGGCATTCGATCGCCTCATCGCGAACCGAGCCGGCGTGCCTCGCGACCGGTGTCCCTGAGCATCAGGATGTCCCCCGGTCTCCCGTCTTTTGGCTCTCTTACAGGTCCGAGGACGTTCCTTGTGATGATGCGCCCTATGTCCCGGGGGTTGTTGGAGTCCATGACCCGGACCTTGACTTGAGTGGCCTCCCCGGTCAGGCCGGTGCGCCCGACGACCTCAACGACTTGAGCGGGCCATGATTCAGTCGCCATCTTGCTTCCTCGCTCTTTCGGGTTTTTCAGGAGGACAGAGTCTCGAAGTGGCCCTTGACCTCGTTGAAGCGATCCATGCCGTCCTTCTCAACCTGCATGACGGCGATGGCCGCCGTACGCGTGCCCAAGCTCATGCCTGCCGCCTCTGCTAGGTACGCCTGGTCTTCGACGTAGATGAACGGGATGCCCTTCTCACGGCAGATCATCGGAATGTGGGCCAGCAACTCGCCCGGGTTCACGTTCTCGGCCATGACGACCATCTGGGCAGTTCCGCGCTCGGCAGACTTGGTCACCTCATTGGCACCCTTCTTCAGCCGACCGCGACCGTCCTTGCCGATACTCTTGACCATCTCGTAGACTTGCTCTTGGACGTCTTGGGGCGTCTCGAACGCTATGTGTACACTCATTGGAACGACTCCTCGTGTTTGGTAAGCCGCCGCACGGCATGACCGATATAAACGCAGCGTATCTTCATTGAATCGTCTTGCATCAGGACGCTCATTCGATGAGCTTCCCCACGCCTCTTGCGAGGGCCGGCGCCGCGGACACATTAGCCCTCGGATTGGGCAGGGAATCGGTGGTATGGATGCCATCGACGTGATTGGCCAGACGTGACAGAGCGCCACCTGTGAACAGGCCGTGCGTGCAAGCGGCATGAACCTCCTTGGCACCTTGTCGGCGAAGCGCGTCGCTGGCCCGGCATATGGTGCCCCCGGTACTGATCATGTCATCCACGATGGCGACCACTTTGCCGGACACATCGAGGTCCTTCGGCGTGTGCTCGATGGTGTGGGCATCGATCCTGGTCTTCTCGAGATACGAGAACTCGCACCCAATCAGTCCAGCCACCTCCGAGGCTCTGGATATCGCACCCTTATCGGGGCTTAGGATGAAGTCTGGGCCGACGTTCTTACGCAGTCTGTCTGCGATCTCTGGCATCGAACTCACGAACTCGATTGGTAGGTTCATTCCATCTAGGACCTCTGGAGCGTGGAGATCGAGGATTACGATGCCATCGCAACACTCGGTCAGGACGCCCGCGATGATCCTAGCAGACACAGCCTCACCCGGGGAGAAGCGCTTGTCCTGACGCGCATAGCCATAGTAAGGAATTGCGAGGATCACTCCAGGGCCGACGTCGTCCATCCGCTGTTCCCCCTCTCCCTTGAGGTTAGCGAGGTCCCCACGACGAACGTCGTTTATCGCACCCAGAAGAAGAACGGTTTGCATGATTCCCGAGTCCGGATAGGTGTTCGAGATCAGGACTGTCGCCTCTGACCTGAGTGATTCGATGTCCTCCGAGGGGACCTTGACGTAGGCCTCGCCGTCCGGGAACCTCCTGCTCTCCAACTGGATGTGTTCCATCCCGAGGATTGCCGCCAGAGACTCGGCTATGTTCCCGCCTGAGGCCCCGCTCAGAACCGGCATTTGAAAAGAGGGGGACCGCGACACCTTCATGATGCTTCTTATCGATGCCAGAGGCACGATTCAGCAAGTGATTTGGTGGGCATGACAGGATTTGAACCTGTGACCTCCCGGTTATCAGCCGGGTGCTCCAGCCAAACTAAGCTACACGCCCTTGAGCAGCAATGCCACGCTGGTTGATGATTTGAAGCCTACTCAAGTCACAGCGCGGTCGTCTTGGTGAAGTTCGTTCAACTTCAGGTAACTAGGCAGGGTCATCATCCTCGAGAACGTGCACTTGAGAATGACCTCGTCCAATCTGGCCGTGGTCCTGGCAAGCTGGCCGCAAGGAACTACGATTTCCTCTGGCAGATTGTGCCTAGATCTGACCATGAAGTGCGGCTTGACCAGCAGTCCCTTGTAAGTGCGCTTGATCTTGACGAGGTCGACGACGTTGCCTATGTCCATGCCATCGTTGTCGAGCACGGCCCGGTCCAACAGCTCGTCTGTGGCATAGAGCTGATTCTCGATCCTGACCGTGTTCCTCCATCGTCGCTGGAGTTCCCTCATGGACTTTGACAGCCTCACACAGCCATCCGATCTGATGCTGTGAACCAGTTCCTTGGCCAACGGTGCGCACTCGGCCGCCTTGCGCATGTACTCGCTGGCAACACCCTCGTCCACCTGAATCCTCATGGATCTGACGAACTCGTCCCTTGGATGGAACCTCTCGCCGACGATAACGCCAACGAGTTTCTCTCCAACATACACATCTCTCTCTATTAATTCCTGAATTTCGTAGTCCTCAACCATTTCTCTTCCTCCCGGAAGTAGAGTGCACCCCCTCTGCTATCTCCAGAGGTAGAGGGAATGGAGAAGCACTTATAATATTCGATGACAAAGACTGATAATTCAATTGAAAATTTTTATTATAGCCTAATTTTTCAATTAGAAAATTAATTTTAGTTTAATTTATTGCTACATTATCAGAAATTGGATTTTTCCCGTTTCCGGGCTGTTTCGGCGTCCCTATTCCGAAGCCTGCCCCGGAGAACGTTGATGTGAGGCCTCGACACCGCTGGCGACATGGGATTGGGAGCAGACCTTGTCCATTCCACCTTGAGTCGTCACATGCTTGCCGATGGCTATGGGTTCGTAATCGATTTGGACAAGTCTTCTGGCTGCCATTTCCACGATTCCAAGAGTGGACGAGACATTCTCGACATGTTCTCCTGCTTCGCCTCGCTCCCACTCGGCTGGAACCACCCAGATTTGGTTGCGGCCAAGGACGAACTCGCCCGGGCCTCGGTTAACAAGGTGGCCAACTCGGACCTCTATACGGAGGCCATGGCGGAGGCTGTGGATGCCTTCGGCACCATCGCCGCGCCTTCTTACCTGCCTCAGCACTTCTTCGTCTCCGGCGGTGCGCTCGCTGTCGAGAACACGATGAAGGCGGCGATGGACTGGAAGTCGCATCAATGCGAGGCAAAGGGAATGTACACATCAGGGGAGTTCGATTGGGAGGATGACCACCAGAAGTCGTCACAACTGACAATCGGTCACCTGAGGGAGGCCTTCCACGGTCGCTCTGGGTATACGCTATCGGTAACCAATACCGATCCAACTAAGACTGCACGCTTTGCTAAATTCGATTGGCCACGCTTCGATAACCCGAAGGTAAACTTCCCACTGAACGATTCTGAGAACGCACGATTGGACGCCTGTGAGACCTCTACTTTGGACTCGATCAGGTCCCATGCCGAATCGAACCCCGACACGATGGCTGCGATCATCATGGAACCCATCCAGGGCGAGGGTGGTGACAACCACTTCCGCGACTCATTCCTGCGTGACATGAGATCGGTTTGCGACGAGGTCGATGCCCTGCTCATCTTCGATGAGATCCAGACTGGAATGGGCGCTACAGGGAGGATGTGGGCCCACCAGCATGCCGATGTCGAGCCCGATATGATCGCCTTCGGGAAGAAGTCGCAGGTTTGCGGGTTGATGGCAAGCACCCGCCTCAAGGAGTTCGACGACAACGTTTTCGAGGTCTCAAGCAGGATCAACTCGACTTTCGGGGGCAACCTCACCGACTTCGTGCGCGCTCGCCTGATCCTGGAGGCCATTCAGCGAGACGAACTCGTTAGGAACGCCGAACTGGTCGGCACCGAGCTGATGACAGGCTTGGGAGAGCTTGACGATGCTCACGAGATTGTCAGCAACGTCAGGGGTCGTGGACTATTCGCCGCCTTCACTCTGCCGAGCACCGAGCTCCGTAACAAGTTCAACTCCATCTGCTTGGACTCTGGCATGCACGTACTCAACTCAGGCACGCACAGCATCAGGCTGCGCCCGAGCCTTACCTTCTCCTCCGACGAAGTCGGCGAGGCCCTCAACATCCTCGAAAGCGTAGCAAACAGTATTGAGTCCACGGTCGTAGCCTAGTTGGTAGAATGCCCAGGGTCATCCACATCGACGGAGTCGATGACGGGTTCCGAGATGCCCTCATAGATCGTCTGCAACGTGCAGGCGCCGACTTCGCTGAGGATAGGGGGGAGGCTGATGTCACAATTGGCTTGGGAGGGGGCGCGAGCGGAGATATCGTCATCATTCCCCGTAATGCACCTCACGGGGATGCCAAGCTGGTAGTGCGCGTACACGATCTGATCCTCCCCTCAGATGGCAGGGGGTGGGGGACGGAAATACTCAGAGATTGGGTCGAGGGGATCAAGCGGGAAGAGGCCGAAGAGCATCACGGTGATACCAAAGCGAGTTACTGGGTCCACGTCAGGGATGTCGTCGACGCTATGACCATACTGATTATGGAAGAGGGAGGGATGACTGCCAACGGCACTATCGATGTGTGTGGTAGGAGGGCGTGGGCGGACAAGGACGTGATCGACGAGATTGGGCTTCTGTGGCAGCGCTATCTCAACGCCGTTCACCACTCTCACACTGTGGAGTCGCTCGCTGGCGTTCCTAGCCCAGTCCGAGAGGGTGCCCCAAACCCCTCTCACAGACCAGACCTAGGACCATTGCACGAGGCAATCATCGAAGCGGGTGGCGACGGATGGCATCCAATAGTGCCGATGCGCACAGCTCTGATGGAGCTGATAGCTCTAAGCAGCGAATGATGCAATCAGCGGGTGTTCTTGTCACCCTGAACCTTGACGCGGACGTCTTGGGCCGCTCCCTTGGCCGCTTGCATTACCTTTCGCACGCGTGTTCCGGCAGCGCTGTTGCCGCCATCGTGCTTCTCTGCATCGCCGAGGGCATCCGTTAGCTCGTTAATCATGTTCTGTATCATGTCCTTCACTGACATGAGCCCGCCGAGATGAGGTCCGTTATTAGCCGTTACCCCGGAATTCTTCCACTCAGTCAGCATGATTGAACAGATCCGCACCCAGTAGGGGGAGGAGGACGCTGGCCTCTCCCTCGACCACGACTTGAGGTGCTTGGGGGCGGATTTTCCCCCACGATACCGCCTCGCGAAGGCGTGCCCCTGACAGGGAGCCGTCGTGTTCGGCAGCAGTGGTGATCGAGACCGCTGAGTCCATCCCCCCTCTGAACTGGTTCCACCAAATCACGTGATGCTTCGAGATTCCGCCCCCAACCATCAGTCCATGGCTCTCCTTGGCAGTCCAAGTCAGGTCGGAAAGCACCTGTTCGTCCGCTAAGACATCAACCATGAAATTGGGATTCCTCTGCCTGTGCATGAACAACTGAGACCCGACCGATCCGTCGGTCAGGCCTGGGACGACCATCGGGATTCGGTGCTTGGCAATCCAGTGGAGTAGAGAAGACTCGTCCTCGATCCGATCCCCCATGGCCCAGCAGAGCTCCACTGAGCCGAAGCCCAGCCAAGGGTTCGTACCAGATGCAGTAGAGCGCCCCGCTTCTATTTCCTCCAACCATGGGAGCACAACCTGCTCTAGTATCTCGCCGTAGCAGTCGTTGGGGATGACGACATTGCCCAATCGGTTGAGCCCCTCCTCTCCCAAGGCGACGTCATCGAGGTCGAAATCGCCATGGAAGTAATCGCGGTAAGTACGGGCGATGTCGTGGTCGAGGGTGCCGCAGGTCGTGATTACCACGTTGAACGCCTTGCGCTTGAGCGCCTCGATGAAGAAGCCACGCGTGCCGGTGGCACACAGGCATGCTGGGAAGGAGATCCAGTTGAGCACACCGTCCTGGTCGACCTTGTCGATTGCCTCGCGCAGGATGTCGCGAGCACGAGTGAGCTTGGTTGCCGTGAAACCACCCGCGCGTCCCATCTGATCGATCAGAGAACTCACGTCACCAGCAGCCGAGAAGTCGTAATCCTCGACAGGGAGGTCGAAGTCATCCCGCGAGTAGTCGGCCATGGCTACTCGCGGTGCTCATTTGCCTTCAATTGGTAGCATTCTGCAGTTTGAATATCCTGTCGCGCAGGCTGGCTGCCCGCTCGAAGTCCAGTCTGGCAGCGGCTTGGCGCATCTCCTTCTCAAGACGGGAGATGAGATCGGTAGAATCCCCCCCTTCCACACCCTCAAGCGCCTCGTGAGCCGCCTCGACCCATTCGGGCTGGCTCACGTTGTCTAGCACGGAGTCCGACGTGTTCCAAATGCCGGCCCCCAGGCTGAACTTCTGGGCAAGCCCCTCCAGGCCCTTCCTTCCTCGGGGCTTGGCCACCATGCGGCGACCTCCTCCCCTGCCCGTTCCCGCCACGCCAGAGAGCAGGTCCTCGACCTCGGCTCCCATCACCGGAAGCGCCTTCTCTATGGTCTTGGGAATAATTCCGTTCTCCTCGTTGTAGGTGTCCTGCATCCTCCTGCGCGTTACGGTCTGGCTGATGGATGCCTCCATCGCCGGCGAGATTGAGTCGCCATACAGGATGACCGACCCGTTCGAGTTCCTAGAAGCCCGGCCTATGGTCTGCAGCAGCGAGCGCTCGTTGCGCAGGAATCCCTGCTTGTCTGCATCGAAGATCGCCACTAGGGAGACCTCTGGGATGTCCAGGCCCTCGCGAAGGAGGTTGATTCCTACGATGACGTCGATGTGCCCAAGCCGAAGCGCCTTGATTATCTCCGTACGCTCTAGCGTGTCGATCTCGCTGTGCAGGTAGTGGGCCTTGACGCCAACCCGCTCCAGATACTCTGCGACCTCCTCTGCGAACTTGATCGTCATTACCGTCACGAGCACGCGCTCGTTGCGCCCGACTCGCTCATTGATCTCGCTGAGCAGGTCCTGCACCTGCCCCTCGGTCGGCCTGACCTCGATGCTTGGATCTAGCAGTCCCGTGGGACGGATCTCCATCTTAGCCACTCCCTGCACCTCTCTCAGGACCGCCTCCATGCTGATCCTCTCGCGGGGCTTGTCCCGCTCCGCGGCCCGTGCACCCCCACCCCCTTGGACGTGCAACAGACCCTCGGGGACCTCTTGTCCCGTAATCTCGGTCAAGTGCCGCAGCTCGCGCTCTCCGGGAGTCGCGCTGACATAGATCATCCGAGGAACCAGATCCTGGAACTCGTCGATGCGAAGCGGTCGGTTGTCGTAGGCAGAGGGCAGGCGGAAGCCGTGGTCGACGAGGTTCTTCTTGCGTGAGAAGTCGCCACCGTGCATGCCTCCGACCTGAGGCAGGGTGACGTGGGACTCGTCCATGACTACGAGGTAGCGCTCGGCGCCTCCGTGAAACTGCTCTGCGTTGTTCGCGAAGAAGTCGAGCAGGCAGTATGACCGCTCGCCACGGCTTCGCCTGTCGAAGTGCATCGAGTAGTTCTCGACGCCCTTGCACGAGCCGACCTCGTTGAGCATCTCGAGGTCGAACTTGGTGCGCTGCTCCAGTCGATGAGCCTCGAGGGCCTTGTCTTTGGACTCGAACCAGTCGGTGCGGGCATCGAGCTCGGCCTCGATGTCATCGAGGGCCTGAATGAAGTGCTCCTCGCTGGTCATGTAGAACTCCCGAGGATGTATCCAGGCCTCTTCGAAGTCGTCCAGCGGCTCCCAGGACACGGCCTCGCACACCTGGATGCGCTCGACGCCCTCCCACCCGAAGCGGATGCGCAATGGGTCGTCCCTGCTGGGCATCCAGATATCCAGCACCTCGCCGCGCAGGCGGATGTCCCCGCGCGTAATCTCCCCGGTGGTGCGGCGGTACTGCAGGCCGACCAGTTCGCGGACGACTTCCTGCGGGTCGGCCTGCTGACCGACGTGCAGACGGAGGTGGTTCTGCTGGAATACCTCCGGGGGGTTGAGCCCGTAGATGATCGAGACCGTGCCGATGGTGATGACATCAGGGCGCGAGACGAGCGATGCCACCGTGGAGAAACGCTCTTGCTCGATGCGCTCGTTCATCTGCAGCTCCTTGTCGATGTAGAGGTCACGGCCGGGGATGTATGCCTCCGGCTGGTAGTAGTCGTAGTAGCTGACGAAGTACTCCACCGCGTTATCGGGAAATAGTCCCGACATCTCCTGCCAGATCTGACGTGCCAGCGTCTTGTTGTGAGACAGTATGAGAGTTGGCATCTGCAGTCGCTCGATTACCTTGGCCATCGCGAAGGTCTTGCCCGAGCCGGTGACCCCGAGCAGCACGCAGCGCTCCTGACCCGCCTCGAGCTGCTCGACCAGCTGGTCGATGGCCTGCTGCTGATCCCCGGCAGTGTCGTACTCTGCGTGCAGCCTAAACATCGTATGACCTCAATCCAGCATCCCATCGTTGTAATGCTCTACGATCATGAGACTAGATAACAAAACCCATCCAGTGAGCATGGAAGCTCGGAAGAGGGCCTTCTGATAGCCCCCCATCGCCTCGTCAGACCTCGCTGCAGCCTGCGCCCCCTTTGTCATCACGAAGACGTTGACAAGCGCCATCAGCACCACAGACGGGACCCAGAGCGAGGAGCGGAAGCTACGTGTGCCCGTGAAGTCATGCAGTCCCGTCAGCACGAAGCAAGCAAACCAGCCTATGGTCAGAGCCACACTCAGCCACATGGTAGCCACTTGGCCGTGTATCGCCGGGAAGGAGCGAATCCCCTGCTCGCGATCGACATCCTCGTCCATCAGGGCGTAATTGATGTCGAACGCGGTGATCCAAAGCGCCACTCCGAACGAGATGAAGAATAGCTCGGGATACCACAGAAAACCTGTCCGCCCATCCAGCATTCCAGTGATTGCAGCCCAGCCATGGGTGTCCGCGGCTATGGCGACCCATGCCCCTGCCGGGGCGAGTGCTAGGCACAGCCCTATCCAGAAGTGGCAGATCCAAGACACCCTCTTGGTGTACGGGTAGATTACGAAGGCCAGAACCGGCAGCCAAGCCATCTTCAGAGCGACCTCGTTCAATCTCCATGCAGCGAACAGAAGCATTCCCAGAAATGCTCCAGCGAGAATCCAAGCGGCCTGCACCGACATGGTCCCGGATGGTAGATGCCTCGCAGCAGTACGCGGATTCTCTCCGTCAATGTCTCGATCGACAATCCTGTTCAGAGCCATCGCAAGGCCCCTAGCACCGATAGCTGCGATGATAATCAAGACGAGGTCCATGCTCTCGGACCCGAATTCCTTGTCTGCCAGCACGTAGCCAATCAGCACGAAGGGAAGCGAGAACAGCGTGTGCTCCACCCTCACGAACTCAAGGATCTCCTTGGCTCCCATCAGTAGCCCACCTCGGCCAACCAGTGATCGACCCTCTGTACCAGTTCGGGGTCGTGCAGGGTGACTGCGGGCCAACGGCGAACTGGAAGCGGGCCGTCGTTGGAGGGGATGGGCGCAGTCGCGTCCCAAGCAACCCTTCGATTGCCCTCATCGAAGTGCAGGTCCCGTCCCACGTCGAAGCGGCAGAAGAGTTGCCAAAGCAGACGCCTGCGCCAGTTCTCGCTATCCAGATCGGCATCAGCGTCGGTGATGAATAGCCAGCGCAGCCCCCTCGCCCCTTCCAGACCCCAGATGATGTCGCATACCGAGGCAATCCGCTGGCGCTGCTGAGCGGCGAGGAACTCGTCCGGCTCCTCCATGCTCTCCTCGGGCTTCGGCCCACCCCGGATGTTGGTCGTCACCACCATCATCGACGGCCGCAGCATCCTGGCTTGCTCGATTCCGTCTATGGCCGATGCTGAGATCGCAAGCGAGTCGCTGGCCTTGAGTTGCTCCACCTCGCCCTGCGGGTCACCGGAGGCGGGGGTCGTGGCATCGATGAGCAGCTTCGTGTGGACGTTCTCCCAAGGGGCTGCGTGCGCAAGCGTGTCTGCGACCATGCCTTCGAGGAAGACCAAGCCATCGGGTACCCTGACCTTGGTATCCAAAGCGTCCAGAAGAGCCTCGAGATCCCTGACTGGGTGATCCTCGTCGACTGCCACGATGACCTTCTGGAACATCATCTGCCCCGCGCCAAGGAGGCCTAGGGCGGTCTTGCGTGCCTGCCGCGGGTAACGCTGCTTGGAGGCGAGTATCGCTAGGTTGTGGAAACCGGTCTCGTGCGGCAGGAAGAGGTCTGCGACGTCCCTGTGCTGGAATCTGAGGACTGGAAGGAGGGCCTCGCTGATCGCCTCACCGATGTACCCATCCTCCATCGGGGGAACCCCGACTATCGTCATCGGGATGCTGGGGTCCTTCCTGTGCGTTATCGCGGTGACATGCATCACTGGGTACTGCCTCTCCAGCGAGTAGTGACCGAAGTGGTCCCCGAAGGGCCCCTCCAGACGCGTCTCACTGGGCATGGTGTAGCCTTCAATGACGAAGTCGCACTCGGCGGGTACCCAAAGGTCGTTGGTCAGGCACTTCGCAATCCTGAGGCTTCTGCGGGACAGCAGCCCAGCGAACTCGTACTCCGGCAGGTTGTCAGGCAGTGGCGAGATTGCGCTGAACATGACCTCCGGGGGCCCACCTAAGCAGATGGAGACCGGCATCCTGCCGTCCGAGGCATCGGCGTGGTCGGCTCCGTGCTTGTGGGTCTGCCAGTGCAAGCCGACCTCGGTGGGACCGTAGACCTGACTGCGGTAGACCCCCATGTTGTGTTCGCCGGTCTGGGGGTCGGAGGTCACAACGAGGGGGAGGGTCATGAACGGCCCGCCGTCAAACGGCCAAGTCGTCGGAATCGGAAGACGGGTGACATCCGGGTCTTCGATCCTGACTTGCTGGCACGCCCCCTTCGAGACCTTCTTCGGGGCCATCGACATGGCTTCCCTCAGAAGATTGAGCCCCCTCCATGGATACATCACGAGGCTTCCGATGTCCGGTTTCATCAGCCTGACCATGCGCTCGCCAATCTCGCGGGGGCTCTCGACTCCGAGGGCCATGTTGGTGCGCTCTCTGGTTCCGTAGAGGTTCATCACTAGGGGGAACCTACTGATGCTGCCGTCCTCGAGGCGGGGTTGATCGAACACTACTGCGGGCCCCCCACGCTTCACGAGGCGGTCAGCGATGCACCCCGCTTCGAACCTGACATCGACGGGATGACTCACCCTCAGCAACTCGCCCTTGTCCTCGAGCGCCCTGAGGTAGGGGGAGAGTCCCTTCCATGCCACACCATGCGGGGGACTTACCCTAATGAGAAGGTTCGCTCGCCACCATAGGTGGCGCAACCGAGGGTTTCTTTGATGTCGTCGTGACCCGCCGAATCGTGGTAGGTGGGGTGACGGCGTGCGATGTGCTAGTCGTCGGAGCGGGCCCGGGCGGCGGCAATGCCGCACTGCAGTGCGCCCGAAGGGGACTCCACACGATTCTGATAGAGGACCACCCGGAGATCGGCACTCCCGTACACTGCGGTGAGTGCATCTCGGAGATTGCCTGCGACAACCTAGGCCTCGACCTGCCCGACCACGTCATCAGCAAGAGGGTACACGGAATCCGCGTCATCTTCCCGGACGGCACCCAGAAGCGCCTGACCGAGCAGGGCTACGTCCTAGAGAAGCACCTGTTCGAGCGATGGATCGCCAATGAGGCGGCAGAGGCGGGAGCGAGAGTCCATCTCAGCCACAAACTATCCTTGATGGAGAGGGTGGAGAATGCGCGATTCAACGGATGGATGTGCGATGGAAAGGGCGAGCAGTTCCCGATTCAGGCCAAGGTGGTAATCGATGCCTCCGGCGTCGCCGCAGTGTGCTCGAAGGCTGTTGAGCCCAGTGAGGGAATACCACTGAACACCACGGGCGAGGTCGTGGCCGGGATGCAGTACGAGATGCTCGGGGTTCCGACTGATGGGTATCTGGACTTCTACATATGGCCGAAGTTCGCCGAGAGGGGATACCTCTGGATGATACCGAAGTGCAACGGCAGGGCCAACGTCGGACTGGTCACCGAGGACCGCCCGCGTGCCAAGAAGGCTCTTGACGAGTTCATCGAGTCAACCCATTTCAGAGAGCTCGAGCAGACCCGGCCCCCCTGGAAGGAGAAGGGTAACCCGGCCTTCGGAGGGACCATCCCGATTTCTGGGCCCTTCGAGAATACCCACTTCGACGGGCTGATGCTGGTGGGCGATGCCGCCGGCTTCACCTCCCCCCTCTTCGAGGGCGGCTCTCACCTCGCACTGAAGTCAGCGGTCTACGCAGCCCAGACTGCTGCTGCCGCCATAGCGGAGGGCGATCTCAGCGCAGACCGACTGGCCGCCTACCCCCGCCTCTGGAAGGACGAGTTCCCCCCCTATGGCAAGATTCTGAAGGGCAAGAACGCGCTGTTTGACCTGACTGACGAGGAGATGTCACTGATGGGCCGATGCCTCCCGGACGAGATGTCCGACATGGGCGCCTCGGGGAAGGCGATGGTCGTCCTCAGGATCCTCCTCAGGAGGCCCGGGCTCTATCTCAAGCGCATCGTCCCGGCGATGCTGGCCTTCGGATACAGCCGAGCGAAGCACTACGGATGGTGATGTATTGCTCTCGCTGCTCGGACAGGCCCTGATGGTCCTCGCTGTCCTGACCAGCCTGCATCAGATCATGAGGCCCGACAGGGGGGGCGACCAGATGGTCCGCTATGTAACAATGGCCTGCCAGTCAGCCCCGTTCGCCCTACTAGTCGCCGCCTTCCTGATCGAGGCAACGACATTGGACCTCGTCTCGAGGTACGGAGGGGACGGGTTGCCCCTGCTCTATCGAATCTCGGCGGTCTGGGGCAGCAGGTCCGGGCCCCTGCTGATGTGGGCTGCCATCCTGGCGGTGGTGACCTGGCTCATGGCAGGCGATTCCGACCCCATCCCCCTAGAAGTCCGCCTGATGCACGGCTGGACCGCGCTCCTCCTCGCCCTGTCCCTGCTGCTCGAGCCCTTCGCTGGCTCCGAGAGCGCAGAGCGCGGCGAGCTCAACCCACTGCTCCAAACCGACTTGATGGTAATCCACCCGCCCGTAGTCTTCGTCTACTACGCATTGTGCCTCGCGACGGCCAGCATCGCCCTCGCCGGGGTGCTGAGGAGCGACAGGGCCAGGGATATCCACGCAGCGCAGTTGCACTGGGCTCGCTCCGCCTTCCTGTTCGGGACAATCGGCATCGGCTTGGGGGGTCTGTGGGCCTACGCCGTGCTGGATTGGGGGGGGTACTGGGCATGGGACCCCGTCGAGACCGGATCCCTGCTTCCGTGGCTCGCCCTGCTGGTCATCGTCCACGCACGCGCTAGGCCGGATTCCCAGAGCGCCTTCTCCGCCTCTCCCGCGATGGGCCTCATCGCCGGGGCCCTCGCCTTGCACGCCACCCTGGTCACCAGGGCGAACGGGGTCTGGTCGTCGGTGCATGCCTTCGTGGCCGAGGACGGGGGCGCGCTGCCGCAGGATCCATACCTCCGAGTGCTCCAGATAGCAGATCTCAGTCCCGTGGGAATCGAGATTTCGACCTACCTGATATCTCTGCTCTTACTCGGTGGCTTCGCCGTGCTGCACCTCCACAGGGAGCAGGCGCTGGGCCTCGCAGAGCGCGGGAGGGCCTCGCTGCTCGAGGTGAACCGGGGAATGGCGACCGCCCTCCTGATTGCCTTCGCTGCCGTCGGCCTGTGGATCGGCTCGACTGCGGTCCTCACAGTTGGCTTGGCGCTCATGCTGCTATTGGTCTCCGGTGATGCTGAGGATCCCCCGACTCACTGGGTGGCTGCGGGGGTGATGCTGATGCTGTTCGCTAGTTGGGGCTGGGTGGCCGAGATCCAGCAGGCGATCGCTGGGATGGCGCCCTTCCTAGCCGTCTGGCTGATCTCCGACGACGACGATGACCTCTCCGCCTTCGCGCTCCCGTTCACCGACGAGTCTGTGCGATCCAGGCTGGCCCGGGCCGTGCCGTGGTACGGCGGAGCGACCTACCTCCTGCTCACCTGGCTCCTCCTCACCGTCGAGATCGACGGCACCAACCTAGCCGCCCACGAGTTCTACGGAGCGCCCCTGATCGGGCTTCTCGCCATCGGCCTTGCCCTGTACGCCTGGGGCAGGACCCTCCCGGCTAGGCGCGGCTCGATCCTCGTGGCAGCCGCATTGGCGGCTTCCATAGCGCTCGCCGCGCTCTCCGAGTCATTCGACCTGCCAGGGGACCCCCACCTCGATGTGACCTCAGGCATCACCAGGGGCGCACTGTCCCTGTTCCTGCTGTCATGGCTGGTGTTCGCCCTGCCCTCAACCGCCCAGCATCTCTGGAGCACTGCCAATAGGACTCTGCCCAGACTCAGGAGTGACGGGCTCAGGGCACCGAGCAACGCCGCGCGCGCAAGGCTGCTCGGCTCGCACATCGCTCACTTGGGCATCCTCCTGCTTCTCATCGGGCACGTCATGACCACCACCTTGGTGGACCGCTCGGACCCCTCGCACCTGGTCACCCTGGAGAAGGACCAGCCGATCGAGCACCGCGGCTACGAGTTCGTGTTCACCGACGTCGAGGTCATCCCGGCGGAGGATGACGCGTACCCCTACTCGATAGGGGATGGGTACCTGGGGGTCGCAATCGAGGTCAGGGAGGACGGCCAGAGGGTAGCCGGCCTGATGCCCGGCATGCTCAGGTTCGACTCCCCCAGCGGCTCGGTCTCGGCGCGCTCGGAGGTCGACAGGATGGTCGGCCTGACCGGCGACACGATTGTGATCCTCGACGTGTTCCAGTCCAACGACCTGCTGAGCTCGATGATAAGGGGGCAGACCAGCGATATCGATAGCGTACGGGTCACCGTCCACCACCTCCCGGGCAGCCACCTCGTCTGGGCTGGGTGGGCGCTCGTCATGCTGGGCGGCCTGCTGCCCCTGTCATCGGCCAGCCCAGTGGGCTGCGAAAACGAGGAATGACCCATTTCAATGGACTCAGATCAAGACGGGCACGACGACTCGGATGATGCCTATCCACGGACCCGTCTAGGTGGGAGGAGGGCGGCGTCACAGGGGTTCTGGCGGTTCTGGCAGCAGTAGCACTAGGCATTCTAGTCCTCATTGTCAGATCCAGAATGGAGAGGCCCTGAGGGCAACCGCACCGTTTGTATGAAAAAGGGGGAGCGGGTCGCGTGGCCGCTTGAGGTGGTCAATTGGATAGCGGCTCAATAGTGCACATCGACTACGACCTGTTCAATGCGGGCACTGAGAAGCTGATCGAGACCACGAGGGAGGATACTGCCAAGGAGCACGACCTCCACGAGGAGAACAGGACCTACTCGCCGATGATCACCGTCGTTGGCGGTGGCCTGCTCATCCCCGGTTTCGAGGCTCACCTGTCAGAGGCCGAAGCCGATGAGGAGTACGATTTTGAGATTGAGCCCGAACAGGCCTACGGCGAGCGTGACGCCAATAAAATAGAGACCATTTCCCAGAATGTGCTGCTTCGTAGCGTCCGCGACCCGAACACCCTGGCAATAGGCGCGCCCGTCGAGATTGGGGGGCGCACTGGCATCCTGCAGTTCATGAGCGCGGGGAGAGCGCGAATCGACTACAACCACCCTCTAGCGGGCGTGACCCTGCGCTACGTCTACCGGATTGTCAAACTCGTAGAGGATCGCGAGGAGAAGGTCCAGACCCTGATGAGGATGAATACTGGCAGGGAGGACTTCGAACTGGAGTTTGACGGCGACGATCTGACCATGACGCTGCCCGAGGAGATGGCCTACGATCAGAACTGGGCCTACGTCAAGTTCTCCCTAGTGACAACCCTGCGGGAGAATGTGGGAGTGGGCAAGGTAGTGTTCCGCGAGGTCCACGAGCCACGAGTTATCGACGAGGAAGAGTGACTACAGGATCCTCGGGATGATGACCGGGATCGCTAGAACGAAGAGGATGAATAGGCTGCTCATGCTGCTTATCCGATTGGCAATCGCCTCTATGCGCATTGGATGCATGCCCCTGCCTATCCGGGCAAGGACCGAGTGCGTCGCATCCCTGACCAAGTGACCCCCATCGAAAGGAATCATCGGGATGAGATTGGCGAAGCCGAGCAGGAAGTTGATCCAAACCAGCCAGAACAGGAAGTCGAATAGCATCAGCATGCCGCCTGTGCCCACGGCCGATGCAACCAGACCTTCTCCGGATTCGAGCATGGCGCGTTCCTCCAGCACCATGGTCTGGCCATCTAGGGCAATTGGCGTTTGGAGCATGATCAGCGGCTCGATCAGGGCTACGAAGGCGGTAACACCGAACGAGTAGTCCCCACTGACGATGTAGGAGTACCCATCAACACCGGCTGTGCTAGGGCGAACGTTGGAGATGCCTAGGAAAGCATCGCCAGGCTCGGCCCCCCCGCTCCGCTCGATGCAATCGCCATCCCCCTCGCACAATGCGGACAGGTGCTCGTAACGGTCCCCTAGGGTGATTTCGATTGCTCTGGACTCCCGGCCCCCCTGCTCTGTTGGGTGGGAGAGAACCGTGAACACGGCAACTTCCCCAGCAGAGAGCGAGGACATCCTCTCGCTGAAGCCCTCGTAGTCGCTGAAGCCAAACCCATCGATGTGGGTGATGGTCTCGTAGGGCATCAGTCCCGCGCTCTCCGCAGCACTTCCCTCCACGATGCCCCTCGCATGGACCCCATCGTGCTCTGCGACCAGTCCGCTAGCAACGGCAGAAAGGAGAATCAGTGCAGCGTAAGTTGCGAAAATGTTGATCGAAGGACCAGCAGCGAATAGCCTCATCCTATCGCGTCTGGGAGCCCTGGCCATCTCTGCCTCCTCGGGCTCTGCGAAAGCGCCGATCGGAACGGGGCCAACCAGTAGAAGCCCGAAGCTCCTCAGCCTCATTCCGTGGGCCCTTGCTTGGATCCCGTGACTGTACTCGTGGATGACCAAGGCGACGATCAGCGCCAGGGCGGGCCACCAGAAGGGAACGAAGCTGGTGACGCCGGGGATCAGCAGCAGGTCGCCGGCAGGCAGGTACTCGTCGGGAGGCCGCAGAGCGGTCTCGATGGCGCTGACGAAGAGGAGCAGGATGACCCCGGTCATCACGAGGAAGCACAGCCAGATCGATATCTCCCCGTAGGCCCGCCAGAACCTCCTATTGCTGGAGACCCTGTCCAGCACCCTCCTGCCTCGGCCGGTTCTGAGCATCAGGATGATTCCGAGCAGCCTCGTGGCATCCATGCGATCGAGCGAACCCATCGACTCCAAGGTAACCAAGGCGACGTACCAAGCCCCGATTAGCACTAATAGGAAGAGAGGCGCCCCAAGGAGGTACAGCGTGTACAGCAGGAGCATTGGCAGTAGGAAGCTGACCCTGCCTCGTCCCTCCCTCCCCATGCTTTCGGACGCCCACCCACTCCACTTCAACCTGAGCCTCAGCATCGGAAGGGAGAATACGCCACACCCAGTCAGACACTCGTGACCGGGCGCGGGCTATCCGACAATAGGAGCCTCAACCGACGCATGGACTCGCTTGCAAGGGAGCGTGAGAGCATTCGCAGACTGCTCGACCAATCCGACCTCTCGACCATCAGGGAGGGGCTTGAGTCCCTCAAGTCCAGGCTCGATGCGATTGAGAAGAGACTCTCCGGCCTGTAGAGGCCTAGCCAGAGACGGACTCGCTGATCGAGAGGCCGGATTCTGACCTCGACACGCCTTTCACGCCTTCCGACTTGCACACGAGCGCTAGGAAGCGATGCACCGGCATCCCCTTGTGCCAGTTCAGATGAGGCACGCCCCTGCTGGTCAGGGGCAAGGGGGGGATGCTCCTCGAGAGGTGCCTCAGTTTTCCCGTCAGACCATCGACATCGACCCTCATCACCCTCCAGCTATCCCCCCTCACGCCCTTCAGCCTGAAGGCGTACAACGGCAGCAGTCCACACCTCTCACCAGTGGAAATCAGTGCCTTGTACTGCTCCATCGTTCTGCCAGAGAGGTATATCTTGTCGCTCTTCGATGACTTGACCTCTATCGGGAAGCACATGTCGCCTCGCAGCACGAGAAGGTCCCCGGTGCCCTCGGAGCCACTACCCGGCGCCCTGACAACCAGAAACGGCCTCTGGATGACGCGCATCGCCCTGGCCCGCTCAACTTCGGTGCAGGACCTGGTAATCGCCCTGACCCCTTTCAGCTCGCCTGCGAGCACGGCTCGCAACTCTCGCTCGTATGCGCTCCCCACGGTTGCATCCCGTTCTCAGGGTTATTGAGCACATTGGTGCAGGCTCACTGAATCTTGCCCTTTCGGTAATCCCTTGTCCGGTCAACCCCGGGGAACTGGTCCTCGCTTTCCCTGTAGACTGTCTTCATGTTGTTGAGGAAGTTGTCCTCGTGAGTTACGATTAGCACCATTTTGACGCCCGGATCATCCTCGCTGTCCATCCAAGCGAGGATGATCTCCATGGTCATTCTCGCACCCTCCCTGTGTGGATAGGCAAAGACGTCCATTCCGAGGGGAGGCAGCACGAGGGTATCCCTCGGCTCGAGTCCCTCGACCTCTTCGAACAGGGCCCCATACGAGTTCCTCAATAGCTCCCTGCGGAAGTTGTCCTGGGTGGGTCTCCGGCAATCGGGCCCAACCACGTGCACGAGGTTGGAGGCTGGAAGGTCGAAGGAAGGGGTCGAGACGGCCTCTCCCACGCTGCAGGGCTGTAGGTTGAGTTTCCTCTTCTCCTTTGCAATAGCGACACAGTGCTCCCTCAGGCCCGGGCCGGCTGCTTGTTGCATACGCTCGTCGAGCCCCTCCCTGCCAGCGAGCCTGTTGTTGGCTGGAATGACCATAACATCTCCCTCGACCTTGACGATATCGCCGTATAGGACGCGAACCTGCCCATGCCGGCACTCTCTGACGATTACCACATCGGCCATACGACCCCGAGGGGAAGCCATCCGATATGTATTCATCGTAGGTGGCGATTTACGCGAAGCGGGGAAGATTTCATGCCCCCGAACCTCCCGCGTCCCAGTATGTCCGCAGGCTATGTTCTGGTTGACGTCGAGCCCGGCTCCGAGTACAGCGTATTTGAGCAGGCATCAGCCTTGCCATTCGTCTCTGATGCCCAAATTCTGTTTGGCGACCACGACATGATCCTCAAGATCGAGGCCCAGAGCATGGGTGAGATAGCCCGGCTGGTCGTGGATTCTGTACGCCCCATCGAGGGCATTACCAATACCAAGACACTCGCGTGCGCAGAACTTTGAATGTGCCCATCGGCCATTGGAATACTATCAATCATAGACGCAGTATTGCGATTATCCCCCCTCAAGTTTAATACCTGTCAGGTTTCGCGTGCCCCGAGGCAAACCAATATGGGAGACAAGAAATACTTCGTGTTGATGAAGAACGGAAAGGACACTGCACAGGTGTTCCACAGCAGGCAGCCGAGGGGCGCAGCCCTCAAGGCGGCATCTCGTGGTGAGACGGACATCCACCTCAGAGAGAGGGGAACCAACCGCGTTCACGTGTTCAAGGGCTGGAAGAAGATGGTAGCGAAGGGCGCCAACGCCCCTGCATGGCTACCTGACAAGATCAACAAGGCCAACGTCAGCAAGGTCCGAATAGACCGAAACTGAGCTTTGTAGTCGGCTTTGTAGTCGGTCATCGAAGGGCCGAGAGCGGTAGCCTTAGTCACCTGCGGCGTGCTCTTTCTACTCGTGCTCTTTCCTGTTTCCGAGCCTCTTCGGCCCGCGACCTCTCCTCTTTCAGGGCCCTCTCCGCCACTTTCACATTCGCATCACCGAAATGCAACCGGGGACTCGGCTCGGGCAGCTTCTCCTTGATGCCAAGCATCCTCGCTATGGTCGCTAGCGGATCGTAGAATTCAGTCACAACCCGCTCCTTGAGGGGGATTATCGCATTGTCTGTGATCTTGATTCCAGCCGGGCATACCTCGGTGCAGCACTTGGTGATGTTGCAGTATCCAATCCCGAAGTCGTCCTTGATGTGGGGAATCCTGTTCCCTGTGTCCAGGGGGTGCATCTCGAGGCTGGCGAGACGGACGAAGAAGCGAGGGCCGGCGAACTCGTCGAACATCCCATGCTCGCGAAGCACGTGGCAGGTGTTGACGCAGAGCATGCACTCGACGCAGGAGCGAAACTCCTGCAGCCTGTCGGCCTCCTCCTGATAGAACTCCCAGTCAGGATCTTCGGGCCCATTGATGGGAAAGATTCGCCGGTCGGTATCGTAGGCCCAGGAAGTGTCAGTGACTAGGTCCCTCGTCAGCGGGAACGCCTGCATGGGCTTGACTAGAACCGGCTCGCCGCCAGGAGTCTCTGCCATGATGTCCTCCATCCGCGTCATGCACATCAGCCTAGGCTTTCCGTTGACCTCGGCACTGCAAGAGCCGCACTTTCCGGCCTTGCAGTTCCAGCGGCATGACAGATCGGGGGCGTGCTCGGCCTGGATCCTGTGGATGACGTCTAGCACCACCATGCCCTCGTCCAAATCGACGGTGTAGTCGATCATCTGCCCGAACGGGTCCCCGTCGGCATCGGGCTCGCCCCTGAAAACCCTGAAAGTCACTTGGTTGTTCATGCTCAGCCCTCATGCAGGTCTTCCGCGTCTAGGAGCGCTGTGAGCTCCCCGGGTATCTCAGGATAGGAGGCGAACCCTATGTCCATGGAACCGCCCTCCCCCAACGAAATCACGCTGGTCACCTTCCCCCAGTGGGAATGATCCGTCTCGGGGAAGTCGTCGCGCGTGTGCGCACCCCGGCTCTCCTCGCGCCTGTGAGCAGCCAGCGCACACATCCTGCTAACGTCGATCATAGCGCTCAGCTCAAGCGCCTGATGCCAGCCGGGGTTGTACGTTCTGCCGCCTCCCGGTGATGTGGCAGCGGCACGCTCCTCCAACTCATCGAGGTCGGTGATTGCTTCCAGAAGCAGGCCCCCCGTCCTGATGATGCCGGCCTTGTTCTGCATCATCTCCCGGAGGTCATTCACGACCTTGGCAGGATTCTCCCCTCCCTCACGCAGCAATGGGGCGAGGGTCTCGGTCACGACCTCGTCTATTTCGGACTGGGCAATAGCTGAGAATTCACTAGCCTCTTTGGCGGCACCGGCTGCCTGCTCTCCAGCGATCTTGCCGAATACGATGAGGTCGGATAGGGAGTTGCCACCCAGCCTATTGGCACCGTGCAGGCCGGTTGCGACCTCTCCCGCGGCGTAGAGTCCCGGAATCGAAGTCTCTTGGGTGTAGGGGTCGACTTTCACGCCCCCCATCACGTAGTGGGCTGTCGGCCCTACCTCCATCCGCTGCTTCGTGATATCGACGGCGGCGAGCTCCTTGAACTGGTGGTACATACCCGGTAGCTTCTTCTTCACTTCATCTGGGTTTCGCCAAGAGATGTCGAGGTAGGCGCCTCCGTGCTCGGAAGCACGACCGGCGGCACGCTCGCTGTTGATCGCTTTGGCGACCACGTCACGAGTCAGCAGCTCGGGAGGCCGTCGTTTGGTGGCGAGCTTGCCAGAGACGACCTCGTCCACCCAGGCCAACGCCTCCTTTTCGGTGTCTGCGAACTCGTCTGCGTACATCTCCGGCACGTAGTCGAACATGAATCGCCTTCCTTCCGCGTTGCTAAGCATCCCGCCCTCGCCCCGGACTCCTTCGGTAACGAGGATTCCCTTGACTGAGGGTGGCCAAATCATCCCGGTGGGATGGAACTGGACGAACTCCATGTCACCCATCTCAGCACCTGCCCAGTAGGCCAGTGCATGCCCCTCTCCGGTGTACTCCCACGAGCCCGAGCAGACCTCCCAGCAGCGGGTGATCCCCCCAGTCGCGAGAACGATCGTCTTGGCCCTGAAGACGTGTAGCGAACCGTCGTTGCGATCGTACGCGAAGCAGCCGGAGACACGTCCACCGGTCTTGAACAGACGGCGGACCGTGAACTCCATGAAGACGTCCATTCCCATGTGAATGCCTCTCTGCTGCAGAGTTCGAATCAGCTCGAGACCGGTAGCATCACCAATATGCGCGAGCCTTGGGTAGGTATGGCCGCCGAAATTTCGCTGACTCGTCATGCCCTTGGGGGTCCGGTCGAAGACCGCACCCCACTGCTCGAGCTCGCGGATTCGATCCGGCGCCTGCTGCGCGTGGATCTGCGCCATGCGCCAGTCGCCGAGGTACTTCCCTCCCTTCATGGTGTCACGGAAGTGAGTCTGCCAGGAGTCGCGCGGGTCCTTGTTGGCGAGGGCAGCAGCAGCTCCACCCTCGGCCATGACGGTGTGCGCCTTGCCCAGCATCGACTTGCAGATCATAGCCACGCTAACACCGGCAGTGCTCGCTTCGATGGCGGCGCGAAGACCAGCCCCTCCAGCACCGATGACGACCACGTCATGTTCGTGGATGACAACCTCGCCCATCACACGCCACCCCACAGAATCACGTCGGTCCACCCGAAGCCGGTGCACGCGTAGATGTAGAAGTCAGAGAACATGACCCAGAACAGGCTGAAGAGAGCCCAATCCTTGTGACGCTCGTTGAGTGAGGTGGAGAACCTCCAGAACCTGTATCTCAGTCGGCTCATCGCAGTACCGGTCCATTTGTTGGTTCCGCCCCCGAAGAGATGACGGATGGCATGGCACCCGAAGGTGTATCCAGCCAGCAGTACGACGTTGATTAGAAGCACGAGCGAGCCGATGCTGACGCCGTACGAGTGGGCATCTGTCGCATCGTGGAAGTTGACTGACAACCAGACGTCGTATGACAGGATGGGCAGGTAGGCAAGACCGGCGTACATGAAGTAGCGATGCAGATTCTGCGCCAGCAGGAGACCGGTCTCGCCGCTGTATTCATTCCAGGGCTTGGAGACCACGCAACCGGTCGGATTCTGCATGAAGGCGCGATAGTACGCCTTGCGGTAGTAGTAGCAGGTGGCCCTGATGCCTATTGGGAAGATTAGTATGAACATAGCCGGCGACATCCAAGCGAGTTCGAGTGGCACCATCGAGCCCAAGCCATCGCCCCCGGGGATGACCAGAGGGGAGAACAAGGGGCTCAGAACGTGACTCCCCCCGCTCTCAATAGCCATCGTCTGCTGCCCAGCGCTCCTTCCAAAGTCAGAGAAGATCCAGAAGTCGGCTTCCATCATGCCGCGCCAGGCAGAATAAGCGACCATAATCCCGAGGTAGGCGGCCATTGCCACCGGGCCCTTCCACCAGTCATCCGTGCGATCGGTCTTGCCGAAGCCCCGTTTCATCGGGAGCTTCATGCTCTGGCTCAACTGAGTGCACCCCGTGCCCTGCGGGCACGCCCAAGTCCCCATAAGGGATTGCATTCCAACCTCACGAAACTCCAGTGCAAGGTTCAAGGCATCCGACCCCAACTTGGCTCTGACATGATAGGCGATGACATCGGGACATCCATCTGCCCCAACTGCGGTCACATGCCCGGAGCATGGCTTCCCGGGATGCCTTGTCCAGAGTGCGGAGAGCCCATGCTCTAAGCGAGCGCGGAGTAATCGGCTTCTGCTTTCTCAATGCGGATTTCATCGACGTCCATCTGCGCTAGTTGGAGTTTGCCCGAGAGCTCGTCGTTGACAGCGTGCCAGTAGGAATATGACTCGATGACCCAGATTCCGGACTCTCGGGTTCCGTTGCCACTGCCTTTGACGCCGCCGAACGGTAGATGGGCTTCGGCACCAGTGGTGGAATTGTTGATGCCAGTCATTCCGGCCTTGATGCCAGTCTTGAATCGATATGCCTCGAGCCTGTCATTGGTATAGCAGGCACTCGACAGGCCGTAGGGAGATGCGTTAGCGAGGTGCAGAGCGTGATCGAAGCCACTCGCCTTGACAACCGTCACCACGGGCCCGAAGATCTCCTCGTGGAAGCACCTCATGTCCTCGGTCACCTCAGCGTACACATGAGGCCACATGTAGGTGCCCTCGGAGGCGTCGCCTAGGAAGTTGGCCGGCTTGTTGTCCTCAGTGATTATTCCCTCGCCCCAGAGTTTGGTCGCGCCGTCCATCTCGCAAATACCCAGGGTGGTTACGAAGTCCTTCGCATACTTCTCCGAGAGCATCGGACCATAGAGGACGTCATCATTGCGCATTGAGTCACCGATTCTGGTAGACTCCACCTTCGACATGAACTTCGACATGAACTCGTCGTAGATTTCCTCGTGGAGTATCAGGTTGCCGAGGCTCGTACAGCGCTGTCCCGCAGTGCCGAAGCCTGCCCAGTAGGCTCCCTCGACGGCGTTGTCGAGGTTGGCTGAGGGCATGACCACGAGCGGATTCTTCCCACCCAGCTCGAGTGAGCAAGATACTAGATTGCGACCGCAGGTTTCTCCAATCATCTTGCCCACGGGGGTGGATCCAGTGAAACTGATCTTGTTGACTAGGCCCTCATCAACCGCGTCAACGAGGTATTGCCCAGCACCGCTTCCCCTCCCGTGAACGAGGTTGATCACTCCGTTCGGCAGACCAGCTTCGTGCATAATTCGTGTGAGCATGAACGAGAGCAGTGGAGCGTCCTGTGGGCTCTTCCAGACGCACGTATTCCCGCACATTATTGCGGGGATCATCTTCCAGAATGGTACTGCAGCGGGGAAGTTGCAGGCATTTATTATCCCACAGACGCCCAGCGGTCGGCGGTAGGTGAACAACTCCTTGTCCGGCAGTTCGGAGTTCACTGTCTGGCCATACAGCCTCCGTCCCTCGGACTGGAAGAACAGACAGGTGTCTATCGCCTCCTGCACCGAGCCGGCACTCTCCTTGAGAGTCTTGCCAATCTCACGGGTCTCTACGCGCACAATGTCATCCTTGTGTTTCATCAGCAGCCTACCCATGTTACCGATTATCTGGCCTCGGGTGGGGGCTGGTGTGGCCGCCCAGCCCGGAAAAGCGTCGCCCGCGGCGTGCAAAGCGTCGCGTACGTCCTGCTTGGTCGACTGTGGGAACTCCCCGAGGCAATCGACCAGCCACGCTGGGTTCCGACTCTCGAAGGTCCCACCGTCACTAGCTTCCCTCAACTCGCCGTTGACGATGTTGTAGCCCCTGATGCTCGGACTGCCGTTCGGATTCTCGCCGCTCATTGCTTCGAAACCTGTCTCCAGAACATGGACCATGCCTCGGCGAATGCCGCTTGTGTCATGAATCATGCGCAACACACCTCCCTGTTCTGATAACCATTTTACTTGGAGTGACACTCTGGTGTTGGTGGGTTTAAACACCCCCGAATACCGACAACTCTGCACTGGGGGTGATATTGTGGCTGAAGACTCGTCAGAATCGCTTACTCTGAGGGTGGCCAAGGCCATCCCCAGCGATGTCGGTCACGGCCGCGCCAGAGTCCCCTTCGACAATGATCTGAACCTGAAGCCGGGTGACATCATAGAGATCGAAGGAGAGAGGAAGACCGCGGCCATCGTCTGGCGCTGCAGGCCCGAGGACGCAAACTTGGGGGTAATCAGGATTGACGGTATCATCCGCAAGAACGCAGGGGTGAGCCTGGGCGACCGTGCCGAAATACGGAAGGTCGAGGTCCAGCCCTGCCAGAAACTCATACTGAGTCCAGTGATGGCCAAGCAGCAGAAGGTCCGTTTCGGCCCGGGCATCGAGGGATTCGCCCGCAGGGGGCTCAACAAGCGCCCGGTGATAGCGGGCGACAGGATCTTCATCCCGGGCATGACGCTGTTCGCAGAGGCCCTCCCCTTCGCCATCGTGCAGACCAATCCCAAGGGGATCGTGCAGGTTCTCCCTGACTCCGAGATCATCATCAAGGAGGACGCAATTGATCAGGATGAGCAGGAAACGATCCATACCATCTCCTACGAGGATATCGGAGGGATAGGCAACCAGTTGCAGAAAGTCAGGGAGATGATCGAACTCCCGCTCAAGCACCCCATCCTGTTCCGCCGCCTCGGCATCGATCCCCCACGGGGTGTTCTTCTGCACGGTCCTCCGGGTACCGGGAAGACTCTCATCGCCAAGGCCGTGGCATCGGAGACTAAAGCCCACTTCACATCCATCAACGGACCCGAGATCATCTCGAAGTACTACGGGGAGAGTGAGAAGCAGCTGCGTGAGATATTCGACGAAGCGGCCGCCAACGCCCCTGCAATCATCTTCATCGACGAGTTGGACAGCATCGCTCCGAAGAGGGAGGACGTGACCGGCGAGGTCGAGCGACGCGTCGTCGCGCAACTATTGACCCTACTCGATGGAATGGGTGGACGCGACAACGTTGTCGTCATTGGCGCAACGAACCGACGTGATGCCATCGACCAGGCTCTGCGCAGACCCGGACGCTTCGACCGCGAGCTGGAGATAGGCGTCCCAGACAAGAACGGAAGGGGTGAGATACTGGAAATCCACACTCGAGACATGCCCATCAGCGATGACTATGATTCCGACTGGCTGCTCGAGAATACCTACGGCTTCGTCGGAGCCGACATCTCTGCCCTAGTGCGTGAGTCAGCCATGAAGGCCCTGAGGAGATATCTCCCAGAGATCGATTTGGATGAGGAGCAGATACCTCCCGAGGTCATAGAGAAGATGGAAGTCCGTATGTCCGACTTCAAGGAGGCCGTCAAGGAGATCGAGCCTAGTGCACTAAGGGAGATTTACATCGAGGTTCCAGAGGTCACTTGGGAAGAGGTCGGTGGCCTAGAGGACATCAAAGAGCGCCTCAAGGAAAGCATCGAATGGCCACTGACGATGCCTGAGAGGTTCGAACACTTCGGCATCAAACCACCTCGCGGCATCATGCTTTTCGGAGCACCTGGAACAGGCAAGACGCTAATCGCCAAGGCCATAGCAAACGAGGCAAAGGCGAATTTCATCACCATCAAGGGCCCAGAACTAATCTCCAAGTGGGTCGGCGAATCCGAGAAGGCCGTTCGAGAGGTCTTCAAGAAGGCCAAGCAATCCAGCCCCTCTATCGTCTTCCTCGATGAATTCGAGAGCATCGCCGGAATGCGCAGGAGCAACTCTGGGGACGGCTCCGACGTAATGAACAGGGTCGTCAACCAACTCCTCAGTAGCATGGACGGAGTCGAGGGCATGGAGGGCGTGATTGTGGTCGCGGCGACGAACCGCCCAGAGATGATCGATCCTGCGCTACTGCGTAGCGGGAGATTCGAGCGAGTGCTCCACGTCCCGCCCCCCGACCGTGATTCGCTGAAGGCCATACTGAAGATTCACGCCAAGGATATGCCTCTTGGGAGGTTCAAGTTGGAAGACCTCTCATCCAAGATGGACAATTACACCGGTGCTGACATCGAGGCCGTTTGCCGAGAGGCGGCCTTGATTGCCATGCGCAACGAGAAGAAGACGGTCTCGAAGAAGCATTTCGAGCAGGCAATCGATCGCGTGAGGCCTACTGTGAACGAAGATATGATGCAGTATTACACTCGCATGGAGTCGATGCTGACCAGTGGCCTCGAGTCCGTTCACAGGAGCTCTGGAGGGCTACCTGGCATCGAGTCGATTTGAGGGGGAAAGATGCGTACGACCTTCGGCCAGGAGATTCTGACCAGGAAGGTGGTGGACGCGGCGGGTGACCTGCTCGGCCACCTCGCCGACTTCAGCATCGATGTCCACACAGGCAACATCGTGGCGATACTAGTCGTTATCGAATCAGGAATCGACCCCAACGAGCTGCCTTGGCCCACCTCCGATGGACTTCTCTCCGTGCCCGTGGAGGAAATCACCAACGTTGGCATGGTCGTGGAACTCTCCCGTTGAGGCGATGCACCTCTCGTTCATGGTCACATAACGGTCTTAAGACCAACTTCGGGCTCGATGCAAAGTAGTAACCAAGGGGGGGCCAGAAGCGATGGACTGGAAGCAATTTTCCCAGAAAATGACCTCGCGGAGGGGTCGGAGGGTGGCTCTGGTAGTTTCCTTCTGGTCATTGCTGACCATCTTAGTCCTGTCAATCGCGATGACATACGTGGTTCCCGGCCAGACTCAGCAGTCTGCTTACGGAGACGAGTGGAACGATCTCGGCGCCTTCCGAGCAGAGTTGAACGACATGGGTATCGAGACTACTGCATTGGTCTCCAGTCCACTTCTTCTGAGTGATATCGACCATCCTGAACAGACCGTTTTCATCGTCTCCGGAGTCGAGAGGGACACCATATCCCTCCCTAGGTTCACCGGGGACGATGATGTGATTCAGTTCTCCGAGGGCGATGGCTACACCTCCTCTGAGATCATGGCAATCCGGGATTTTGTTAATCGAGGTGGAACTGTCATGCTTATGGACGACTTCGGCTACTCGAGCAACCTCGCAGCCGAGTTCGGTCTTGAATATACGAATCACCGGCTCTATGCCGATCACAGTTACGATACTACCCTCGGTTCCGACTTCGTTTGGGTCAACACCACCTCTGCGTTCAACTTCACCTCCGCCCCGGGTACGCAGACCCAAGTCAACCCTTGCTTGAGGGACCTCGACAAGGACGGAGTTGTCGATATTTTGGACAACGATCCGGACAATCCGGAAGTGGGTGCAAATTTAGTCAACTCCAGGACCTCCGGGCTATGCGCTCATAGGTATCTCGGAATCGACGAGTTTACACTGGAACCCATTTGGGATTGGACCGAGGAATACGAACTTCTCACCAATACGCCATCCGCATTCGAGAAGGCATCATCCTACAACCCCGCAGAGCACAGGTACGTCATCGCTAGGACGACGCAGGACTCGTGGCTCGATAATAACGACGACGGGAACTACACTGTAGGGGGATATGCAGCCCTAGGGATTCAGGGCGACGAGCAGGGCCCCTTTCCCGTCTACGTGCGCTACTGCGACAAGATTCTCTGCAGGACTCCCGACTCGGGAAGGATCCACTTCATCTCAGACGGCTCCATCCTGATCAACTCGCTCTATGATCCCGATTTCGAGTCCCAGTACCTCGGATTGGTTCCAGATAACGACAATAGGAAGTGGGTGCTCGATCTCATCGCAGAGGCGCTGCTCCTGAATGACAACGGCACCTCCGCCGGCGAGAATTCCCTGGTAATCTTCGACGAGAGTCGTCACCAACAGCCGACGCTGTTAGGTGACACCTACAACCTCCTGTACTACCTCCTGATTTACTTCACTAACGACTGGATGGCCATGCTGATACTATTCCTCGCGCTCTTCATCTTCCTTGAGGCAGTCCTGATCAGGAAGGAGGATCCAGAGGACTGGAAGCACGTCTTCAGGGTCGTCTACTACGGGTTCGGCGATGCCAGGCGCTACGAGTACTACCAACGCCCCGAGAAGATTCGTCAGGTTCTGCTGACTCGAGTGAGGAACATCAATGCCCTGACTAGAGAGGAGTTTGACGCACTGCCCGCAGCCGAACTGCAGCAGATGATCCGTGACCCCGTCCTGATTCGATTCATATTCGAGGATCGAAGGTATCGTCCCGACGAGCTGGTTGGCATCGTCAAGCGCATCAAGCAGTGGGGTGCGATTGAATTGGGGGGTGAATGAGTAATGTGGACCCGCAAGGCCGCTATCATGCTGGCAGGAGGGATCAGCCTCATTCTCATTGGAATGATGATCTCCAACTTCCAACTGATGATCATAGGTTTGACATTCATCGCTTTCATCTCCATCAACGGGTGGATCGAAGGGCACTCTGATCTCGAAATTACTCGCTTCGTGCCGCATTCCAACGTCTACAAGGGAGATTTGGTCGAGGTGACACTGACTATTACCAACAATTCCTACAAGAGGACGCAGCAACTCGAGGTATTCGACAACGTACCTCATGAGATGAAACTTAGGCGTGGCATCAACCAGATGCGCCTGAACCTAGGGCCAGGCCAGACAACGAAGATCGAGTACAAGCTCAGCTGCCCGCTGCGTGGCCACTATTCCATCGGACCAATCTCGATGCGCTACCGCAACGCCTTCGACTTGTTCGTCACCGAGTCGAGAATCGACGACATATGCGACATCACTGTTTTTCCTCAAGTCAGGGAGATCGAGGATGCCATGCTGAGAGCAGACGTCCCGAAGATGTACACCGGAGCGACCACGCTGAGGTCACCCGGCCCTGGAATGGAATTCTACTCTCTCAGGGAGTACCTCTCCACCGACTCGCTGCGATCGATTAACTGGAAGGCCTATGCCAGAACGGGAGATCTGATGGTCAATCAGAAGACTAGGGACGCGGTCACTGACGTATTCATTATCCTCGACACGAGGGAGGTCAGTAGAATCGGCACAGTGCTGAAGAATCCACTGGAGATGGGCACTATTGCCGCTTCGTCGATAGCCAACCACTTCCTCAAGCGCAAGGACTCGGTAGCCCTCATTACCTACGGGAGCAAGATGGACTACCTGCCTCCTGACACTGGGGACAAGCAGCACTACAAGATTCTGAGCAGATTAGCTTCTGTAGATGCCTCGGGGTCCATGCCACTTCAAGCGGTAACCAATGCGCTCGCGCCGAGGATTAGCCGAGGCTCCCCTGTCTTCGTCATCAGCAGCCTCGAGGGAGATGGCACCACTCTGCCCGCAATTCGAAACCTGTCAGGAAAGGGCCACGAGATAATCGTGCTTTCACCCAGCAGCATTGACCTAGAGCGGCTGGTGAGCAGAATCCCGAGGATGTCCTACGAGGTACTCAAGCTCGAGCGTCAGAACAGGCTAACCGCGGTTTCAGTATTCGGGGCCATGGTGATTGACTGGATGCCCGAGGTGGAGCTCTCGCAGGCGCTATTGCAATCGAGGGGGGCGTAGGTGTGAGCATGTCAACAGAGGAAGATAGCCCTGAAGAAACACTGTCCCTCCACATCCCGGTCCTACGCCGAAAGTGGCAAATTCTGTCCCTGCAAATTGTATCGACGACCGCGCTCCTCCTCCTAATGAAGAGGATTAGCGAGATTTACGGCTCGTGCAGCGAGCAGTTCATCATGGACCACAGCACGACCTCATGGTGCCCCTCCTACGAGCATACGAGGGGGTTGATGTGGCTATCCAACCAAAGTGACCTGCTGATTCCCGACGTCCTACTGGGACTGGGGCAGACTGGTTCCGCGTCCTTCATCGGGCCGTTGGTGATTTGCGTGGCAGCAACCGTGGCGTGGGCACAACTGCGGTCAATGAGTCAAGAGTTCCAGACTCGCGTCCGAACGGGCGTCACGATTGCGTTCATCGCTTGGATGGTGGTCCCGTTCGTATTCTCATGGGTCATCGCGATGGTATTCAACGGCCCTCACTTCCCATTTGGTCACGAAAACGAGACACTGAACCACCTAGACGTACTCTTCTCCCCTCTTGGCTTCATCTTCGAATTGGTCTTCCTCGGTATCGTATTCGCTCCCGTTCTAGCCGGGCTTGTTGGTATTTGGGGGCTCTCTAAGAGACCCATATCCTGGACAGTCGGTTACTATCTCGTAGTCATAGGCATCCACGCGGTGCTGACCTTCGAGCCAATTGTCTCCGAGGTCGACGTCGGGCTCCGACCCCTTCCCACCCAGATAGGAGAGGGGACGATGTTCGGTGGATTGGTCTCAGATTTCGCTGCTTCCCTCCTTGTAGTTGCAGTTCTGATGCTTGTATTTATGGAATCTGGATCCGCGGCTATCAACCACCTCGAGTACGCTGCCTCCCTGCCCGAGGACACCAAGAGGAACGCAGAGTACGTGAGGCAGTTCGACAACGTCGTTAACGCCCATCTGGTGCACATGACCGTCACTATCACGCTAGTAACCCTCACCACATCACTCGCGCTCTCCTTCGATGACCTGATGATATCTTTCGTCGGCATCCTCGAGGGAACCCAGTGGACTGGGCAGGTCAAAGAGTCATTGGAGCTGCAGATGACCTATGGGAAGGTGATCTCGGCCGGACTTTTCATTCTAGTAGTAGCCGGAATGCGATATGTCGTCCCGTGGCAAAGTATCACTGGATACGTCGAATCCGGTATCGCAAAGCTGCGCACTTGATGGCTCTTAGGTCTGTAGCCTCACTACCAACTTGCCCAGCGATGTTGCAAGCAGGGGGACGAGGATTACCAACCCGCAAACGGTGGCGGTCATCGCTCTTCCACCTAGCCACCGTTCGAGAAAGGAAGAGATTTCGGAGGCTGCTAACACCGCTGCTACCACGGATAGGAAGAGCGAGCCCCTGTCTGTCCACGGGGAGAAGTTGCGAGCCCCCACTTCGCTCCGTCCCGGCAGCGGTCCCACCCCAACCATGCCCCGATGGCCGGGTTCATGGACATCAATTCACCGGAGGAATGGATTCTCAGAGGCATGCGTGGGTTCAAGCCCATGCTCTTGCGGGGTTGGTCATGGGCTCTCACTTAATGATCGAGCCCTGCAGCAGATGTCGCTCGAACGCCGTGGTCCACCAGCCCTACAGTGGCCAGCACCTCTGTGGCCAGCATCTGGCTTCGTCTGTTCGCAAACGTTCCTCGAGAGAGTTGCGCCTGCAGCTCGAACTGCCCAAGGACGCACGGCACGAGGACGGCTCCCCCTACCGGATACTCGTCGCTGTGTCCGGGGGCAAGGACTCGGCAGTGCTGCTCACCATGATGTCCGATATCATCGGCCAGCGTCGCGACGTCGATCTGATTGCCGGTTGCATAGATGAGGGCATCGACGGCTACCGCGCTCCCTCGCTCGAGTGCGCTAGGGAGTTGGCTGGGAGATTGGGGATTCGCTTTGAGACACTGAGCTACGTGACCATGGATTTCGGGCGTATGGATGAGGTGGTGGCCAAGATGCCGGTGATGGGGGAGCGCCACGATGAGGCGAAGGGGCTGATGTCTTGCTCGTTCTGCGGCGTGTTCCGCCGCCAGACCCTCAACACACTGGCCCAGAGGGTCGGTGCAGACGTGATTGCACTAGGCCACAACCTCGACGACATGGCCCAATCCATCCTGATGAACCTCCAGAAGGGGGAGATCGACCGCTCGGTCAGGCTTGCCCCACATACCCAGTCTCCTATAGATGGCATCGCCCCGAGGATTGTACCACTGCGCTGGATTCCTGAGCAGGAGATTCATGCTCACGCCATCCAGAGCGGGCTTCCATTCCATCATGGCGAGTGCCCTCACGCTCCAGGGGCGATGCGTCAGCAGAGCCGGGCCGTGGTTGCTGGGATGGAGTCGCAGACTCCGGGGGCGCGCCACGGCCTACTGCACTCAATCGACCAGATTCGCGGCCTGCATCAAAAGGCCTATCCCAAGGCCAAGAACGAAGTCAACCGGTGCGTTGAGTGCCACGAGATAACGAGCAAGGATGTCTGTCAGGCCTGCACGATGAGACAATGGTTGGAAGAGATCTCTTGAATCGGTACATGGAAACTGATTCAGTTAGATGATATTATTGATGACCTCTTCGAGGTCCTGGCCACGCCCGCAATAGTAGCACCTGACCTCCAATGGGTCTTGGCTGATTACGCTCAGCCTTTGCGGTAGGGGCTCGCGGGCATTCTTTGTGATGCAGTTCGAGAACGAGCATCTGGCGACGTTGACCATATCATCAGCGAGCTCGACCCTCAACTTCTCCGCCAACGCGTGGTTGCGGATGATGGCGATGCTGGCTGCTGGGGCAATCAGGGCCAATCTGTCCAACTGCTCTTGGTTGAGTTCGCGATCCTCTATCTTGAGGACGTCCTTGCGTCCGAGCTTGTCGCTGGGCACGTTCATCACCAGCGACACTGGGGTCGACCTAGTCATGTCGATATGCAGCATTTGGATTACTTGGAGGGCGTGGCCAGCGGGGATGTGGTCAATGACAGTCCCGTTGCGAATCGCAGTCACCCTACGCATTTCGGCCATCACTTCACCTTCTTTGGCACATCGACGCCGAGGCTTCGGCAGAGCAGCGCCATGCGGGTCGGCACTCCGTTGAACGCCTGCTGGAAGTATCGAGCGTGATCCGTGGAGTCGACACTGGGGTCGATCTCATCCACTCTCGGAAGGGGATGCATAACCGCCATGCCTTCCTTGGCCCCGGCTAAGTCAGAGACTGACAGCTTGTAGATCCCCGCGACCTTTGCGTATTCGTCCTCGTCCGGAAACCTCTCCTTTTGGATTCTAGTCATGTAGATCACGTCAGCATCAGCAATCTGGTCGGAAAGCGAATCGGTCTCATTGATCCCGGCACCGTGGGCTCGGAGGTCCGAGACTATCTCCTCCGGCATCCTCAGCGTGCTAGGTGAGATGAGGGTGAGACTGGCTCCGAAGCGGATCAATGCGTGCGAGAGGCTGTGCACCGTGCGCCCGTAGCGCAAGTCTCCCACGAGGACAACATTGAGACCCTCTAGAGAGCCGTGGGCCTGGCGGATTGTGAACAGGTCTAGGAGAGTCTGCGTCGGGTGGTTGCCCGCTCCATCTCCAGCGTTCAGGATTGGTATCTCCACTGCATCAGCGCTGTACTGGGCGGCCCCCTGTCTTGGGTGGCGGATTGCAGCCACATCGGCGTACCCCTCTATCATCTTCATTGTGTCATACAGGGTCTCACCCTTGGCAACCGAGGTTCCGACAGAGCTGAAGTTGAGCACTGAGCCCCCAAGTCGCTTCATCGCCGTCTCGAATGACATCCTGGTTCGAGTCGAGTTCTCGAAGAACATGTTCGCCAGTACCTTGCCCTCGAGCACTGGAAGGAGACAATCTCCCTTAGCGACAGGAAGAAGACGCTCAGCGGAATCGAGGATCGAGATGATCTCATCATTGGTGAGATCGTCCATCGTCACTACGTCGCCCATGCCTCTCCTGCTCCACGCGGCAGCGGCCCTTTCATATGCCTTACCGTCTATATTGTATCACGATTTGATGTCATACCGGCGTCTTGATGAGGAGCACGCCGTCCCCGAGGTCCGATGATAATCAGTCGGACCCCCGTCAGGGTCTCAATCTGTGGCGGTGGCACCGACGTAGACGGATTTGCCCTCGCCGAGCCTTCAGGGGGCAGAGTGACCTCGATTGCCTTAGATCGGTATGTATACGTGACACTAAACCCTAGGTTCGACGACAGCATCAGGCTCTCGTACTCCTCGATGGAGGTCGTCGATACCTTCGAAGACGTGCAACACGACCTCATGAGGGAGGCAATGCGCCTCACCGGAGTCACCTCCGGAGTGGAGATTACCACGATCGCGGACATACCTGGTCGTGGCACCGGGTTGGGCTCATCATCCTCTTTGACCGTGGGACTGCTCAATGCGTTACACACGTTCGCCGGAATACAGGCTTCCAAAGAACAACTCGCAGAGGAGGCTTGTCACATCGAGATAGATATTCTCGGCGCCCCCATCGGTCGTCAGGACCAGTACGCTGCCGCCTTCGGTGGAGCCAACTCAATCAGCTTCGTCCCCGACGGTGTGCTTGTCGAGCCAGTCGGGCTCAGCGACCAGACCATCGACGCCATCCGGAACGAGTTCACCCTGGTCTACACCGGACTCACTCGAAGCGCCAGGGAGGTTCTAGCTGAGGCATCGGACGATCCCAGCGACAAACTGGCCCGACTGCGAGCCATCAGAATGCAGGCGGACGAAGCCCGAGGCATGCTTGAGTCAGGGGAACTAACGGCTCTCGGCACACTCCTCAGCGAGACGTGGCTCTACAAGCGTGGTATCTCGCCCAGCGTGAGCAATGTTGAGATTGACGCCCTGTATGATCGCATTATGAATTTAGGCGCGACTGGCGCCAAGCTGCTAGGCGCGGGCGCTGGAGGATTCCTGCTTGTCCATGGGGATGCCAGCCTCAGGATGACGCTCGCCCGAGAACTGGGTCCCGCCAGTGGCCTCCTACCACTGGGAATCGATTTCGATGGCTCAACAATCATCCATGGCACGGGTCATAGGTGAAAGAGATGGAACGCACTGCCGAAATCTGCGTTGCGCTGTGTTTCATTTTGATCTCATCGACTGTTCTGATGACTCATGACCCCGCCCCCAAAACTCTACCATTGAGCGAATCCGAGACACTCCAATACCCAACTTCCTACAATGGGACTGACTCGGTCCAAGGCCAGTCATTCCTGAACTTCAGCGCCCCCATTGCAGCAAGCTCATCATTGTCAGCAACCTGGTTCGCTCAGGCTACTGTCTCCGATGAATATGGCACGGACCTGCTGGAGAACCAATCCCTCGGTCTCAGGGAGCAGATTGACCTGTACTTGGGCGACTCCGATGGTTGGGTGAACTCCTCGGAGGCGGACGACTTCGCAGCCATGGTAGCCTTGGCGAGGAATTGGACCGATGCCTCAACAGGCGGTTGCTGCACATTCGACTATACCCCAATGAGCGCACCCTCGGGCAACGAAGTATCCGTCGAACCACCTGAAACTGGACCAGTCAATACTTCCAATGGAACGTGGGGATGGTCCGAATCAGCTAATCTGACCGGTCTGACTGACGGCCGGACCATGAGGATTCTCGACATCCCCAGAGTCGGTGCCCTCATCGAAGAGATTCCTCTCAGTATCAACCTCCCCGAGAATTGGGAGATTCAGTTCAGTCCGATGATCGAGATATTCAGCGGTGAGTCTAGGAATTTCACCGTAAACCGCTCCCTTGCACCCGTGGCCTTCGATATTAGAATCACCATCGGAGAGAATCTCCCGCCTTCGATTTCTGCATCGAGATTCCCAGCCACATCCTCCTCAATCCCACTCGACACCCACTCGTCGTTCTCTGCTGCGTGCAACGACGGACCCTTGGAATCACCAGTCATAGAATGGTCTGTGAGCAAGGACGAGTCGATTCTTGCCATGTTCCAGAACCCATGGTTCGAATTCTCCCCCTCTAATCATGGATTCTCCCACGGTGATGTCGCTAGCGTGGTAGCATCATGCACCGACTCACATGGTTTGGCCTCGTACTGGAACGACAACGTCGGAATCGATGGCATCCTTCCGGAATGGACCGGGGTCCTATCGGTCGTCACAGGCTCCGAACAGCGAGTGCACGATCTCTCTGAGTACATCGTCGAGGTTGATGCCGGCAGTGAATTGGTTTTTGATGTCAACAGCTCCGATGAAATGGGACTTCCCGTAAAACTGGAGTTGTTCACCAATATCTCCGAGGGTTGGAGGCAGTTGGGCGTCCAGCAGAAGACATTCCAGTTTACCGCCAATCAGGGTGCAGGCGTGAATGGGGCCCACCTCAGCATAGACGAGAGGCACCTGTCCAGAGTCCCCACCTTGTACAGCATGCTCCTACAACTCTCAGACGATGCAGGAAACATCGCCTATCAAGAATGGGCAATCAGAGTCTTGGATGCAAACCCCCCGACAATCATGATGGATGTGATGGTAAATCGCACTCTGCTCAAGCCAGATGACGAGATCCACGAGAATGACGTGCTCCAACTGATATTCTCGAAGTCGTTTGATGACCTTGATTCCATTGAGAACCTCACTTGGACGGTCTCCATGGATGGCACGGACTTGATTACCAATGGTGATTGGTCTAGCATCGAGACCCTCGAGGCCAACTCCTCACTACTCGGACTCGGTAATCACGAGGTGACTGCATCGGCTACCGATTCCTCTGGAAACACCAGGACAGAGACGTACGACCTCATTGTTCACCCGATGAGGGGTGCGCATCTCGTAGTCATCGACCAGTCCCTGTCAGAAGTGGCCGACATAGGGGGCAGTAGTTGCTATCCTTGCAGTATGACCTACACAGTCCAGATTGAGAATCAGGGCTCTGATCCGGCCTTCGCGAGGGTTTGCTTCGGGGGCAACTGCAGCAGGTTCGAGGAATTCTCTGGTGCCACTCTGGAAGGCGGCGCGACCGCTTCGACCATCGAATTCGAACTCGCCCTTGTTAACGAGAGCCTCGAAGGTCTCAAGGTCGAGTGGGATAGCGCCATTGCCGAAACCCATGGTGAAATCCCGTTGGAATACAGCATTGATCAGGTTATCCTAGTGACCGAGGGCCCCCAGTCGGGCGCTTTGGTTGCGGTATTGCTGCTCACCATTGTCGTACTGTATGTCATTAGGAAATCTTCAGCAGATCAGTGATTTGGGAATCGCTCAGCCCACCGCATACCTATTGACCCCCTCTTAGTCACCAAACAGCGTGGTCATGCTCCCGGACTATCCCGATAGGGTCATCGCAGAGCACCGCAGACGCGTGGAGATAGCAGCCCTAGCAGGCACCTTGCTGCTGGTGGCTGCTGGAGCATGGTGGCTGCTGGAATCTGTGGGTAGCGAGTCCGACTCGTTGTTGAGGTTCGGGCCTGTAGTGTTGATGTTCTCGGCAGCGGTCTTACTGCCCGATCTGGTAGAGTTCGGTCCGATGGAGCGCTCGAGAATCGCCACTGCAGGGAACGTCTCATGGCCTCCTCTGCTTGCTTTCACTGCGATTCAGTATGGTCAGGACGCCGAATTGCTGCCTCTGGCCATCATGCTTGTCGTCGTCTTGGCGTTGTGGCGATCTTCTCGGTTGATTCTAGGCGTGACTCTCGAGTCGCGGCGCTGGAGGGGTCTGACTTCCCTCGCCGGCCTCAGTATCGCGCTCCCTATCCTATCTTCGACATCCAATCCAGTTGAATGGGCGATTGTCGTAGTTCCCTCGTTGGCCACCATGGCCCCGGATCTGCTGACCAAGGACGACCTTCACGACGAGCGTAAGGCCTTCGCTGTGCACCTCAGGGAGTCGGAGGTGCGCCTGCTGGAGCTCCAGTCTAGGAATCCCGGCATGCAGCAGCCTGCCTCGCTTCTCAAGGCAGCTCGTGAGGAGGGCTGGGACGATCCCGAGAGGGGGATGATGATGCTCGCAGAGGCAGAGCACGAGGCAGAGCGCATCCTCGCTTTGAGCAAGGACCTAGGTGCAATCCGTGACGATGTGAGGGAGGCCATCGAGCGTGCAGAGCGCGTATCCGACGTCCCGGAGGGCCCTAGGCGATTCTACGACCTCGCACTGAGGGAGGCAGAGCACGGCTCGCTCCGCGAGGCCGAGCAACTCTTGCGAACGGCCAAGGCCAAGGCGAGTAATATTGAGGAGCACTGGAGCGCTGCGAGCGATGCCATCACCGAGGCAGAGGCTGCAATCGGCAACGAGAGCGGGCACATGGTCGAGAGCGTGCGGGCCATCCTTGGTTTGGCTAGGGAGGCCATGGCCAACGAGGAGCCCGAGGAAGCCCTCTCCATGGTATCCTCCATCGGTGCCCACATGGATAGCATAGGGAACGTGCATGAGGAGGCAACGAGGGCGATTGACGATGCAGAACACGCCTTGGCCGCAGTCGAGGGCTACATTCCAGTAGAGAGCATCGAACGGCTCTCAGTGGCCAAAGAGGCCATGGAAGCAGGGGACGCGGCCTTGGCAAAGGGGCTAGCAAACAGCATCTCGAGGGAGATCAGACAGATCTCCGATGCCATGAAGGAGGTCCAGAGAGCGCTCCGGCATAGGAAGCAGATCGAGGGAAGGCTCCCCGGGGGCGCGGCGAGGCCAGAATGGGACGAGAGGCTTGATTCCCTGGTATCGATGGCCGATGAGGGGAAGTGGTCCGAGGCCGCTGAGTCTATGGCCAACCTGACCTCGGACCTCGACGCGTTCGAATCTAAACGCAACGAAACAAAGGAGATGCTGGACTTCCTACAGGAGGATTGGCTGACCTTGAGGAAGCGGCTCGACTCGTCGGGCATCGGCCCCGGTGACAATGACAGGATGGAGGCTGAGAAGGCCATCTCGGATGCTGAGCAGGCTTTGGGTGGGGGGGAGTTGCAGAACTGCCTAGAGGCTCTAGGAGCCGCCGACACAGCCATCGAGTCACTTAGGAGAAGGACATAGGCAGGGGTACCAATCAAGTCGATGATGGGCCACCGTCGCGCTCAATTACCTGCACGCACTCGCTATGCCTAGCGGATATGGTCTAGGGGTTATGACTGCAGGTTCCCAACCTGCCAACGCGGGTTCAATTCCCGCTATCCGCACCATTATCGCAGTCAATGGATTTTCGTGATGCAGGAAATACCCATACAACCAATCCGCTTAAATCGCAAATGCCGATGATAATCGTCTTATGGACCAAACACTGGACCTGCAGGTTGCCGCGCTGATTTTCTTGGCCGGTACACGATGCCTCGTCACCAGTGAGCTTGCTGCTGACGTTGAGACGACGAGTGACAATGAGGAACTGGACGAGCCAGCGCCAATTTCCCCCATCGCAATCGAGCTCCCCCATCCCCGACCAAATCCGTCTGAACTGGGATTGTGACTCACTGGGATTGTCAAATCTTCTAACCATGTCAATCAAAGGCGAAGGCAATTACCGAGGCACGATGAATGGCGTTTCCGCTGTGCGTGTACTTACTTTGTTTGCAATCGCCTCCTTGGCTGCGGGAGGCTGGCTGCACCAGAACAACGAGGCTGATTCCTTTTCGGAGGAAATAAACGAATTCAATTTCGATAGTGCCACGGCTACTGAATCAGGGGATTCGGACGATGAAGCGGAAGGGGCACGAGCACCGAACCCAAAAGTCGAATCCGACGATTCCACCAGCACATTCTCGGACCTGTCGTTCGGGTTGATTGCTGGGGGAGCGGGAACACTCGGATTCCTCACAGTCGCGGCAACTGTTTCCGAGGCGATTCGCATAACGGTACTCGTTGCACTATTGGCTCCGATGCTTGCAATGAGGGGAAACGGCGACGACCTGCTGACTAGGGGCCGCGTCCTGGGATATCTCGAGGCCAACGCCGGCATCCACTTCTCGGCCATGAGGGACGCACTCGGACTAGCCAACGGAGTCACTGCGTACCACTTGCATGTGCTCGAATCTCAGGGCGAGATCATTTCCTGGAGGGATGGAAAACTCCGACGCTATGCCATCGCTTCCCTTTCTCGCGAAGAGGTCGGCAGAATCAGGAACCCCATCATTGGAACGCGCCTCGCGATACTGGAGACCATCGCCAATTCTGGCAACGTTGGGATTTCTGGCACCGAAGTCAGGAAGAAAATGGAGATTTCACGACAACTCTTGAGTCATCACATTAGGGAATTACGCAACGCTGGAATGGTGGAGGCGGCCACCGAAGCGCGACGTCCACCTTGGAGACTCTCCGAGGTAGGCCAGTTGGCTCTACTGTCTTCCCTCAGTGTTTCGGGTTCCGAGGCGGCAACTTGAGTCCAGATGATGAGCCCTATTTGTCCAATCATCATACCAACCGCTTGATATGGGGCGCGATTGTCCCCAGTTCCATGGACAACCGAACCACTAACGCGATGCTCATTCTTGTCGTGCTGCTGAGCGCAGGATGCCTCGAGACCGTCGATGAGATCATCGAGGACATCGGCCAGACGATAGACGCCTTCGAGGGCGACTACCCGCAACTGGAGATGCCCGAGCGCGCGCGCTCCTCCCCAGGCCTGCACAGCTACGATGCCTGCGATACCCTCCTCGAGGATCTGCAGCGGGCCGTCTACGAGGAGATGATCGTCTCCTTAGACCAGGAAAGCTACTGGCATTGGGTCACTGAGCCTTGGAGGACCGGAATCTGGGTCGAGGACATCGCATTCGACGGCGGCGTTCCTGTGGCCGAGATGGCAGCTGACGATTCTGCGGCATCCCAGTCAGGCAGCGAGGCGACCAGTTCGCGTGAGGGAGAGTTCTCTGGGACGAACAACCAGGAGGCAGGGGTCGACGAGGCGGACTTCCTCAAGACAGATGGCTACCACATCTACATGTTGAACGGGCAATTGCTGCTGATAATGGGGGTTCCCGAGTTCGGCAACCTGACACTCGAGTCAAACCTCACCATCGAGGGAAATCCCACCCAGATGATGATTGACGGTGACCGATTGGTCATCGCCTCCTCGATCTACTACTGGAGCCTGCCCGATGACAGCGAACTTAGGAATGTCATGGCAGAGGAGGTCACGGTCACTTCGGAGAAGGGGGAGGAGGACTACTCGTACACGTACATGCGAGTCCAGAACCTCGTGAAGTACACAGTCGTCGACATCACTGACCGCACCGCTCCCAGCATTGAGAGGGAGCTGTATATCGAGGGCGATTACCACACCGCTAGGATGGTGGACGGCACTGTTCGCTCGGTAACGCACCTGTGGACGTACTTCGATGGGATCCGGACTTGGGTCGAACTAACCTCTGATTACTGGGCTGAGGACGATATCGACAAGAGGATGGACATGTGGAACGAGAGCATGAACGCGACCATCCTGCACAACGAGCAGGCCATTGCAGCTCTAACCCTAGACGACTTCGTGCCGCACATTTACGAGATGAGCGATAGCGAGCTCAAGATGCACCCGCTCACATACGAGCAATGCGCCGAGTTCTCAGCCAGCGCCGACAGCGCTGGCCGTGGGTTCACCACCATCATGACCATTCAGATGCTCAGTGACGACGTTTCGCTCGAGGTCGATCACATCACCTCCACGTGGGCTCACGTATACGCCTCACAGGACACCTTGGTTCTCGCAGAACCCGCTAACGACTGGTGGTGGTTCTGGCGGAACTCGGGCTGGGATGACGCGACAAATATCCACTCCTTCGACATCAGCGATGCCAACCACACCACCTACTCCGCTTCGGGACGGGTGAACGGCACAGTGCAAGATCAGTTCTCCATGAGCGAGTACGAGGGCTCGATCAGGGTGGCCTCTACCTCCGACCTTTGGGGGAGATGGTGGCTTTCTGCCGAGCTGGACGAGAACGGCGAGCCGATATGGACCGGCCCCAGCAATCAGGTGACCATCCTGCAGGACAATGACGAGGGACTGCTCTCCCAGGTTGGCTTCATCGGGGGCATCGCCGAGGGCGAGACCATCTGGAGCGCTCGCTTCGTTGGCGAACGCGGGTACCTCGTGACTTTCATGAACATGGACCCACTTTGGGTCCTCGACCTGTCCGATCCGACCGACCCCACGGTCTTGGGCGAGCTCGAGGTGCCAGGAGTGTCAACCTACATCCATCCCGTAGACGACAATACCCTGCTCACGATTGGTATAGCTGGTGGGGAGGGTGGGGAGGGCCTAGACTGGTCCACGACCCAAGTCTCCCTGTTCGACGTCAGCGACACCAGCAATCCCACCCTCTCCGACACCCTCCCGTTGACGCCGGCTTACGCCGATGATAACTGTGAGGACATCCGCTCCTGCGGCTGGTCGTGGTCATACTCCGAGGCCACCTACGAGCACAAGGCCTTCACCTACTGGGCACCTGAGTCACTCCTGGCAGTGCCTCTATCCACACATAGGTACGTGTACGACGAGATCGAGATCGACGGCAGGGTCTACTCGTTTTCCGGATACCAGTTCGTCTCGATGCTCAAGATAATCAACGTGGACGCTGAGAACGGCACTCTCTCGACTCACGGAGACGTCGAGCACTCCGGGTTCTACAACGAGGACGGCCTGTCCTCTTGGTGGTCAGGTACTACCAGCATACGCCGCTCGATCTTCATGGGGGACTACGTGTACGCATTCTCGGCGGCTGGTGCCACAGTCCATCGTACCGACGACCTGCAGTTGATGGTGGAGCTGGAGATACCTGGAAACGAGCCCGATTCTTACTATTTCGGGGAACCTCAGATTGTGGACGCCGTGGACGGAGAGGCCGTAGAGCCCTCCAGCACCGAAGACGAACCCGCTGACGACGAAGCCTGATCCTCAAGCGAAGCGCAGAGCCCTGCCGACCGAACCAGGCTCGGCCACGATTTCCCCTCGCTTGGGGCCATCGCCTGTTCGGCTGTGCACGATGGTCCCGTCAACGACGGTGCACACGGGCCAGCCAGTGAGGGGGATCCCCTCGTACGCCGTCCACCCTACGCGGGTCCATGTGTCCGCATCCGAGATCGACCGCCTCGATTCCATGTCCACGAGTACCAGGTCAGCGTCCATGCCCTCTTGCAGTTGGCCCTTGCCCTGAATCCCGTATACCCCGGCAGGTCCTTCGCACATCCATCGCACGACGTCGGGAATCGAGCACTTGCCATCAGCGGCGTGTGTCAGCATCACGGGAAGCGAGGTCTCCACACCAGGCATGCCGGAATGAGCCATGGGAAAGCCCAGGGACTTGTTCTCCAATGTATGGGGGGCGTGGTCTGTGGCGATGCAGTCTATCGTCCCGTCCTTCAGCCTCCTCCACAGCGCGTCACGGTCCTCGCTGTAGCGGATGGGTGGGTTCATGATCAAGCGAGTACCGCGCTCTAACACGTCGTCCTGATCGAAGGTCAGATGCTGTGGACATACTTCAGTAGTGACAAGACCGCTTTTGTTGCCCGCAAGCCAGTCGGCCTCCATAGCGCTGGTCAGATGAAGAATGTGGAGGCGGTGATTGTGATCGCTCGCGAGATTCGAGGCTCGCTGAGTGGCGATGAGCGCAGTTTCGCTATCACGCCACTCCGCATGCGCGGCAACATCCCCCCGTCCTTCGTAGTCCGGTCGGCGTTCGTTGAGCCTGCCTTCGTCCTCCGCATGAACGGCGATGACGCCGGCGGTCTGCGAGAAGATCCTCTCCAGTGCTGGTTGCTCGTCAACCAGCAGGTCGCCAGTGCTGCTTCCCATGAAGACCTTGATGCCACAGACGCCTTCCCTCGGACTCGGCTCATCAGCAGTCCCGACAGCCGCTTGCAGCTCCTCGAGATTGTCAGGGGTCGCCCCGATGAAGAAGCCGTGGTGAGTGACCGCATTGGCAGCGGCGGAGCCTAGCTTGGCTCGCATCGCCTCCATGCTGGTGGCAGAGGGGACGTTGTTGGGCATGTCGAGGAAGGCTGTGATGCCACCAGCCGCAGCGGCCATGCTGCCGCTGCCGATGTCCTCCTTATCGGGTTGGCCGGGCTCCCTGAAGTGAACTTGGGGGTCGATGGCCCCAGGCAGCAGGTGCAGGCCTTCGCCATCGATGACGACTTCGCCCTCGCGAGCAGCAAGACCCCCTCCCGGCGCGATTGCCTCGATTACGCCCGAGGTAGCACGGAGGTCCCCAGGGGTAACCTTGCCGCCGAACACCATCTCGGCGTTCAGAATCAGCAGTGACTGTCCCATGCCCTCTCCATCGACAGCCGGGCAGGAGATATCTCAAGACTGTTCGCATACCCACGTCAGCGCTCTAGACCGTTTCCGTATGAGTAAAATAGACCTGCCTTCAGCGGCCCCGTAGCGGGTTGGAGTAGTCAGGTTATCTCGTCGGGCTCATAACCCGGAGACCGGTGGTTCAAATCCACCATCCGCTACCAAGAATTTGTAATGAAAGTGAAAAATCAAGGCACTGCTCCACTATTAAGTGCCATTATACTTTCAATCAATTGCAAGGGGCCCTTCTCTTGTTCATATACCATCAAAGTCGAGAGGTAGCCAGTTAGGGTGAGAGGTATGACAGAGGAAACGGCGAGTGAGAAAATCGAAGAGGAAGATATAGTGATAGACGTGGACGAACCAGAGCCGACCATCGAAGATCTGCCCGGGGTCGGTCCGGCGACCGCCGAGAAGCTACGCGAGGCCGGGTTCGAGGATCTGTTGGCCATCGCCGTGATGAGCCCGCCAGAGCTGGCGGAGCAGGCGGAGTTGGGCGAGGCTGTGTCCGCGAAGATCATCGCAGGAGCGAAGAAGCTGGCGAACATTGGCGGCTTCGTCAGTGGCGCAGCGCTGTTGGAACGTCGCCGCAGGGTGCAGAAGCTGACCTCTGGGACCTCCTCGCTGGACGAGTTGCTGGGCGGTGGCTTCGAGACCCAGGCCATAGTAGAGGTATTCGGCGAGTTCGGCAGCGGCAAGACCCAGATTGGTCACCAGCTCGCCGTCAACACGATCCTTCCTTTGGAACAGGGAGGCTTCGATGGCGAGATATTCTACATCGACACAGAGGACACATTCAGGCCCGAGCGCATAACGCAGATGGCCGAATTCGTCGGAATTGACCCACAGGACGCCCTAGACAGGATACACGTAGCACGCGCATACAACTCAGCGCACCAGATGCTGCTCGTGGACGAGATCAAGAGGATGTCGAAGAACATCGATGTCAAACTGATAATCGTGGACTCCCTGACTAGCCACTTCCGAGCCGAGTACATCGGCCGCGGCATGCTCGCTACCAGACAGCAGAAGCTCAATCGCCACATGAAGGAACTAAAGCAGCTTGCAGACGTTCAGAACGCTTTGGTTCTGGTCACCAACCAAGTCATGTCGAAGCCCGATGCCATGTGGGGGGATCCGACTAGGGCGATTGGGGGCCACATAGTCGGCCATGCCAGCACATTCCGCTTGTACCTGAGGAAGTCGAAGGGGGGCCGAAGGATAGCCCGCCTCATCGACAGCCCCAACCTGCCAGAGGGGGAAGCGGTCTTCACCGTGACATCCGAGGGCCTGCGCGACTGAGTGCAGGCCTCGGGGTCCGAAGGCTATGCTTTGATCCCGACCATCGCCTCGTCCACCTCTCCGATTAGCGAGGCGAGGTGTGCCTCATCGAAGCCGAGCGTCAAACCAGCTGCCGAGAAGAGGTCGGGGAGCGTTCTAGTATTGCCCAGGCTCATTGCTTCTGCGTAGTCGTTCAGTGCTTTCTGTGAATCCTTTCTGTGAGTCTGCCAAAGCTGCAGGGCGCCCAATTGGGCTATACCATACTCGATGTAGTAGAAGGGGGCTCCGTAGAGGTGACCTTGCTGCTGCCACGAGACTTCCCTGAAAGCGGAGTGCCCTCCCCAATCCATGTCAGATCCGAACCTATCGCGAATCGATAGCCAAGCCTCCGACCTCTCCTGTCTCGAATGCCCGGGATTGGCGTAGACCCAATGTTGGAACGAGTCAATGGTGGCTATCCATGGGAGGAGGAACACTACCCCCTCCAGATGCGTTTTACGAGCCCTGTCCGCTTCTCCGTCGGGATAGAACATGTCCCAACCCGGCTGAGTCAGCAATTCCATGGACATGGATGCAACCTCAGCGAACTCGATTGGGTAGCCCCTCTCATCGATGAGTTCCAAGTGTCCGCAATAGAGGGAGTGGAATGCGTGCCCAGCCTCGTGAATCATCGTCTCGAGGTCACCCTGCAACCCGGCCGCGTTCATGAAGATGAATGGGACCCGGCTCTTCTCGAGGTAGTACTGGTACCCTCCGGGGGCCTTGCCCTTCCTGGTATCGAGGTCAAGGGTGTCCATCTCAACCAACTTGTCGAATTTTCCCCCTAGGTCCCCTGACATTCCATGGAACATGACGGAGAGCTTTGCCACCATCTCGTCAGCCGTCTGGAAAGGACGTAGCGGAGGCAGCCCGTGAATATCGGGGCCGAAACCGGTCTTCTCGTTGACGTCCCAAGGGGCCAGCCTCGTTATTTCCAGACAGTCCCGCCTCTCATCGTTGATGCCTCGGAGAAGCGGCATGCAAACGGCCTCAATCGACTCATGGAACTCGAGGCAGTCCTCGATATTGTAGTCGAATCGGTGCATAGCCCGAAACATGTAGTGGGTGTAACTGTCGAAACCCGCATTGAGGGCAATCTGATGCCTGATGCCCACCAGTTCATCGAAGATCTCTGACAGCCTCTCACTGTCAAGCATCCTCCTCTCGACAACTGCGGACCAAGCCGCTTCCCGTTCTGACCTGTCGTTTGACTCGAGGTAGCCACTCATTTGCGGGAGAGTGCGCTCCTCACCGTCGAAGTCGACGGTCATCGCACCTTTGATCGCCTGAGCCTCGGTGATGAGCTTGGTCTGCTCCACCCCAAGGGGGATGTTCTCCTTGCAGAAAATCTCTAAATCCGTCTTCATTGCTCTGATCATTAGGTCGTACCTGTCGGACAAATCGTCGAGAGACGGGTGCTCCACTATCCTCCTGTTGAGTGAGTCGGAGAATTCCGAGAGCTTCGGTCGGACATTGCTGACGAAGTCAAGGAAGGCTCCTTTCTTCTCCTCGCTATCGGTATTGCAAGTCATACCGATGTAGAGTAGTGCACCTGCCTCGGAGATGTGCTCAGCAAGATTGGAGGCGTCTCTGATTAGACCCTCAAGGCAGTTTGAGCAGTTCAGTCCTCTTTCTAGCAAGTCATTAGCAAATGGCTCGATATTCTCCCAAAGGGCGGCATCTAGGTTGTCGGGCACGAATTGACCAGTCATCTGTAGACCTCAGTATGAATCGTGGAACTTTGCCATATCACTCAGCGAGTACCCCGACGCCTCGACTATCAACTTGACGCCAGTGGCTCAATCTCACCTCAAGTCGGAAAGGGCCATGTGCGATATGAAGCACTCTTCTATCCTCCACAGGGGGAGGCCGCTCTCCTCAGACCTAGCTCCGAGTCTTAGGAGTCCTAGTTCACTGGGCACTGGCCTCTTGGCAACAAGTGAGCCCCCAAGATGCTCAATTATCCGATCGGCTTCCAGACCCATGTCGTGATAACTCGCTCTCGGTATCTCATAGCCCCCGAACTCATCCCCAAGATCCGCATCGGGAAGTGATACGATCCATGCCGACGCATCACCCTCTTTGATCCCCGCCCTCTCAAACGCCCGGGACACCTGATGGGTTCCCGATATCAGTCGGAGGAACTCGGCATCAGGGGAATTGGCAACCATTGACCCGGAGGCTTCTCCCCTTCTGAGGGCATGCCATGTCGTCCACAGGTGAATCTCACTGGCCACAACCTCAAAGGCCACCAGTAGCCACCTATTGCTTGGCCGCCATTCATTGAATAACGAGACTACTGATTGCACGTCCACCACCGGACGGGGAAAACTCACTCCCCAAGCCGGGAACCATGGCACGGGGTGGTCAATGACCATGTGGGGCGATGGAGTCTGACGGAAGAATGTGATTAGCGACTTCGTCTGGCCGGCCTACTCGCGGAGCCGACGAGGTTTTCGACGAGTTGGGGGCTCCAACCGCGTAGGTCGGCCAACCGCCCCCGGTCCCTCTCGGTTAACATGGAGACATCCGATGCGCTAGATACTCCGAGCGTGTCAGCCATCTCCCTGGCCCTGACTCTTCCGACCCCCCTGATTGCGACTAGTCCTAGGATGTCAGCCCTGCAGCCGAATCTCACTCTACGATGAATCTCGTCTATTGATTCGAATAGGGTCTTGTGGGCATTCCGGTCGACCTTGGCGAGCCCCTCATCCTCTGAGAGGACTCTCCGCATGGCGTACAACAGCCATTCAAGCAACTCCACGCGGCTGCGTAGGTCACCAGGTTGAACGCCCCATTTGCCCTCAATCGAATCCAGGCTCTCTTCCTCCATCCATGATTGCACCACCAAGACCCCCTTCATTCTCCGCTCTTCCTCAAGGTCCACTGCTTCTGCCAGCAGCTCTCTCTCATGCCCGTGCAGTGCCTCTTGTATGGAGTCGTAGTCACTCCTCCTGGGCCAGAGCGGTAGGAAGTCGGGGGTGCAGGCAGCCAGGTGCAGGAGACTGAGCGGGGAAAACTGCCCTACATCATCCTCTCCGGAGAGTATGCCCATCGCCCTTCGAAGACCATCATGGATGATCCTGCCTGAGATTGGGTTCAGGTATAGTCTAGCGATCCTGGAACCGAGACTGGTCGAAGCGTAGGTCATTGTGCTGGGCTCTGGCAGTATCGACTCGGCGGCCTCGTACAGGCTGGCTTTCCTGAATCCGAAGATCGCTGGCCCCTTTCTGGGGACGAGTCTACGACGCCGTCCCTTCTTGGGAACGATCTCAAGCCCGGGTATCTCCGAAGCAGAGTCGGCCCACGATGGCATCTCATCTTCCCAGTCTTCATCCTTGGGGGATTCATTCTCGCTTTCTAGGATCCTCTTCCTGACTTCCTCCGATTCTCCGATTCTATCAATCATCCCGTTGTTGGCGAGCCAGCACAGCACGTCATCCACCCTGGACTCTAGCGTTTCCGGATCCATCTGGGTAGCTAGGAAGGTCTTGTCCAAGAAGCGAGTGATAGAGTCCCTGTCGTCTATTCCTGCCGTAGCGATAAGAGAAAGCATGTGCGTAAGTAGCGCACCGTCCTCCTCAGCGTGGAGCGCGCTGGGATTAGCGAGCTTTGAGGTGACTTCCTCGGGACCCCCTCTCAGGTACCTCTCCACCAGAGATGACTCCTCGTCCTTACTCTTCGAAACTAAGAAGGACTCACCAAAGTCATCGTAAGCCGGTCTGCCAGCTCTACCCATCATTTGCCTCACCTCCATGATTGGCAGAGGCATGCTCCTAGCAGCGATGGTACTCCATCTCCTCGTATCTCTAATCACGACTCTACTTGCTGGTAGATTGACTCCCTGGGCAAGGGTCGGAGTCGCAACAACGCACAGCAGTTGTCCACTTCTGAAACCGTTCTCGACCTTCTTCCTCTGAGTTGAGGTAAGCCCTGCATGGTGGAAGGCAACACCGTCCCTACATGCGTTAGAGAGCGCCTTTACCGTGGCAGATGCACCTTCACCGCTGGAAAGACCGTCTGCTAAGATATCCCAGCCCTCAATCATTCCGGGATCAAAGAAACCAGCACCATCTGCAACCCAGGAAGATCTGATGTGCTTTGCAAGCTCTCTGGCTTCCTTTTGGGCCGATGATCTCGAAGAAACAAACACGAGCATCTGCCTTCCCTCGCCAATGGTGTCATCGAGAACAGCGTGGAGATTCTTTTGGGTCCCCCCCTCCAGACGCCTCGATTCGGGCAATTCCTCTGCAGCACCATACGGACTCTCTACAGCGTGGTATCTGAGATCCAATCCAGTCAGGGTTCCCGAGTACAGCGTGACTGGCCTCCAGTCGGATTTAATGAGCTCGGCATCCAGCCATTCTGCCATCTCCTCGGCATTACCCACGGTGGCAGAAAGAGCCAATATTTGGGCATCGCTTCTCCGGTGGCGAATCCTCGATAGGAGAATCTCCAAAGTGGGACCCCTGCTAGGGTCTTGCAAGAGATGGAACTCGTCTGCAACAACGATACTGATATCATCCCCGATAGACGGATTCCCCCTCAGCATGGAATCGAGCTTCTCGCTGGTGCAGACGAGAATATCAGAATCTTCGATAGCGCTCATCTCGCTGGTCCGATCCCCTATTGCAAGCCCGACCCTGAGTCCGAGACTCGCTGAGATCTCCTTGAGTTCCTCGTACTTCTCCGACGCTAGTGCCTTGAGTGGGACGATGTATACTCCCCTCGATCCCCCCAACTCGTTGGCCAACCTGTGTGCGAGCGTAATGTGAGCCACCAGAGACTTACCGCTCGCCGTGGGTATGGCGAGCATCACGCTCCTACCGCTTAGAGCGTGCGGTAGCGCCTCTGCCTGAGGGGGGAATAGACTCTCTATTCCCCAAGATTCCTCAAGCATGGCCTTCAATCTGGGATCTATATCGAAGTCACTCAGGCTAAGCGTATCGCCGACTCGCCCGTCGTTCATAGGGGGACTTGGATTCGGCCGTTCTAAAGGATGCCGAGTCAACATTCATTCCCATCTATGATAGGCCGGGTGACCTTCCTTGACTGCGACGAACAACCCCTCCCCGGTTGCGCAGACCTTCCCATCAGCAGTCAGCTCCATCCTGATGCTCGCCCTGTCACCATCGATGCTGATTACCTCACCCTTCACGAGCAACTTCATCCCGTGAGGGGTTGGTCGTCTGAGCTTGATGCTGTAGGATGCGGTAACTGTGCAGGGAGGCTCTGATTCGCCTGATTGATCCATCAGCGCCATAGCCGCAGTCCAGTTTCCATGACAGTCAAGCAGAGTCCCGATGATTCCACCGTTAATCATCCCTGGAAAGGCCTGATGCTCGTCATTGGGGTCGAACTCCATCTCGAGCCCCCCCCCTGCTCGGAAGGACCGGATTCTGAGACCTTTCTGGTTTGCAGGGCCACAGCCGAAGCAGATACTGCTCGGTGCATGCCTCTCTTGGACCGATTGACTCGTCCCAGAACCCATGAGCCCTCTTGGGGGCCATGGGAATTGAATGATTCCCATTACCAGTCTTGCACATCCTATTAATTCACCAATCCATCCCGGACACAGTGGACGTGGACGAACCGACCGACGACGAAGAGCAGGCCAAGCCCGCCTCTGCGAAGCCGACAACTAGGATGAAGCGAAGGCGCTACGCCCCCATAAAGATCGCCAACCAGATACCTATGAAGAGGAGGAGGGAGATAGAGAAGGCACTCGGAGAGGTTGGGGAGACGCCGAAGAAATGGTCTAGAAATGAGGGTACGAAGAATCACAACTTCCTCAAGAAGAGAATCAAGCCCGGTACAATCAGACATCTGGAATATGATCTACTAGACGTCGAGATAGGGGAGTCATGGCCGATTCCCGTGAGCGTCATCCATGGCTCCAGGCCAGGACCAGTGGTGACACTGCTCGGTGCTGTTCACGGAGACGAACTCGTCGGACCCCTAGCACTCACCTACCTTTGCGGCCCCAACTTCATTGGAGAGGATAGGGTCATTGACCACAATGTCCTTGCAGGCACCATCAGGATTGTCCCGATAACCAATCTACCAGGGTACCGCCGGAGGAGCAGGTACTTCCCGGATGGCAGGGATCTCAATCGATCCTTCCCGGGCAAACCCGACAGCAATACCACATCGAGGGTTGCCCATGGATTGTGGACTCAGATCATTTCGGGCAGCGACTACATCGTCGACCTCCACACAGCTGCAAAGGGGAGGACCAATATTCCGCAGATTCGAGCTAACCTTGCCCATCCGTCCAGCAATCGCACTGCTAGGGCATTTGGCATCGAGACCATCCTTGACAGTGAGGGTCCGAGGGGCTCTCTCCGTCGAGTGGCCAATGATACTGACATCGCTTGTATCACTTTCGAGGGCGGGGGTTCCGACGAAGCCAACCCGGAATCAGTGCAGATATCGATGTACGGGATAATCAATCTCCTGAGGAGCCTGAGGATGATCCCTGGCTACCCCAGTAAACCTCGGTTCCGAATTCTCGCTTCTGGCTCGGTGTGGATTCGCTCCGACCAAGGTGGCTTGCTTGACGTCCTCGCTCCGGCAGGGAGCTTCGTCGAAGAGGGTGAGATTGTTGCGACCGTGACTGATCCGGAGGTACCAGGGGAAAGCCATGACATGACATCCCCCATCCGCGGACTCCTAATCAGTACCGCTACGCATCCATTCGTCAACTCGGGCTCCCCAATCGGCCACTTGCTCCCAGTAAGGAGGGGTGTTTCCACGCTGATGAGGAGGCTGGACGAGGAGGGCTGCCTGATCGTCAGTGGCTCTGATGGGGACCCGCCTTGGAGAGAGGACGAAGACATCGAGGACATCGCGGTCTTCGGAGAGTGGTCTGGCGGTTCGCCCGATGCCGAGTGGGGTCCTTCGGAATCAGCAGAGGGGGCCGAGGGTGATGGTTAGCTCTCGTCAACCCCATCATCGCTCGAAATGCTCGGTACTTCGGGAGCGGGGGGGAGGTTGAGACCCCTGCTCTCCGGATTTACAGCAAGCCTGCCAGGGGTGACCCCATACGCCTCGAGGGCATCTTGCAGCTTTCTGTTGTGAGTCGCCCTCATACCTGCGATTGTGCCTGCTGCTGCGATTCCCACCACTAATACGACAAGTCCCACTACGCCTGCAGCTTGGAACAGGGAGGTAGCCAAGCCACCGGAGGATGTCGAAGGCTTGGACCAAACACTAACGGTGATTTCCCACACAATCTCTGTGTCCTCCCCGGAATCAGATATTCTGGCTGTTACGGTTTGTAACGCATTGCCTTCAGAGCAGAGTTGCACCTCTAGGTCAGTGATGGGATGATTGCAATCGATTGGAGGCAGGAAAAGTTGCATTCCATCCGAACTGACGTTAGAAGCAAGTGAGTAATCCTCGAACATCCATGCAATCGTCTTGTCCACATTACCAGAGATCCCGGAGATGGTGATTTCAAGCGACTCGTTGGCGGAGTCCCAAACCGCCCTCTCGGCGAAGGGCGGATTAGTCCTCAGGATGGACAACCTGTCAAGGTCCTCATCTGCGATTTCGTCGCAATCATCATCCATACCGTTCCAAAGTTCATTCGCCCCGGGATAGGTGCTTCCTGAATGGTCATCGCAATCTTCGAACTCGTAGAAGCCGTCCTCGTCCTTGTCATAGTCAAACACAAGTGGGTTTGACATCTTCACAAGCAACTCGACCCCGTCATCGAGTCCATCTCGGTCCGTGTCCTTCGAAACGGGGTTGGTGGAGTGATTGTGATACTCGTCATAGTCTGATATCAGGTCGCCATCCGAATCAAGGCCCATAAAATCCTCGTCGATTTCGTCATCGCAGTCGTTGTCCTTCCCATCAAGGGACTCAGGTTTGTCTGGTGCTCGCTCGAAATCGTCGTCATCACAATCCTGGAACTCATACCATCCATCTGCATCGACATCGCTGTCCGAACCGAGTGGATCAGAGTCGAAGTCGTTCACCTCGGCCCCATCCGGAAGGCCGTCGTCGTCGGAGTCCCCGTCATAAGGGTCGGTGGAGTAGTTGTGGAACTCCTCGTAGTCGGTGAGTCCATCGAGGTCGCTGTCAATGAACCAGAAGTCCTCGTCGATAGGGTTGTCGCAGTCGTTATCAATCCCATCCAAGGACTCAGGAAGATTGGGCGCGCGGTTTGGGTCCTCATCATCACAGTCTTCGAACCAGTAGTAGCCGTCTAGGTCATTGTCGACGTCCACCGAAAGCGGGTCGGTGCCCAGTGTTTCGATCTCTTGTGAGTCGCTCAGACCGTCGCCGTCGGTGTCGCCGTCGGTGTAATTAGTCCCATGGACATGATATTCGGACCAGTCGGACAGACCGTCCCCATCGGTGTCAGTCTCGTTGAATCCCTCATCGCTGAGATCATCACAGTCGTCGTCGATCCCATTGAGAAGCTCGGGACTGCCCGGGAAAACAGCAGAATCGTTATCATCGCAGTCTTGGAAGTGATAATATCCATCGAAGTCGTTGTCAGCATCGTAGGATAATGGGTCTGAGAACCAGATCTGCAACTCATCTGGATCACTCAATCCATCCCCATCCGAATCACTACTCAGTGGGTCGGTCCCGTGAGTAATCGCCTCATCGTAGTCACTCAGACCGTCATGGTCCGTATCTGGCTGATTGGCCTTGGTTCCATAATTGACAATCTCGTCATAGTCGCTCAGTCCGTCTCCGTCAGTGTCATTGTCGAACGGGTCGGTGCCATAGACCTCGGTCTCATTGTAGTCTGACAGCCCATCGTTGTCATCGTCCTCGTCAACGAAATCACATGTTCCGTCCGAATCAGCGTCATTTGGTGAGGAACTTGCATTCAAGGGGTCCGTATCGCAAGCGATCTCCTCGGTATCCTCGAACCCATCTTCATCATCGTCGAGGTCCACCTCGTCGCAAATCCCATCCAAGTCGTTGTCCGATGGGAGGGAACTCGAGTCGAGCGGGTCCGTGCCACACGATTCCTCATCGAGGTCGGACCAGCCGTCATTATCATCGTCCTCGTCGTTGTAGTCCGGCCATCCGTCATTGTCGAAGTCGGAGATATTGCCAACACCGTGAATCATCATCTCCCAGGAGTTCAGAGTGCCGCTGTTGGAGCCCACAGAGTCCCTGACCTTGAGAGTCCAATTTCCAATCGAGGACTCCCCCCAGTGATGCACTGTACTGAACATCCAATATGAGTAATCATTCGAAGAGTCAGAGTGTTCCTCGGCAAGCCGTGACTCCTTGCCCGACGGTGACTGAAGGACGATGTCGAGGTTACCGCGACTGGAATGGGAGATATCCACTACGACCTCGATCGACTCCAGTTGCAAGTCCACGGGAATTTCGACGTCGAACTCGGACCAATCGTCTGATCCATCTGGAATATCGGCAGCCTCGAAGAAGGGCCCGAAGCTGGCATTCGACTCATGGCCGCTGCTGGTCCAGTTCTCAGCCAATGAGACCGCAGCACCCGCATCCGCTGCCCCGAATCCATACTTGTGGGAGACCATGTGCCCCGCCCCGTTCGGTTCCCAAGAGCTATCGTTGACATCCATCATCCGTGCGCTCCCGACGAGGATGTGTTGTACGTCCCTCCAGGTGAGATTCTCGTTCGCCTCCAGCATTAGGGCGATGACTCCGGCCACCAGGGGGGTAGCGCTGGAGGTTCCCCCGAAGTCAGCGGTCGTCCCCCCGCTAATGTCGGTGGTGGTAATCCCCTCCCCATCACCGTCCGAGTGCGATGCAACGAGGATATTTGCCCCTGGTTCGGCATACCATGACTGCCGGCCCATGTGGGTTATCGCTGTAACAGCGATTGCAAACCGGTTGTTTGCATACCCGTCATAGTTGGAATTATCATCAGCAGTCAGACCATTCCCGGCTGCCCATGTGTAGATATTGCCGAGTCCGGACCTGCCATTGTAGGCCGAGTCCTCAATGGTCGCCACGGTAAGTGGGCCCGGAGCCTCGAGCCTCATCCCGTCGTCATAGGGGCCCCATGAGTTGGTGTAGATGTCTATGTCGTCGTTGTGGTAGCCCAGTGCATCGGACTCCATGCTGTCATCGAGGCCGCAGGCAATCAGCGTGGATCCGGCTATGGTAGCCCCGAAGGCCGCTCCAGCAACGTAGACGGAGTTGTTTCCCACAGCACCAGCGACACCAGCGACAGAGGTGCCGTGGCCATTGAACCCCCAAGGCGAGGGATCACCGTCATCGTTGCACCAATCATAGGAGTGGGCTGAGGAGTAATGCGGTTGGATGTCGGAGTGGTTCCACTTCAGCCCGTCATCCACCACGCTGATGACAACTCCATTGCCGTTGTACTTCTCCCAGACCCCTGTCACGTTGGCGTCTTCTCCAACAACACCGCCGCTAGTCTGCCCAGAGTTATTCAGGTGCCACTGTTCATCGAACTTCGCGTCGTTCGGTGTGAATCTAGGGGAATGAGTCTTCTCCAATAGAGGGGAGAAAGACTCGATCTCTCCGGCACCGAGCGATGCTCTGAGGCTCCCTAGGGCGCCCTTGGAATCCGCGTAAGTCCAGATGTAGGCGCCCTTGAGGGGAGGTGCCGCCTCTGTTTCGTCTGGAGAGCCGATGGTCCCGAAGTGCTCATCCTCGGGAATCCCAGTCACAACGAGCCAAGAGTGCGTCTCAGACAGCTCGGCACTGTCGTAACTATCGATGTCCGAGACGCGGGCGAAAGCGAGTTGCACCGCTCGGGAGTAAGTCGGCATTATCGACTCATTACCGAATGGTCCTGCATCCTCCTCCGTGACTTCGGCAAAGGAGGTGCCTATGGGGGCCAGAAGCAGTAGCATCAGCACAACCAGAGCATAACGCATGAGTGAACTCGACCACCCTCAGGCTTTAGCCGTTCGTCCCAATTGTTAGCCGACCTATTCGCTATCCAGCACTAGGCCACGACCGAATTAATCCGCCAGTACATGAATGGGGCTATGACTAGGTACATCAGCACACCATAGACTCCTGATGGCAGGCTCAGAGTCGACAGCCCCCGTCTTCAGCGGCCAGAAGCAATCCTCCTACGGTAATTCCGACAGTCGCGTTCTGAATGCCGCTCTCAATGGATACCGTGGTGGCCCTGATAACCTCGAGGTCGAGCAGCTTGGCGCTCTGGTAGCCGATTGTGAGCATTATTACGTTGAGAGCGATGACCGCCGGACCAAGCGTTCCGATATTGTCCATCAGGATGAGCGCCGAAATGACGGCAATGCTTAGTCTCCTCATGGGTATACGAGGCTTTTGTCGTCGTATAACTGTGTACCTTCAGGATGCCGAGCCCCTGAATTCCGAGATGGCTGAGTGAACCTCCTCGTCAGTCATCATCCGATTCTGCCCCTTAGCGACTTCGAACATGTGAGCGACCAGTTCGTCGTCAGCCTCGTACCCGTTCTTCTCAAGCCAGTGCAGCACGTTAGAACGCCCGCTCATGTGCCCTATCCTGATTACCTGCTGCAGTCCGAAGTCACCAGCTGGCACCCCCGAATAGACGCGGTCAGCCAACCAGTGGTCACCCTTCTTCATCGCCTTGATCACAGCCGAGGCATGCACACCGGTTCCCGTTTCGAAGGCATCCCCCCCAAACACGGGGTAGTTGTGAGGCAGAGCGACCTCGATGTACTCGTGTGCCTTGAGCATGTATTCGCTAAGGGAAGTCAGGTCGTTGTTGATGATTCCCATTAGGCTGAGGTTGACCAGGGTCTGATCGAGCGGGGCGTTGCCCGCCCTCTCACCGACTCCCAATGCGGTTCCGTGAATGACATCGGCGCCGGCCTCGTACGCTGCGAGGTTGTTGGCTACCCCGAGCCCGCGGTCTTGATGGCCGTGCCAGTTAATCTCGATGTCCCTGCGCTTAACACCGGCGTCGGGAATCACCTCGTCTTGGATGAAGCCAATCAGCTTGCGCACTCCGTTCGGGGTGACGTGGCCGCAGGTATCGCAGATGCAGATCCTGTCGGCCCCGAGCTCAATTGCGCGGGAGTACACTTCCTTGATCTCCTCCGGCTTGCTCCTAGTCGTGTCTTCGGTGACGAACATTACTGGGATGTCGTTGTCAACAGCAAAGGTCACAGCGGCTTCTGCAGTAGAGAGGATACGCTCCATTGTCCAGCCCTCAGCGAACTGTCTAATCGGGCTTGTTCCCAAAAACGCGCTAGCTTGGATCTGCCGCTCGTGCTTGGCTTGCAGATCGACGAGGGGTTCGATGTCTGTGACTACGGTACGCACGGCACATCCCGGTCTAATCTGGTACCCGTTCTCGCCCATGTGCCCGAGCATGGCATCGATGTGGTCGACATGGAACTGCCCAGCTCCCGGCAGGCCGAGGTCGGCCTTCTGTATGCCGAGACGTTCCATGTAGTCGATGAGCTCAATCTTCTGCTCGATGGTAGGGTTCCGAGCGCTGGGGCTCTGGAGTCCATCACGAAGAGTCTCGTCATCGAACCATAGTTCGTGCGGGTGATTGGACTCATCACGGTCGATTTGGTAGTCAACTACGTTCCAGTTGTATATCAGGTCCCGCTCGTCCATTGCCCCGCCTCGCTTTACGTCGCAGCGCCATGGTTTGCTCCGTGTTTGAAACCATCGGGGCACTAGGATGTCGCACGAGACTCGCTTCTAGCTATGGCCACCAGTGCCAATAGGGCCCCAACAACGGCACCCTCGATACCGAAGCTCGCCGCAACGAGGACGACGAACATCATAGCTAGGTAGAGCATTGAGGCAAAGAATGAGCGAGCCGCGCTCGGGACCCTACCAGTGGGGTCCGGTTGTTCGCCTAGGTCGATCCTCCACACGGTGGAGGCATACCAGATGCTCAGCCCTACCGTGGTCCACCCTAGGACGTGGTATATCCAGTCGTTCCCATCCAGATTTCCGTAGCTAATCGGCGCAGCGATCGATAGCACTACCAGCAGTGCTGAGTACACCTTCATCTCCCCGATTGTCCGCTCTGCCCCCTTCACATTGGGCATCATTGGGACGCCGACATCTCCGTACTCCTTTGAACGGTAGAGCGCCAAGGCCCAGAAGTGAGGGGGGGTCCACAGAAAGATCAGTATGAACATGAACCAAGGCATCAGGCCGTCGAGGTCGAATACTGAGACGAGCATCGATTGAGCCGAATCAGTGGATATGTGCAATCCCTCTACGGCCGTGGCCCAGCCTATTACGGGAGGGGTCGAGCCAGCTATGCCACCGACAACTATGTTCTGTGGTGTACTGCGCTTCAGCCAGATGCTGTAAACGAACACGTAGAAAAGGATGCTGAAGGCCGACCAGAAGGCGGCAACAGGGTTCGCTAGGAGACCGAACCACGCTACCCCGAGCACGGATAGGATGATTCCGAAACCCAGTGCTACGTTTGCGGATACATCACCCGCGGGAATCGGCCTATTGGCCGTGCGAGACATCTTTGGATCAATGTCTCGGTCATACCACATGTTGATCGCATTGGCTCCCCCAGCACTCAGGTAGCCTCCGACCAGTACAATCAGCATGGTCCGGGCAGAGCGCGTGCTCAACCCGGAGTTCAGCATATCGTGAACCAGTACGGCGCAGAGTGCGGTGATTTGGAGTAGTAACACCACCCTGGGTTTGGTCAGTTCGTAAAACGGACGCAGCGGATACATCAGGAGCCTCTCCGGACGACGACTATCCTGGAGCCGAGCCAAGCGGTGGCTAGTGCGAGGAAGGTCAGTGAGGCCAGCAGTAGGTGAACCAGAGAGAGGTACTCTAGGTAGCCATCCGTCATGTCCCAAGACAGGATGTACAGCCCTCCCACCAGTACGTTTGCGATGAACAGGCCGGTCGCGCACCAGATCCAATTATTCATTACGCTGCCAACCCCTTCGTCCCTCACTTGCTTCCAGATTACGTATGAGGCCGCAAGCAGGCCCATTTCAACGATGACGACCAGCCACCTGTGAATCATCTGGGATTGGGCGATGACATCATCCACCGAGTCGGCGAGCCTCCCATTGCACAGCGGCCATGATTCTGGCACCCCACTGACACCACAACCGAAGTTTGCCCCAGGAGTCGTTGAGACGAAGGTTCCAGAGAATAGAGTAACGAAGGCGCCCACAGACAGCCAAGCAAGCCACCCCTCCCATCGGGAGGCTGTCGCGGGGTCGAAAGCGATCCACTCCGGGCTATCCCCGCGATCCTCGGACACAGCCAGCCAGATCCAAACGAGACTCAGGGCGAATGCCAGGGCCGATCCGAGATGCAGGGCGACGCTCCAGTGCTCGTTGTCCATCCTCACAGTCAACCAACCCACTGCTCCCTGCCATACAATCAGTGCTACCGAGACAGTCGAAGCCAGCCTGACCTCAGAGCCAAAGCCATCATCCTGCCTTAGGAGCCACCAGTTGACGAGGACTAGGGGGCCGAGAATGAAGCCCGCGATTAGCCTGTGAGACCACTCCGTGAATATCTGGAAATTCGTGTAGCGATGGCTGGAGCCCCGCGAGTCGAACTCATCCGGGTTCGCCTCATACCAGGCTTCTTGATCGGCCTCGGACACATCGAAGCCCCAAGTGCCGAAGCAGGTAGGCCAATCGGGACACGACTCGCCAGCATCATAGATCCGAATCACCCCTCCGAGAATAATTACCAGGAGGGTTACTCCTACCAATCCAGCAGTGAGCCTCTTGGCATCGACAGTGTCCAGCAAACTCACGACTCCCTCTCAAGGGATAGCGCCCTTCACCCTTCCTCGATGTGAGGGTCGATGTCTATTGGGATTCTATTCTGCTCGTACTCCAAGGTCGCGATCTTCATGGGATCGAGAACGACCTTCTCCTTGGCATCATCCACACCGTACAGCTGAATCAACTCCTCACTGAATTTCTCCCGGAGCTCGTCCTCGGAGACGAACAGCGGGGCTCCCATGCTAATCTGGAGCGCTCTGGCTCCGATGATTCTGGCCTTCTCGAAGCGAGTGTGAGGCCGTGCGGGCTCAACCATCGGGGCGGGCCACCGGAGACCCCCACATAAGGGCTATGACGCATCCGACAATCCAATCGGGGCTGCCCGGCTATGGCCTCTCGACCAACATCGCCACGGCGTTCCCCCCACCGAGGCAGATGGCCACTATGCCACGCCGCCCTCCAATCCTGTCTAATGCGTTAACCAGAGTCATCAGGCAGCGTGTGCCGGTCGCACCGAGGGGGTGGCCTAGCGCGATGGCTCCACCGTGGACGTTGAATCGCTCGTCGGGAGCGTCGAAGTAAGATTGGATGGCACACGAGGCGGAGGCGAAGGCCTCGTTGTGCTCTAGGACATCGATGTCCCCCATTGACAGGCCACTTCTCTCGAGGAGCCCCTCGATAGCGGGAATCGGAGCGCTCATCACCCTTCCGGGCTCCAATCCAGAAGTGGTGTAGTCAACGATTCTGGCCAGCACAGGCAGCCCGTGAGCCTCTGCAGCGTCAATTGATGCCACTAGCACGGCCGAAGCACCGTCAGAGACCTGACTGGCGTTCCCAGCGGTGACTTGCCCCCCTTCTTCGAAGACGGGCGAGAGTTTGGCTAGTGTCTCGGGGGAGCAGTCCAATCTGATCCCCTCGTCCCGTTCCAGTCCGTTCACTGTGAAGACCTCCTTCGATAACCAGCCCCGATCCCATGCTGTTTTGGCAAGGAGATGTGAGCGTACGGCGTAGGCATCCGATGCGCTCCTTTGGATGCTGAACTTCTTCGCTACAGACTCCCCCGAGTTGCCCATCATCTCTCCCGACCAGGAATCCTTGAGCCCGTCATTGGCTAGTACCGAGATCAACTCGGCATATGGCACGTCCTCACCGCGATTGGCGCTTCGAACGAAGCTTGGCGCGTTACTCATCGACTCCATGCCGCCGGCGACCACCAGATTAGCGACACCTGCTCGAATTTCGGTCGCTGCGATCATCACTGCCTTGAGACTAGAGCCACAGACCTTGTTGATCGTCGTACAGGGCGTGTCGAAAGGCAGTCCTGCCCCAAGAGCGACTTGCCTAGCAGGAGCCTGCCCCGCTCCTGCTTGGAGCACCTGGCCCATGTACACCTGATCTATTGCCCCGCTGGACGGGTCGACGCCTGCTCGGGAGAGGAGCTCACTGACGCTCTTGGTGCCGAGATCCGTTGCACTATAGTCGGACAACGCCCCTCGGAACTTGCCGAAGGGAGTCCGAGCATAGGCACAGATTACCGCTTCAGGCATGGTGTTTCGAGAGGCTCCCAAGCCTTCAAGGGTCGCATCTAGGTGTTTCGGGACCCTAGGGGAAAAGACCGGGGAATCAGTATTCGAGAACTCGGTCCACAGCAGGTTTTCGAGTGAAATGGCTGAACCAATAATCGAGGGCGATTGGACGAAAATAGACAGTGTCCGAGTGTTTTCACTTTGCACGAACTCTTCAAAAGCCCAGATATTTACCAATTAGGCATGTCTGGGCAGTGCGGTTGGCCGCATGATGTGGATGCCCCACACCCAAATCTGACAGAAGGTCTGTTGGTCGTCGAAGAAGGCCTTGAGTTGAGGGCCCCAGTAGAGGGAGACGCAGAGGGGTTGTTCCTCCAGATTGATGCGAATAGGAACTACCTCAGGGAGTGGCTGCCTTGGCTGGATGATATCTGTTCCCCAGAAGATGAGGTTTCTGCAATAGGAAGGGATGCGAAGATGAGAGGGGATGGGCAATCATGCATGTATCTGATTTTCCTCGATGGGGAAATCGTTGGTGTAATTGGTCTGAATTGGATAGACTGGAGCAATAGGGGCTGTGGGATTGGATATTGGCTTTCACAGGGCCATACGGGGCAGGGGATAGTTACTCGATGCTGCACCCGTTTAATGGATTACTGCTTTGACGACCTAGGACTCCACCGCCTCGTGCTGGAGGCAGCTGCCGAGAACTTCACCAGTAGAGCTGTCGCCGAGCGCTTGGGAATGCGTCTCGAGGGCATCACGAAGGAGAGGGAGTGGCTCTACGACCACTTCGTCGATGCGGCTCTGTACGCTATCACCGCACCCGAGTGGCGGGAGCGCAATCAGGACTGAATAAGCCCATGGTCCTCTATTGAGCAGTTTCCCGGGGGCAGGCACGAGAGCAGATCGCCCTGAGCGAGGCCAGTAGCCTTCGAGATACGATTGGCGACACTCTCCTTCTTCTCCTGCCCCGGTATGATCTTGGCCCAGCGCTCGAAATTCACTGAGATTGTGGCAGGGGTCCCAGAGACTGGCATCGGAGTGCCGTTCACCACTGCCATGCCGACTGCCAACTGGAGCGGCAGGTTGCGATGCCAGTTGCGCTGGCCGCGTACGACGAAGGAGCCCTGAGCCAGGGACTCACCGGTCTCCGTGGTCTTCGACACTTGACTCGGCCTAGCATGGAACGCGGTGGCCGCAGCCCCCCCGCCCCCCCATGCTCTCGACCAGCAGACGGCTATCTGTGCGGCCTCGGAATGCAAAGATTCCGCAAGCCCCCGGGCATCTTCAAGACCCTCTCCCAAGTTTTGGACGACCTGCATCGAGGAAACACCCTCGGGAACCGCCTCAGATGGGTTCTGGTTGAGTGATAGGCCATCCTTGAGCTTCAGGGAGCACGATGGAGCTCCGTGCAGGTCTGCGTGGAAGTACAGGTCATTCGATGTCAGATGCTTGCGGACAACGATGTCGTTTCCCTTCGCATCCCTTCCCCCGATTAGCAGGTGCCCGCCCGATAGCATGGCCCAGCGATGCTTCTCGAACCAGAAGCGCTTGCTCCTCTGCCTCGCCCGCAGCCTTCCCGCTGCGGCATCCTTGGCCGCACGCTTCTCTGCCTTTTCTCGGGCTTCCTCGGTTCCAGCCAAAGCGGCCAGAGCGCCCTTTGCCTTGTTCTTCTGCACGGCGGCCTCCTCGAAGTAGCGCTGTGCATTCTGGTGCACGGTCCTCGAAACCTCTAGGGTGATACTGGCCCCGGGCTCTCCATCATCATCCGGGAGGTATGCCACGATGGTACGCTTCGCAGGATCGATACTGCCGATCCACGGCACATCGAAAACCCTGTCTGATACATCCTGCCAGCTCTCGGACTCGACTGCCGCGTTGAATTGACTGAGTATCGACTCTACGTGCCCCCAGTTTTCCTGGATGGCCTTGCCAAGATCCTGCGTGATGGCCACGCGCTCGTGGAATCTCTCGATCGCAGCCCTCTGCTGCGATGCCCTGCGCTCCAGCTTGGCCTGCCGCTCCCCCTCGTCATCGCCGGATTCAATCAACCGCTCCTCTTCCCGTCGGATGAATGCAGCAGCATCGTGAGAGCCGAATACTGCATCGTAGGCCAGCGATAGCGAGTCGACCTTGACCATCATACCATCATCCATGTAGGACAAGTCGATGGGGGCAATCTCCGTGATTCCCGCCGAAGCGGTATCCCTGTCGGACTCGTTTTCGGCCTTGTCCCAGCCTGCCAGCGCCTCCGAGTCCGCCATCCACATCATTGCGCCATCACACTCGGACAGATTTGTGAGCATCGTCTGGATCGCCTTCTCCAACTCGTCGCGCTGCCCGGAGTCAAGGGAGCTGGCGATCGCCCCCTCTTCCAGTCCGGCTATCGAGCAGGCTGCGCTGCCGTATACGCGCCCCAAGTTGGCGCGCGCGGCAAGGGTGCGGATGAGATCGCTCTCACTGTCATCAAGAAGCGCGTCTAGCGCCCCCCTGTCCATCTGGCGAGGGTCGGCGGCCTCGGGGGGAGGGGCGTAGGCGACCCCCTTCTTGAGCGAGCGACTTGCATACTTAGCGTGCGTCAGAGGCTGTATGATGACCCCACTCTCATCGAGAAGCAGCACATTGCCGTCACGGAATAGCTCGATGACCAGGCTGAGTAGACCACCTCCGTGCTCGAAGGTCAGCTCGATTACCCTGTCGAAACCGTATTGCTCGACTGAAACTAGGCGCGAATTGTTCAGGTGCTTGCGCAGGACCATTGCGAACTGGGACGGTTTGGACGGCATCGGGCGGTCCCGCCTCGAGGTGTAGACGCGACGACCCCTGACGATTACTAGGTCGGTCGATGGCAGGCCCTTGCGATTCAACCTCAGGACGATTTGCTCGTAGTGCGGCTGGTAGGCCTTTCGAGCCCGCGCACCGACCATCTCGGAAAGCTCACGCACGATGCGCGCGATTTCGAACGAAGAAGACTGCTCACGCATGCTGCTCAAGTCGGCCGGCTCGGCTGCCCTTCATCAGGCAATCGCTTGGGAGAACCCGCTATTTTACCACGGAGGACTGGAATTCCTCAATCTCTGCCAGCACTCCGGGCTCATGCGCGTACTGGTTCGAGGGCACCTCGATCAACAGGCAGTTTGGCATAGCGTCGACTACCTGGTGGACCTTGTCGATGCCGTGCAGGGTGTCGGAAGAGGCGGTCATGACAGCACAGGGGACTTTGATCGATGAGAGGTCATCGGGAAGGCTGTAGCCGAGGTTGGCCCTGGCTGACAGTAGCATGCGCCTGACGTTCTGGGCTAGCAGGGCCCTGCGGTAGCGAATCTTCTGCCCCTCCTCCTGGGTCCTCCGATCAACCACCCAAGCGACGAAATTCACGAGACGTCGGTAGACGAACATAGGCAGCGGGAAGTTGATCATGATGCGAGACCACAGGGGGAAGTCGAAGTCTGGGTTGGGTGCGAGCAGGACCGAGCTTCGCCCTCCGAGCGCCTGCCTCTGGTAAGCATCGATCAGCAGCGTAGCGCCTAGCGATGACGAGTACCAGTCAATCTCCGATTGATCGATGTCCAGCGCTTCAAGGACCGCTGCGACATCCTCTCCGTGCTTCTCCATGGGGAAGTCCGACTTCGTGATGGGGCGGTCAATCCTCGCACTACCCTTGTCCCTGGTCTCGATGTAATACAGCGGCCTACGTCTGACCCACTCGGTGACCAGTGGCCTCCAGCCCTCGAAGACGGAACCCCAGCCAGGCACCATTACCACGGGGTTTTGCGAAGCAGCCGCCGCATCGTCCGGCTTCCAGGAAAGAACCCTGAGCGACACTTTCGGAGCTACCTCGACCCACCTCTCCTCGGCGCTGGCACCCTTTAACTCGGGAGCGCCCTTCCAAAGCTGGTCCATGAACTCAAGAACCGGTTGGCAGATTTCAGCGTTCTCTATGCTAGAGCCTCACCTTCTGCGACCACCGCCGGACCTGCGCCCGCCTCCGCCGCCGGATCTTCTCCCACCACCAGAAGAGACTCTTCTGGACCTGGAACGGATTCTTCCCCCTCTACTGGGTCTCCCGAAGTAAAACCGGGGGCCCCATCTGCCGCCTCCGAACCCACCGTGATGGTGGTGATGCACGACATTAGAACCGTCATGGTGGGACTGTCCCCCACTTGAAGGGGCGTAAACGTACTTCGGAGCGTTGCTGAACCGTGCGTTCACAATTGTGACAATCAGGATGAGTAGGAAAATTGGCAAGCAGCAGAAGAATATGATCACCCCCACATCGGATGGCGGGTAAGCCCTGATGTCGGCGGGATCCTCGGTATCATAGTAGAGCGTCACGGTGCTTCCAATGGGAATCGCCTCGTTTACCTCGAATTGCATGCAGTCATCCTCCGCACCTTCGTAATCACCCAGGGTGGTGATTGGATAGCGGTCAACCTCGGCAGTATATTCGGAAGAGGCGACGGCGTAGGAGACGTCAATGTCGGCCCAGCATTCGAGTTCGTACCAGTAGTCACAGTAGGTGTCACCCCAACTATCTTCGTAGCAGTCCTCGTACTCGATCCAGTCGAATCCAGGGTAGCTTTCGAGAATTTCTGCTTCGGTGGTCAACCACTCGCTCTCTCCCGATGCTACAATTGTTCCCATCCCGAAAAAGAAGACGGACAACATCGCTGCGACACCTATTGAGAAGGCTTCTCCCTTGGAAAGCCACCAAAGCCCGAAGACCCCGCCACCTGTCTCCTTGGCAATCTTGTCCTTCTCTCGGTCTGAGAGTATACCATCACCATCCACGTCACCTCCGGCTCCACTGGCAAAAACCTCCACAAGAGTTTCATCGGGAGCCTCAGATAGGGGAATCCCACTGGCCTGCGACTCCTTCTCCCTCAATGCTGCTAACTTTGCCTCATGCTCCGCCTGAGCGAGCTCCTCTTCTCTTTCGAGCCTCTTAATCTCAGCATCGTTTAGTAGATCCTCGACTTTCTCTTTGGCGCCTACTTCCTCCTCTGAATCGTCCTTCCACCATTGATCGTCTGCCATCGGCGAGCCCTCCTTCTGGGGGAGGGGGAGTTTAGCCAGTATTCAATCTTGAGACGGCATCAAATTGCCATGTAGAGATTCCCATCTGACTCGATGTGCCCCGTCCTCTCCAACTCCCTCAGGTGGGACAGTGCTTGGTCCCGTGCAAGCATTGGGTGTGCTTCTGGACTGTCCGAGTAGGCCGCTTCGGCGATGCTGGGTATGTCTGAGTTCCCTTCCCTGACCGCCTCCAGAACCCTCCTGTGCCTCGCCTTGCGGTGCTCGATGAAGTGCGTCAGCACCCTCTCGGGATTGGCTATGTGGGGCCCGTGACCCGGGAAGAGCATCTTCGGACTCAGCGCCCGCAGTCTTTCAAGACCGGAGATGTAAGCGCCCATGTCGCCCTCGTCCGACGGAACTAGGATGGTTCCGACCATAGTGCAGTTGTCACCGGAGATGATCCCCGTCTCGCTGACAAGGCAGATCTGCCCAGGGCAGTGCCCCGGGCTCTCGATGACATCCCACCTCACCTCGCCGTTCGGGCCCTCGAGGACGAAGAAGTCCCCTTCGGACAGGATTCGGTCAGAATCGCTTACTGGGACGGCCTCGAATGTTTGCTCCCCGGCCCAGATGGGTGCTGTGTAGAGCTCAGAGATGCGATTCAGGTCGCCGATGTGGTCATGGTGCCTATGGGTGAATATGGTGGCGATGATCGAACTGCCGTCATCCCAGATCTCCTGGACCTTCAGTGCTAACTCTCGGATTGCCTCATCGCTTCTGGCAGCAGCGTCTACGATGACTCTCTGACCGCCTCTCTCCCCTAGCACGAAGCAGTTGGTGTGGGTAGAGGGCGGCAGAGTTTTGGTCGGAATCAAGGTGCACTCGACGCCGGGCGAGTACTCGAATCTGTGTGGACCCGATGGCGGGTCAGCGGCTAGGTAGTCGCAGGCCGAAAGCAAATCCCCCTTCTCCCCAACGGCCTCGACAAGGTCGCGTATGATCGTGATAATCGGTGGGGGGAGGTGGACTTCGTTGTCCTCCCATGAGGAAAGCAAGTCTACAGGCCGCCACCAGCGGAACTCGTCGAATTCGGACAGACCAGGGGGAAAGCTGGGCAGGATCCCGGATCCTTCGGTGGGCACGTGGAAGAACAGGTTGTGGAAGCGTTCGGGAGCCTGGGGCGGCGTGGTTCTCACTGTGATGATATCACAGTGGAAATCCTCGATCGTGAGGCTACCCGACTCCATGGCCTCGAGCCATCCCGACTTGTCATTGCAAACCAGCTCCCTGACATCCGAAGAGACCTCGACGAAACCGCCTTTCCCGTCCGGAGCGATACCGATCTCCTCGACCATCTCCCTCAGCAAGGCGAAGGCGGAGAGCCGGTCATCTCCACGTTCTGAGAGCCATTCGGGATGGGTCTGGGCGGCGTGCTTGTCGACCCTGCTGATGCTCCCTCCGGGGAACGACCACAGGTCGGGGAACGCTGGCAGCTCAGAGACACGATGCCCTAGAAGGATCTCGTGCCCCTCGGAGTGTTCCCTGCTAAGCATCGCCGAGGCCGACGGGCGGGGGGTTGTGACCTCAGAGGAGGGCAATTCCACACCTCTGGGCAACTCGCTCACGGCCGCTCTATCAGGTGCGCCGTTTCAAACTCACTACAATAACGATTGAATACATCAGCGAACCCAAGTAGGCCATGGACTCGGTCACCATAGCGAATACCAGCACCAGTTCCGGCGATAGGGTCCATGAGATCGAGATGCCGAATTTCGGACTCGGAGTTTACCTGATGAGCGATCCCGGCGAGTGCAAGTCATCGGTACTGTATGCGCTGGAGCAGGGATATCGTATGATAGACACCGCTAGGGCGTACGGCAACGAGCACGAGGTCGGCGAGGCGATTCGAGAATCCGGCCTAGCTCGGGAGGACCTGTTCATCGTAACCAAGCTCAGAACCCCACATGCCACTAGTTACGAGGAGACGATACAACGCTGTCAGGAGAGCCTCGAGAACCTTGACCTCCAACAGATGGACCTCTATCTCGTGCACTCCCCTCCCAAGGACCTCGATGCGAGGGCACCGGTCTGGAGGGGCATGGAGGAGTGCCTGTCCAACGGATGGACGCGTTCCATCGGAGTGAGCAACTACGGTGCGCACCACCTCGACTCCATGCTCTCATACGCCAGCCTGATGCCCTCGGTCAATCAAATTGAGGTCAATCCATGGCTCCAACGACCGGCCCTGCGTGCGGCCACCGAGGGAGTGGGGGCAGCGGTCATGGCCTACTCCCCACTGGCTCGTGGCCACAAGATCTCAGAGGGGGGAATCGTCGAGATCGCCGACTCGCTGGGTTGCACGCCCGCCCAAGCGGCGATCAAGTGGTGCTTGGACGCGGGCGCGATAACGATACCGAAGTCCAGCAAACCAGCCAGGATTTCGGAGAACCTAGGTGCGCTCGAGGTCGATCTGTCAGGGACCGAGCAGGCCTTCGCTTCGCTCGAGGAGTCCTACGTCTCCGGATGGGACCCGACATCGGGGCCGTGAATTGATGGAGCCTCCCGAGACCATCGAGGAGGAGCTCGAGATTATCGCAGAGGCGATAGACGCAGGCATAGACCCGTTCCCACCGAAGAAGGAGCCCGCTGGATGGGCCAAGGCTGCTCTGGGCTGGTTCATGGTGATAATGATGGTCAGCTGGGTCTCGCAACTGCTCTACCGGTCCCTGTGAGGCTTGGTAGTCCCTCCCGGATTCGAACCAGGGTCACGAGATCCAGAGTCTCGTATGATGGACCGCTACACCAAGGGACTGGCAGCGCACGGAGGCGGGCTGGATATTTCAAGAAACCCGAGCATCTGAAGAGACGCCTCAATCGGTTCGGAAGTGGGCGTTGACGCGCTCCAGACTCTCTCGGCTGGGGCGCATCTGGTCCCCTGGCAGGGCAATCAAGGGGGTGTCGGTCAGTTCGAGCACATCGGTGGCAGTCGGAACGTCTGGCTCATAGTAGAGCAGACCGGTGACGTGGCGATTCGCCCGTCCGGCCTCGTGTACGGCACGCAGGGCGGAGAGAGAATCGCTCGAGTCGTAGTCCGAGCCCACTGTCTCGAGCCTGAGAGTGGATCCGTCGAAGAGCCGGATCTCTTGGTACTCGCCCTCGGGGACGTCGACCTCCTCCATATTGGGGAAGTGGGGGATGTAGTCGAGGATGTGGAGGACCTCGTCGTTCGCCTTGACATAGTTGTAGGACCGGTACGACTCGTCGTTGTTGGCGAAGGTCACGCAGGGTGAGATGACATCGACCACAGCCATCCCCCTATGGCTCATGGCCGCCTTCACCAATGCGGTGAGCTGCTTCTTGCTGCCCGAGAAGGAGCGTGCGACGAAGCCGCATCCGAGGTTGATTGCCATGGCGCACAGGTCAATGGGGGGTTGCTGGTTGGCAGCACCCTTCTTCTTCTTGGACCCCTTCTCCACGGTGGCGCTGTACTGCCCCTTGGTAAGGCCGTAAACGCCGTTGTTCTCGATGATGTACACCATGTCCACGTTCTTGCGGATGGCATGGATGAATTGCCCAATGCCTATGCTGGCAGTGTCCCCATCCCCCGATACCCCAATGAACGAGAGGTCCTTGTTGACTAGGTTGGCGCCGGTCGTCACTGAGGGCATCCGACCATGAACGGTGTTGAATCCGTGGCTCTTGCCCAAGAAGTAGGCCGGCGTCTTGGAGGAGCACCCGATACCGCTCATCTTCGCGATGCCCTCGGGCTTGATGCCGTTCTCCCACGCGGCTTGAACTATCACATTGGATATCTGGTCGTGGCCGCACCCCGGACACAGGGACGACTTCCCCCCTGCGTACTCGGACTTCTCGAGATCTATTACATTCAGTCTCATAGCAGTCACGCAGCCACCTCCTTCAGGGTCTTGAGGATCTTGTCTGCGTATACGCGCGCTCTCGGAGGCAGCCCATCGCTGTAGGCGACGCTGTGGAGCTTGGGCACTAGGTCGATTGGAATCTCCCTGCGCAGGATGCCGTAAAGCTGCCCGTCTCGGTTCATCTCGAGGACGATGTTGATGTCATGACGGCCGATGAAGGCCTCGACCTCGGGGTGGATGGGGAGGGCCCTCACGCGACAGGTGCTGACGGAGAGTCCGGTGGCTTCGAGGATGTCGTCGATCTCGACTATCGTGTTCTCCATCGAACCGTAGAAGACTATGCCAACCTCCTTCATTTCTTCCTCGCGGATGACTGGCGCAGGAAGATGCTCGCGGGCCCCGTCGATCTTCCTTCGCAGGCGTCCCATCATGTCCTCGTACACCTGAGGGTCCTCAGAATAGGCCCCATCCTCGTCGTGCCCCGTCCCTCGGTACAGGATCGGGTCGAGACCGCTTCCGGGGAGGGTCCTGTACGGGATCCCATCGCCATCGACGTCCCTGTACCTGCCGTAGTTCGCTATGGCGTCCATCTCCTCTTGGGTGTGGATGACCTTGCCCCGGTCCAAATCCTCGTCGGGATACTGGAATCCCGAGGTCGTCCATCGATTCATCCCCAGATCGAGGTCGCTGAAGCCGAAGACCATGGTCTGGTATCTCTCGGCGTAGTCGAAGGCCCGCCAGCCATACTCGAAGCACTCGTCTACTGTGCCGGGGATGAGGACGATGTGCTGGGTATCCCCGTGGCTTACCTCATAGAGCATTGAGAGGTCCCCCTGCTGGGTCCGTGTCGGCAGGCCAGTGGAAGGCCCTGCTCGATTGACATCCCAGATGACCCCCGGCACCTCGGAGAAGTAGGAAAGTCCGATGAACTCGGACATCAGTGAGACTCCCGGGCCGCTCGTGCAGGTCATGCCCCTTCCGCCGGCCCATCCAGCCCCCACTACCATTCCTGCCGCAGCGAGCTCGTCCTCTGACTGAATCACAGCGCAGGTCGAGCCTCCGTGGCCGTCGTCTCGGAGTTTTGGAAGCCAGCCGATGATTGATTCAGCGACTGAGGAGGAGGGGGTTATCGGGTACCATGAGAGCATATTGATGCCACCGTAGATAGCACCCAAGGCCGTTGCTTCGTTGCCATCGATGAGGAATGTGTCTGGGTCCTTGTCTCGTGCTTTGACGGATAGGGGGCACTCGAAGCCCCAGTTCTCCTCAGCATAGAACCTCCCTTCCGAAATGGCGCGCATGTTGAGATCGATTGCCTTCTCCTTGCCTTTGAACTGCATAGAAACGGCGCTCGCGATCGCGCTTTGCTCGATTTCGAGGAGTTGTGCGAGAGCGCCGACGTAGTACATATTGGACATCAGGCGAGCCAGTTTGGGATTGATTCCTCTGGCCATCTTGGTCATCGGCATGCCCAGAAGGATGCAGTCATCGCGTTCCACGGGGAGCTTGACGTCCTCGTTGTAGACGATAATCGTCCCAGACTCGACTTTCTCCAGGTCCTCCATCCAGGTATTCTTGTTCATGATCACTTGGATATCGGTCTTGTCACCGGGAGCCTGATAACCAGCATCGCTAGCCCTGATGATATACCAAGTAGGAAGTCCAGAGATGTTACTCGGGAAGAGGTTCTTGCCGCTTACCGGCACCCCCATTTCGAACATGGAATGCATCAGTATGAGATTGGAAGACTGAGACCCAGTGCCATTTGCCGTTGCGATATTAATGACGAAATCGTTGGCGGTCTTTCCCATTGCTTTCGTTTCCCCAGCGCCGAATCACTCTCCACCGGTCCGTTCGCAGAGGGCATGGCGTTGAGCCGTGGTCTTATGGGTTACCATGAGAAAATCACTCATTTTCATCTCGTCATTCATACGCTGGGATTTTCAATGATGTTGCGGTCGCCCGGCCGATGCCCATACCCGAGGAGTTGCAGAAGGCGTGGGACGAGGCTGTCGAACTGACCGAGAATAATGAGCCAGGTAAAGCCCTGGATGTCCTGAGATCAGCATGGGAGCTCACCGAGAACGAGGCTCAGAGATCGAGGACCCTGAGGTACGCTGCGGACGCCGGCACGGAATTGGGGTTGATCGATGAGCCCAACCAGAAGCGCCACTGGCAGAAAGCCCACAAGAACTACTCCAAGGCACTGGCCTTCGATCCCAAGAACAAGGAGACTCGCAGGAGGATGAACAAGCTTGCATCGATGATGGATGAGAAGGCCATCTCCCTCGGGCTTGGAGTACGGATGTTCGATGAGGGCAACCCGACTCCCATGGGTCTCCTTGCCATGATGGTATCCCTCGCTCTGGTGCTGGTTTCGTTCAAACTAGTCGCAGACTTCCTCGCCGAGGATGAGTCCAATCCGATAGTCATCCTTGACGTGACATACGCCGTCGACGGACAAGAGGTGAAGGGGCAGATCGAGATAGAACTCTACCGGGACGATGCCCCACTCCATGTGGAGAGCTTCGTCTCCCACGTGGAGGACTTCCGGTACGACTTCACCGAGTTCCACAGAATCATTGACGGTTTCATGATCCAGGGGGGCGATATCGAGAGAGAACAGGGCAGAGGGGGTTATTCCGCCCACTACTACGGCTGGTGCAATGGTCAGCAACTCCCCCTCGAAGATTGCTCCTTGGAGGACTGGTCAGTACCATATGAGCATGAGAATGGACTCAAGCACACGGCGGGCGCAATCGCCGCTGCTCATGCAGGCCTCAATACGGACGGCAGCCAGTTCTACATCGTTCCAGACGATGGTCAGGCATCCCACTTGGATTGGGAGGAGGGCAAGGATTGCTCTCAGGAGTCTTGCCACACGGTCTTCGGATACGTGATTTCGGGAATGGAGCACGTCAATGCAATGAGCGAGGTATCCACCGATGCCAATAGCGCCCCGGTCGAAACCGTCCATCTGGTGACGGCCCAACTCAAGTCATAGTCCCTCACCCACCTGGGTAGACGGTCAAATTCAAGTACCACGCACGGTGGATTGTAAATTGGTGAATAAGTGTCTACCACCGACCCATTCGGAACTCTCTCCACCTTCGAAAAATCCGATGGCTCCACTGCTTCCTTCGTGGATTTGAATTCCCTTGAGAGGGCAGCAGCCTGCAATCTGAGCAGCCTCCCAGTATCGATACGAATCCTTCTCGAGGCTGCTCTGAGAAAGTGCGACGGCTCCCTTGTGACCGAGGACGACGTCAGGCGCATCGCGGCATGGTCGCCGACCATGACTCCCGCAGAGATTCCATTCAACCCCAGCAGGGTACTTCTGCAGGATTTCACCGGAGTTCCCGCCGTGGTCGATATCGCTGCCCTGCGAGACGCGATGGTGGCATTGGGCGGCGATCCTGAGAGGGTGAACCCCCAGGTCCCCGTCGATCTGGTGATCGACCATTCAGTGCAGGTCGACGTCTCGGGTCTCTTCCCGAATGCGCAGGAGCGCAACCTCGAGATTGAGTATGAGCGCAACCTCGAGCGCTACAAGTTCCTCAAATGGGGACAACAGAGCCTTGACAACTTCCGCGCCGTTCCCCCCGGACGCGGCATTGTTCACCAGATCAACCTAGAGTGGATTGCGAGCATTGCTCGGGAGGAAGGCGGAGTGTGGATTCCCGACACCCTTGTCGGCACTGACTCCCATACTACCATGATTAACGGACTCGGCGTCCTCGGGTGGGGCGTCGGGGGGATCGAGGCCGAGGCTGTGATGCTCGGACAACCGATTTACATGCTACTGCCTGAGGTCGTCGGATTCGAGCTCACGGGCGCCATGCAGCCCGGAATCACAGCCACTGACATGACTCTGCGAATCGTGCAGATGCTCAGGGAGCACGGCTGCGTCGGCAAGTTCGTCGAGTTCCACGGAGCAGGCCTTGCGAGCCTGAGCCTTCCTGACCGTGCGACTATAGCCAACATGTCACCGGAGTACGGCGCCACATGTGGCTACTTTCCCGTCGACCAAGTCACTCTGGATTACATGCTGCTATCTGGTCGCGAGCCATCTCAAGTCGAGGATGTCAAGCGCTATCTGGTCGCTCAAGGACTGTTCTATTCCGACTCGACCCCCACACCGGAGTTCACTTCAAATCTCACTCTTGACCTCGGTACTGTCGAACCCTCTCTCGCTGGACCCAAGAGGCCCCAAGACAGGGTCGCGCTACATGACATGAAATCACACTGGAGAGCCAGTCTGAATATGCCAATCGGATACGATGGGCACGGCGTGGACCCTTCTCGTAACGATGCCACCACCCCCATTGCGGGACTCGACTCGCACTTGGGTCACGGGGACGTAGTCATCGCTGCCATCACGAGCTGCACCAACACCAGCAACCCGAGTGTGATGATTGCTGCAGGATTGGTCGCTCGAAACGCGCTCTCCTGCGGCCTCTCAATCAAGCCTTGGGTCAAGCCGAGCCTCGCTCCCGGCAGCCGCGTGGTGACCGAGTACTACGACGCGGCTGACCTCAGTGATGACCTCTCAGCCCTCGGCTTCAGCGTCGTCGGATACGGTTGCACGACGTGCATCGGCAACTCGGGCCCCCTCGATGAGGGAATCGTGGCTGCAATCGATGACTCCGACTTGGTGGTCGGCAGCATCTGTTCAGGTAACCGAAACTTCGAGGGGAGGATCCATCAGAAGGTGAAAGCGAACTACCTCGCAAGCCCGCCCCTCGTGGTCGCCTACGCACTGGCAGGCACACTTGACATCGACTTCTCGAGCGAGCCAGTCGGTCACACTGACTCGGGTGAACCAGTCATGCTCGCTGACATCTGGCCCAGTGACGACGAGATCCGCTCTACCATCGAGAGGGCGATAGATCCGGAGATGTTCAAGACGCGCTACGAAGACGTCCTGTGCGAGCCACGCTGGGATGCCATCCCCAGCGAACCAAGCGCTCTCTTCAACTGGGACGACAAATCCACCTACGTTCGTCTACCATCATTCCTGCAGGGGATAGAGTCCGAACCCGCCCCCATCGAGCCGATTCAAGATGCCCGCGTCCTTGTCAAGGTGGGCGACTCGATTACCACTGACCATATCAGCCCCGCTGGAGCGTTCCCCCATCATGGGCCAGCGGGACAGTATCTGCTGGACAAGGGGGTCCAGCCGCAAGACTTCAACTCGTTCGGGAGCCGCAGGGGCAACCATGAGGTGATGGTACGCGGGACCTTCGCCAATATCAGGATGAGGAACCAGATTGCCCCTGGAACGGAAGGGGGATTCTCTACCCACTTCCCCACCGGGGAGGTTACCACGATATTCGAGGCAAGCAATAGGTATCGTGACGAAGCAACCCCATTGATCGTGCTCGCTGGTTCGCAGTATGGCACTGGTAGCAGCAGGGACTGGGCAGCTAAGGGGACCCTCCTACTCGGTGTAAGGGCCGTCATCGCGGCCTCCTATGAGCGAATCCATCGATCCAACTTGGTCGGCATGGGCATCCTCCCTCTGGCCTTCAAGGAGGGGCAGAACGCCGAGATCCTGGGCCTTGACGGAACGGAGGCCTTCGATATCCCAGCCAGCGAAGACCTTGCCCCGTTCTCCGAGATCAGCGTCACGGTCAAGAGGGGGGAGGAAACCGAGTTCTCCTTCGATGCCATTGTCAGGTTAGAGACCCCAGTGGAGATCTATTACTATAGGAATGGGGGAATCTTGCAAACTGTTCTTCGCAACCTAGCAAAAGGTTGAACGCACAAGCCTCCGCAATCCCAGTCGGTGATGAGATGGATGAAGACGAATCAGAAGAGGAAGAGGGGTTGCCCGGACCGCCTCCTGACCCGTCTAGAATTCCCTCTGTCGTCAGGGCAATAGGGGATTTGGATGTCGAGGCTAGGGCAGAGGAGAAGGGAATCACCAAGCCCTCAGAGCCCGATATCAGGGCTATCATCGAGTTCTTCGAGGAGATAGAGCCCCCCGAGCCGCTGAGCAACAACCTCTCTGGCGATCCACTCGCTGAGGCTTGGCTCCAGATTCTACTCGGCCTCGTTGTAAGGGAGCACGGCCAGTCATCGCTTCCCATTGGAACCATCGAATTCGTGATTGGGGAGAGGATTAATCGAGAGGGAATCGATTTGGAGATCTTCTTGGACCGCCTCTGGATGATGGGGCGCCTCGAGAAGGTCTACGGTGGAGCCGAGGTAAGCTACTCGCCCAATCCAAGTTGGCTTGAGTCCCAGTAATTCACGGTCGTGAACGGGATTTGAGGGACATCCTTGCGATGCCGTGAAATCACCATTAGGCAATACATAAGAGAGACACGAAAGTCCGAGTCGGTATGGCTCGTTGTTCAGGGGCTTCCCGTCACCGTCTTGGCGAACGGAGGGCCGTGGCCCTTGTGTTCCTCATGCTGACCTCCCTATTCGTTGCGATGGCCCCTCTGGCCTCGGCATCGCACACCACCCAATACGGGGTGCAACGCGACCCACTGCACATCTCGATAGGCGACTTGAATTGCGATGGTCACAATGACATCGCGTCGGGCAGCGGCATGGGTCACTTCATCAGCTTCCTCTACAATGACGGCTCTGGTGGATTCGGAGACCGTCAGGACGTGCTAATCTCGAACAACGACTCCTTCAGAGCTGGATTCAGGGACGTTGCCGATGGCAACCGGCTCGAGATAGCCGACGTGGATGGTGACGAGGTCAATGACGTGATCTACTACCAGCAGAACGCTAGGTTCACCGACGAGTCCTTCGTCAGGCCCGCCAACCTCACTGTGCTGAAGGGGGAGTGCGACAAGAGGGTGAACGGATGGGAGGAGATGTTCGAGACGATTACCGTCATCAACCCCTATCTTTCCGACTTCGATGTCGGCGACATCACCGACGATGGGTACGCCGACGTGGTCTTCGTTTCGACAGACTCCACTTTCGCCAACCAGTTCATCCAGATATACAAGGGCCCCGACTACACCCTCCCCTCCAATCAGCACGCCCCCATTTCGGTCCCTCTCACCAATGGGTACTACACAGCAGCAATGTTTGGGAACTGGAACGAGGACCTACAGACCAATCCTGTGACGGGGGACCCACTTCCCGGGGAGTGCGAGGACCTTGACATCTGGCTGCTCAGAACCCCACCCTTCAACGCGGGTGTGGGCTACTCTAGGGGGACCTTCGACAACATGACCGTCCTCGAGTATGACTGCCTCACCGGGACATACCCCAATCCGATGGACCCGACCTCCACCGGCACCATGCACGACTTCAAACTCGACGTCGAGCATGACTACGAGCTATTTGGCATCGACATCGCGGACACCACTCCTGATGACGATACTAACGAGATTGACTTGATAGTCGCTGTTGATGGCATCACAGGCAACCTGACCTACGCAACCAAGAGCGGCGGCAACTGGGACACCCAGAACTACGTCCCGTACGGCAATTACATGGGTGCCTCAGTTACCATCTCGGATGTCAATCGTGATGGTGAGGTCGATTTCTTCGTTCCAACATCGATCACGCTCCTCGACACCCAGGAGTCGACCGTTCAGAACCAGACCTACTTGCTCCGCCCCAATCTCAGGGCCCTCAACACCGTCCAGATCCTGCTCGCCGACCCGAATGGCGAGGGTTACCTGTCCCCGCTATCATTCGATGTCGGGCGCCGTCCGACAATGGCCGTGCCCGGCCAGCTGCAGGGTGGTGATAGCAGCGCACTGGAGGTGGTCATCGGGCAGGCGGACTACACCTACAGGTTCTCCAACAATGCGATGTGGCTCGACACCATGGGGTACGCCGGACAGGGCGACTACCTCTCAGTACTCGCTCTCGACAACTACGACCAAGGCATCACCCGAGTCACCATAGAGCCCTCGGTGATGGACCCTGCAACCTTCCAGAGCATAGTGGGCGAGGGTAACCGATGGGTGAATGTCACCGTGAAGAACACCGGGCTGATGCCCATCGCCAGCGGCAGCGTGGATGTCGATCTTGAGGTCAGGGAGGTCCTAGGTGGCACGGATACGGTCGTCTACCACAACGACTTCGAATCCGAATCGGCAAACATCAACCTCGCCGGCGCCCATTTCCAGAAGTACTCCTACACCGGTGAGTACTCGGCGGGAAACTCCTCGTGGCACATCGACGAGGACCGGTTCTGGGTCAATGGCACCACCTACTATGAAGGGGATGTCGTACACTTCAACAACAGCGACTACCAGTGTGGGCACAATGGCACATCCTCGTGCAGCACTGTGCCGGATGAGGACAACGAGTCCTGGGATGAGGTGGCCTACCTCCTATGGGAGGCTAGGCAGAACCCGACCAACTTCTTCTGGGCGGGCGTTGATCACCTCGAGGCCGACGGCAATTACAGCACCGGCTACTACAACCACATGGACGAGGCCCTGATCCTCGAGGACGTCGATCTGTCCGGGGCGAATGCTGCATTCCTGGACCTCGATGCGATATGCAGCGCTGGCTTCTTCCAGCTGTTCCTCGCCGAGCCCTACGACGTGATCGAGCGTTGGCTGTACGAGGACTCGTGCAGCATCGAGGTCTGGAGCGCTGGCACTGGCTGGGAACCCGTCTGGAGGTACGGCGGCTGGGACAACGAGCGGAAGTACCGCATCGAGGAGCGTGTCTCTAGCAGCCCCGACCCAGAGTACAACGACTACAACGGGGACTTCTACGGTGACTGGCAATCCTCGTTATGGAACAACTACACCGAGAGCGGGGGAATACGAGAATCTTGCGCACTCTACTACCTCTACTACGTCATTTGCTGGGATGACGGGGAGTTGGACCAAAGGGCCAACTCAATCGACCTAACGCCCTATGCCGGGGAGGTCATCGACATCAGGTTCCGCTTCCGTAGCGGCCTCGAGGGCTCCGTTGGACCCGTCGGTGCGGCAGACTTCTCGGGGTTGGACGGCTTCGCCTTCGACAACATCACCATCAGGAAGAGGGACGTCTCGTTTGGGGACTCCACCGTCGAGAGCCAGACGCTGACACTGAGTGATGCGGCTGCAGGCGAATCCCAGACTGTGCAACTAACCGCTGACTTCGTCGACAACACGACCTACTACGTCTCCGTCACCCTCTCCGACCCCAGTGGCTACACCGATCAGGACGATACCAACGACCAGAGCCGGTTCCAGCTTACCGTCAGGAACCTGTACGACCCCGGTCTCATAGAGGGGCCGTGGCTCGACCTCGTGAACGGGGAACTGTACGCCTCAGGAGAGAGGGACATTACCATCGGTGTCCAGAACTGGGGCAATACCGTAGTCGACTTCGAGGTCGAGGCCAAGGTGTTCAACGCCCTGCCCCGTCTGATAGCCGCAGAGGACTTCTACTCTGCCTCGGGGTCCGGACTTTCGATGTGGGAGGATGATGAAAATGAGAATGGGAGCAGGCTTGATGACTCCTCGGGCTCCAACGAGATGCTCCCTCAGAACCAAGGCGTGTTCAAGAACCAGGCCTACTGGCTCGGTCACCCCTCGGAGGGCTATGGCGATAACTGGAACGAGACGATGACATTGGAGCCAATCGCAATCTCAGATGGCAGTGATGGGCACCCACAACCAGACTTCACCTTCCTGACCTTCGACTACTTCGCTGAGGGGGACCACATTGCAGACAGGAACGGCAATGTCCAGGCGGTTCGCGACTTCTCCTACCTCGAGGCGTCTTGGGTCAGGGACGGGGAGGTCTACCAAGGCGTGATCTATGGGAGTTGGACTGACTTGAACGCCAACGGACTGCGCCCGGGATACAACGGTGTCAGCAATACGTACTTCCATTACTGCGAGGATTTCGACCAGAACGGGCTCTACGAAGAGGTAGAGTATGCCGGAGACCACTCGGGCGGAGTTGGCCAAGACGGTTGGGTGCAGTGGTTCGACTCCGAGGACATGGTGGGAACCGCCCGGATTGACCTGACTCACGTCCACCTCCTGAATACCACTAGCCCCGACTCCTTCGCCTGGACTGACGAGTGCACCACCCTCGCTGGCTCAGATGTGACCTTCACGTGGCGCTTCTACTCCAACGACGACGGCGTCAACGGCAACGCGGGCTTTGCAGGCTTTGCAATCGACAATATCCGCGTCGATGACTACACCTTCACCGACGATGGAAATTACACTGAGAGCGTTACGGGTATGGATGCTGCACACAGGCGAACCATCAACATGGGCACTCACGACTTCGTGAACGGCCTGTACAGAATCGACCTGATGACACTCTACGACAATACCGACAACACCTCGAATTGGTTTGGCAAGCCCGAGATGAGCGTGGCGAACAACGTGTCCACTATCCTCTTCGGCATCGCCAACGCCGACATCACCCTACTGCAGCCCGATGTGATGGACTGCGTCACCGACACCATCTACGAGTGTGTTTACGCATCAAACCCCTCTGGACAGGCGTCCCACAGTTTCTCGGTCCCACTCTTGAATGGGGTGATTGAGGGCACCTACGTTCTGACGATGAAAATCATAGACGAGGATACTGGCCAGACGGTGTACGAGCAGGTGTCCGAGAACGGGCCCTTCTTGCTCGACCCTCATCAAAGGGGTCAGGCCAATTGGACCTACCCCTACAACCAGTGGTTTGACGGCCATAACTACAACATCAGCTTCTACGCCACATTGGGTGAGGATGGGGAGGAGTCGGGCAACGAACGGTTCTTCGAGATCGAGTTCTATGATCACGTTGACATCGCCATCTTCTCCGACCCAACTGACCAGAGCAGGCTCCAGCGTGTCAAGACCGACTTGCAGGCCATGGACAAGACCTACACCCAGTTCGAAGTGAATGACTGGAACGCCTACGGAACGGAGGATTGGCTCGAGCACTACTCCAAGGTCCTGCTCCCATGGCAAACAGACTACAACGTCGAGTACGGCGACTACTACGAGCTGTTGGGCACACCCAACCCCCGGAACTCAGGCCTGACTCTCACGGAGACCCTGGTTGACTACATGCATGATGGTGGCACCGTGCAAGTCCACCTGGGACCCTATCGCAGCGAGTATCTGAGCCTAGGGGCCGACCCCGAGAGACTCCCCTTTGACATGGACATTGTGATGAGGGACTACGTCAATCTGACAGTCGATCGCAGAATCCAATCGAACAACCTAACCTTCGTGGATCCCTTCCATCCCATCATGTCCGGCATCAACACCTCTGCCTTCGCAGGCGTGAATGGCGGCTCCCACGTCGCGCTCTCCGGCCTAGACACCAACCAAGTCAACGCTGACAACCTGCCACTCGCCTGCAGCGACGCCCCCCCCGGGGAGAGCGAAGGCGGTAGGGTGAGCGATGGTGGCACCTTCCATACGCTAATCAGGGACAGCGCTAACCCCAGCCAGTCCCTTCTCTCAGTGTGTAATCACTACCTGGGCGGACTCATCGTCACCACCATAGATGTCGAGAATCCCACTGTTTCACAGTCTTACGGGGACACCAACTTCCCATTGCTGTCTAACATGCTGGATTTCCATCTCACGCCCTATCCGAATGGCTTCGAGATAGCAGGCGAAGGCTTCGAGATAACCATCGACGGGCAGATCCAGCCCATCGACGTCCTCACCGCGGCCTATGAGAGGAAAGCGATAGAGAGCAACGCATCGCTGCAGTTCGGCTTCGAGACCAACGTAGGGGGCATCTTCGCAGACTGGACCATCGAGTCGGCGAATAACGAGACCGTCACCGGATGGGATGGCCAGACTCTGGGAGATGACAACTGGCACGTGCACCAAGACGACTCGACGAACTCGATCAATGCTACTTTCTGCGTCCCAGACATAGGCGCCGACCTCGGCTGCAAGATCGATGCGGAATGGAAGATCTGGCTGTACTTGCACGATGCCGCAGGCCACACTAGGATTACCAACGTCTCCGTCTACACGAACGATATCGCCGCCGACGACTCGGCCCCGGTGGCGCAAATCGACATCGTGCAGGACGAAATCAGCACTGAGTTCCTTGAGTTCATTGGATCCCAACCGACACCGACCGGAGATCAGGACAGCGACGGGAACTGGGTAATGATCGACTCCCCCAAGTACAGAGTCAGACTCACCGAGACCGGCACTACCGACATAAAGTTCTCAGCTGCAAATAGCAGCGATATCGGAACTGGCATCAAGACTTACACTTGGTCTGTCAGTGGCGATGGCAACCAAGATCACCAGACCATCCTGCCCAAGAGCCAATCCGACTGGCATTACACCTTCAGCAACGTCACCCCGAACAATAACCCCATCATGCTCGAGCTCGTTGTTACCGATCAGAGGAACCTCGACTCGACACCCCCCTTCAGGATATTCTTCGAAGTTGTCGGAGAGCTCTTCGGGGACGAGGAGCCCGAGGTTGAGATGGACAGCATATCCACTGCCGAAGGCCACCGATTCGACGCGCTCGATGCCGTTGAAATCCTCAACATCACTGGAGTAGTCGTCGATAGCGACGAAGGAGACGAATGTGACGTCACTGTCGAGGTAGCTCTCGATGACACCTCTATCTTCGACAAGGGAGAGGCTACCAAGACCACCCAGAAGGACCTCGGCCGCTACGACAGGCAGTCAGGCCTGTGCGACGGGGACTCCTACGAGCTCTCGCTGAACATCTCTCATCTGTATATAGAGGGGGACGGAAACGCAGGTTTGGTCTACATCAGAATCACTGAGGGCTCCTACGTGGTCAATGACCAGATCCAACTCTACACTCTGCCCAAGCAGATAGACCCCTGCGTTGCCGACCCCGACTCCTGCGCCGATGACAGCAGCGGTGCGATGGGAATGGTCGTGATGGGTGGTATCGCTGCAATCATCCTCTTCCTGGTCGTTCTAGTCACGCTATTGGTCCGCAGCCGTGGTCGAGCCCCCGAGGGAGATTCGGTGGAGTCCTTCGGAGGGGTGGAGCAGATGGACCCGGTCGAGGCCTACGTCCAGCAGCTCCTGGCCCAAGGCTATGACGAGCAGACGGCACGCCAGTACGCTCACATCGAGACATACGTCCAACAGCTCATTACCCAAGGCTATGACGAGCAGACGGCACGCCAGTACGCCCAACAGTACTACGCCCAGTACTACGCCCAGCAGAAGGGTGGTGGGGGCTGACCGCTCAGAACGGGACGTGCAGTTCCCACTTGCCCGATATCTTCTCACCTGACTTCTGAATCAATGCAACCCTCTCTTTGAATGCAGGCATCCTATTGCCTAGGACCGAGTTGTACAACTTCGAGCCCCTGACCTCCTCGGGGATGCAGACCTTGCCAACGGTGGTCTCGCAGTCCAGGGCTCGATCTAGGTCCAGAGCGTGGCGGTTCAGTTTGTGTAGCAGCCCCATTGAGAGCCTGCTGATTCCGAAGTAAGATGCTAGAATCAGGAAGAAGACCATAGCCGAGCCGAGGGGGGTGGAGCCAAAGGCGTACATGGCTGCGGAGCCTAGGAGGAATACGATTGGCGCAACGAAGGTCAGCAGGAAGAAGGTCTGTGAAATCGGCTTCCTCCTCCTCATCCTCCTGATGATGTCCCATCTCTGGTCCTTCTGATCCTGTGGGGCGAAGGCACCGTCCGCCTCTTGTCTCGCTGCCCTCTCGACCATTTTCCGCACTCCTTCCACCCGCGCTTCGAGACGCCTATTAGGGGGGATGTCAATGTCTTCGCCATACAGAATCTCCAGCCTGTTCGCACACGCATCCAAATAGCCGAGCCGCACTAGTATCGCCAATTGCTCTATGAGTGGGATGATGTCTCTGGGGGATTCACCCCTCCTGCTTTCCCACCACTCCAGACCGTGCTCCAGCATCCCCAAGTGGTCAATTAGGAGAGTTCCACCAAGTTCCCAAGCACGAGCGTTGTCGGGATTCAGATCGACTACCTTTCGCAGTGCAGACATCGCCTTGGCGGTCTGAGCAAGGTTGGGCATTTCCTGCCTTCCCCGTGCCGAAGGGGGAAGGCTCCACTGTGCGATAGCCATCCATGCATCTGCATGCGAGTCATCGATATAGACGACATCACTAGCCAGCGAGGCAGCCAATTCCCTGTCCCCGTTCTGCTCGGCTTCCAACGCATCGAGCCATAGCATCTCTGCGCTCTTTACCACAATCGCTGCAGTGGCAATCCGATGAAGAATGCTGGGGTGGGCCACCTCAATCAGCGTCGGCCCCTTCTCGGACCTCTTCCCTTCGGATTCCTACGAGGCCCCCCCCTCTTGGGGGCCCCTCGTCGCTTGCTAGGGGCCCTCTTAGCACCACTCCCCTTGCCATGGTGCTTGGACACATGCCTGCTCCCTCTACCGCCCCCACGATCCCGATGCAGCCCGCTCTGCCTACTGCTAGACTTACCTCTTGCACGACCCTGTCCCGACCTGATTCGAGGGGCGATCTCGATCGGTGAGCCAATCGCTGCCTTCGCATCAACCCCTCTTTGTAGTGGGTGGATGTGAATCAGTGGTTCTCCGATAGGTCCCAAAACCGTCTCCACCCTCCCCAAGATCTTGCCTCCAGTGATTCTGATGCTCGTCCCCAATCGGGGGGCCCTTCCCTCGAAAGACGCGAGCAGACCGTCTTCGTGAGAGGCCTGTGTGACCCGTCCAGAGAAGCTCATGCAATCAATCCCGTCGACGCGTGTACATGAGTGCAGCGACCGTGGCTAGTAGGAGTGCTGGCAGACCAGCAGCAGGCAGCAAGCCCCCCTCCTCATCGATATCGGGTTCGCAGGCCAAGTAGGGGTCGGCGCAGTCAGGCTTTCCCTCGATAAACAGGAAGGAGTTGTCAACGTCTTGCAAAATCGTCGTGCATTGGGCTGACTCATCGCAGCCGGTTATACCTACTGAAATTGTACCAGATTCGATGGCCCCCATATCGAACCAATCGCTTTCCCATGTGTTTCCACGGATTCCCCCCTCTCCCGCTTCCTGCCCATCGATGGCTATCGAGAAGGACACCGACTCTCCATCGGGATCACTGAACTGGCCCGCGATTCTCCATAGGGTGCCATCCCAGTCAGTGGAAGTGACGGTTATCAAGGGGGGTGAACCCTCCTTCATGATTCCCAAGTCGTAGATGTGTTCCATTGGATGGCTCTCCGCGTGATAGGCCCTAACCCACACGAACGCGACCCCCGGAAGGATATTCGTCGAGGGGACGTCTATGTCTGTCTGGGAGTCGATTGTCCTCATTTCCAGATGTTGGGGTTGACCATCCTGAACCAAGCTGACTTCGACCATGATGGTCGGCCATCCAGAGGAGGGGTAGATGGTGATGGGATGGGGGTCCATGAGAACCGACTCGGAAGTGGCGACTGTGAAAGGCACGCCGAAGCTCCAAGTTCTGTTGCCGGATGACTGTCCGGCCCCATCAGTCGACTCGCAAGTGACCTCGACTACCCCTTCAATGGTCACCCAGAGGGACCGGTCGATGCTCTGGCTTATTCCCCCCGAGCCCCCGGTTATGCAGGTGATTCCCAGTTGTGAGACGCCAGACTCGTCGGTGAACCACGTCGATAGGGTCTGCCACGAGACCCATTTCGTTTGTCCCTCTTCAGCCACAGGGAACCAAGAACCGTCCTCTGGCGCAGCATCCGTCCAAGCGGGCGGATTGTCGACAGGCACGGGGGAAGTGGTGAAGTCGGCGAAGAGATCCTCGCCGTAAGGCCAAGATTCCCTTTCGAGGCTAGGGAACAGGGTGTAAGTCAGTCCGCCATCCTCATTCTGGAGCAGCTCGTGAGTGGATGAGCCATCGCCAATGCAACTCCCCCTCAGGGGTGCGGAATCGCCACTGGGGCTGGTTTCTTCGGGGCCGACGTACCTTCCTTCGCATTCCTCCCAGAGATCGAGCCTCAAATCAGGTATGTAGGGGAATGTGAAGTCAAGCCTCGCATTGCTCATGTTCGAGGAGTTGAAGGCAATGGTGAAGTCATTCGGATCCGATATCCCATCAATCTCCAGCGTTGCATTCAACCAGAGTACGATCCTGCACTCGTCAGCTCCTTCTGACTCGTTGATTTCAACATCACAGTCACGTTCCACAGCGGGACGAACAGGAACCTCATAGCAGTCGTCCTGATTGAAACTCTGGCATTCCCTGCCTTCGGCGTGTCTCGACGGCACACCGTTGAACTCATCGACGTTCATCCCATCGTTTCGCCAAGTGGTGTTCTTCCAGTCAACACCAACCCCGCCCCTGTGAGCGGCTCCGTCTCGGATGCCGATTCTAGTGATGCTGTGCTGAAGGCAATCAGCTGCAATGAGGATTACAGCACCGACCTCGTCCGTAGAGATCCACTCATCCCCTCCGGACGGTACGATGCCTTCTAACCAGGCATCCAGGTCTTCTCTGATTTCATCTGCCAGTGTCCAGTTTATCCAAGCCACTGCCTCGACTTGAGCCGTTTGCCAGTCCTCATCAACTCGGATGTCGAAGTTTGCCCGGTCGTAGATGAACATGTCCTCGAAGGTTATCGAGCTGCACTGATCCTCGATAGACCCTCCTCCACCGAACTGATTACGGCGCTCTTCGACCTCGTCCAGAGGGGCTGAATGCTTCTGCAGTGGGATGACCGAAATCACCATGATGAATGTGAATACGAAGGCGATTGCAGCCGTGTTCCTGACCTTCTCCACCGAGTCTGTGGCTATTCACTGGGACATGATACTATCGGACGACTAATGCTAGTTTAGGGTGGCCTAAACTTCATATATTAATCGACTTTCGCAAAGTTTAGGGCGACCTAAATATGAATGAAAACAAGACATTTGCAAATTTGATGATTGGAATAATGCTTTGCTCATTTCTAACAGGATGTTCCGGGACTGAAGATGCCGGGACTGAAGATGATGTTATCGACCCAGAACAAGAATTGGTCATAGCGTTCGAGGTCAAGGCCGACTACGAAAACATAGACGAGAATCCCCGGATTCTGGCAGATTACCTAGAGGATGCCCTCGGCGTTGATGTCGAACTCTACAGTGTCGACTCCGAAGGGGCAATCATTGAGGCTCTGCGATTCGGTCATGCAGACATAGCTTTCATGGACGGAGGTGCTGCATGGGTCGGTTGGAAGGAGTACGATCTAGAAGCAATGGCAGCCGATCAGAAGTCCGATGAAAGGACCTACTACTACGCTCACGCATGGGTGAGGGCCGACAGCGAGATGGCCGCTGCCCATCTTGATGACGACCCCAGCACAGACCCCTTCGCCCTTCTTGAGGGCAAGACCTCCTGCCATACTGGGTGGCTCAAGTCAGCGGGAATGCTCCTCCCCATGGGCTATCTAATTGGTAATGGATACGCGGAAGTTGTGGGCGATCCAGATGACGTTGATTCACTTAGGAGCACAATCTACAATTTCTTCAGCGAGGACGCGTCGATTCCAGATTCAGGAACTCCATATTACGGGTACTCCGGCGCCGTGAAGTGCCTATCAGAAGGTGTCGGAGACGTAGCCTTTGCCAAAGATGGCACAGTCGATTCTTACTGCGATAATGACGTTGAGTCCGACAACGAAGAATGGTGCCTAGAGAGAGATAAGTACGTCGCACTGCCTGCCTTCGGAAAGGCCCCCAGCCATCCCGTGATGTATAATCCCGAGATGTTGGATATGCAGACAAGGACTGCAATCCTCAATGCCCTGATGTCACTAAACTATGAGGAATATGTCACGAATTACACTACTCAAGGGCAGACTTTCACTGGATGTTATGACGAAACCATCCACGTGATTGATCAGGAATCCCCTCAAAACACGTGCGGTTCTGAGATATTGGCGAATGTACTCAACACCCCTGGAATAGCAAGAGTGACCTCACGAGAGCACCTAGGTAGTTATTCAGAGATAATCAAAAACATCCCAGGAATTTCAACGTATTACGGCGACAAGTTTGACATTGCTTAATCGATTGAGAAGAATGGTGTCCCTAATGAATGAAGATGAGGGGCAGCAAAATGACGACTGTGTTGTCAGGCTGAACGGGGTTGTAATTGGATACGACTCAAACGACCCACTAGTCGGAGTACCCGACCTCACGATTAGATCAGGAGAGATTGTAGCAATCACCGGAGCATCTGGAGTGGGTAAAACCACACTTCTGAGGACCATTGCGGGATTGGTAAGACCAATCTCTGGTACTTTGCAGGTCTGTGGCGCTACACTCCCAGCTTCACCTCTGCGGGGGACCGTGGGATACATTCCCCAGAGACTAGGTCTGGTGAGGCACGCCAGCGTAAGACACAATGTGATGCTGGGGGCTAGAGCAGGGCACACTCAATCACTTACCATTCTACCGTCTTCTGACGTGACACAGCATGCCATGGATTCAATCAAGAGAATGGGCCTATCAGATAAGTCAAACGAACCTATTCGTAGACTTTCAGGGGGTCAGCAGAGGAGGGTGGCAACAGCCAGGACATTGGCTCAGGCCCCCAAACTAATCATGGCCGACGAGTTTCTTAGCGAGTTGGACGATGAAACCTTGAGCAAGGTTCTATCGGAAGTAATCGATTATGTCCGTACCAGTGGCGCAGCACTAATTGTGGTCGAGCACGATGTCTCCAGAGCTAAGTCAATGGCAGACCGATTGCTAGTAATCGATGATGGCCAAGTCAATCCCTTCCTATCGGAGCCGACCGCATTGGAGGTCAAGTCATGATTTCTGGAATCAGCAAGGCATCTGCATACCTTTTGCTCGTACTCGCCTTTACCATATGGATACTGAATGGTTTGGTGGATGATTGGGGTAGACTTTCTGGCAGTGGGGCGAATCTGGTAACATTTTTCCATGAATCATTGTGGCCTCCAGATTGGAGTGTTATAGGGCCCCAAGTTTATCCAGTTTGCACAGCATACCCGATTTTCGACTTCACATGTTCGACAGCCTGGATAGGTATGATGGAGACAATAAAAATCGCATTCGTTTCTACCGTTATGGGGACAATAATCTCACTACCAATTGGAATTTTAGCTGCTAGGAATCTAAACTCAAAGATAGTTTCGTACAGTGCTAGACTCATTCTCGCAGCAAGTAGGAGTCTCCCAAGCATAATTTGGGCGATCTTTTTTGTTATTCTAGTTGGTTTCGGTCCCCTTTCTGGGGTTCTGGCAATGACAATCTACACAGTGGGATATCTCGGCAAGCTTCAGTATGAAGCAATCGAAGGAATGCCCAATACGCCATTGGAGGCTGCCAGTTCCATGGGTCTGTCCAAGTTGGAAACATCCCTCGGGGTGGTGATTCCCGAGTCAGCAAACCATTTGATTTCACAGGCCATCTTCATGTTCGAGTACAACGTAAGGCATGGCACGGTAATCGGCATAGTCGGAGCCGGAGGAATTGGATACCACATCAACCTCTACATGAAGTTCCTCCAATATGACAAAGTAATCGCCTACCTGATCATCATCTTCGCGGTAGTGATTGTGATTGACTTCCTCTCGATTTACGCTCGCTCCTTCTTCAATGAGGAAGGTGATGTAAGGAGGCCCCCCTGGTTGGGAGTGCTGCTGCCCGCGGATTTGGCCATTAGGGTGGGGCGGGATCGCTCGCAGTGATTCTGATGGCACCATCATCGTAGAAAATCTGGATGTTGTCACGGACTTTGAAGGTCAGCGCTGCTAGAGCTTCGTAGACCTCCCGCTCCTCGACCTTGAATGCCTCAGCAGCCCTCTTGGTTGACCAAGCCACCTCGACGAAGTTGGACGCAGAGATCCACTTCAGCAGCCGGAGCTCAAAGTCCGTGAGATCCTCTATCGCCATCCTATCTCTCGGATGGGAGCGCAGGCAATCAACCCTGCCCCCTCATTGGCTGCCGTAGGCCTCTACCATCAGCCTGATTGACTCCTCAACGCCGAGCTCCCCATCCAGCAGGCTTCCAAGGGAGTGGAGGAATGGGGTTTGATGCCCCAAATCCTCAGATCTTCTGAGGAACATCCGTGTTGCTCGTACCCCTTCTGCCACCATATGCATCTCTTTCAGAGCCTGCTCCAGGCTCTTGCCCGAGCCCAACTTCTCCCCGAGCGTTCGATTCCGGCTGCGAGGGCTGGTGGCGGTCACGTACAGGTCACCTATTCCAGCCGGCCCGAAGGCGGTCTCGGGACTGGCCCCCATGGCGCCTAGCAGCCCAATGCCCTCGCTATACCCAGAGAGGACGATTGCGGCCTTTAGATTATCACCCCCTATCGATTCCTTGAGCCCATCCACCAGCCCACAGGCAAGCGCTACGGTGTTCTTGTACGCTCCCCACAGTTCAGCGCCCAACGGATCCTCTGCTGGTGTCAGGATCAGTGAATCGGTAGAGAGGCGCTCCGCAACCCGCTCCGCCACGCTCCTGTCATGACACGCCACCAGGGCGTTGGTCATCACCCCGCGAGCCACTTCCGCTGCTATGGTGGGACCAGTCATCACGACAACCGGATTAGACTTTTCAGCCGTTGCAAGCCTCTTTTCTATCGCGTTCGAGATCATTCCCGAACCACCTCCATCTGAGGGGGCAAGCCCTTTCGCTAGATCGATCAGGAGGTGTGACGGACGGAGATGGGGAATTAGATCATCGACCACCCCCAGTATGACGCCGCTAGGAAGTGCCAGGACTAGAATCTCGCAGATCTCCGTGACATCGACGATCTTCATGGTGGATTGTAGTCGAGGAATCTCGTAGCCAGGCAGGTACTTCTCGTTCTCATTCTTCGTCATGAGGGACTCGTACACTTCTTGCTCTACGGTCCATCCCAGTACGTTGTGACCATCCTCGCACCAGACATGGGCTAGGGCCGTGCCCCAATTGCCTAGACCGAGAATGCCTATTCGTGCCATTCGAGCCATCTTTGAGGCGAAGCGGCCCGGTTATGACACTATGGGGGTGTGTATCGTGCATCCGTTGCCTTCTTGGTGAGGAATTATTCGGACGATATCAAGCAGGGGTACCCGAGTGGTCAAAGGGGCTGGGTTTAGGTCCCAGTGCGTAGTGCTTCGCAGGTTCGAATCCTGTCCCCTGCACCATTCCCCGATTCCTTCCAGTTGCGTTGCATTGAAGTCTCAAAGTTACAGCGCCAGTTCAAGCAGGGGTACCCGAGCGGTCAAAGGGGCAGCGTTCAGGTCGCTGTGCGTAGTGCTTCGCAGGTTCGAATCCTGCCCCCTGCACCACTGTGCGCACTCTATCCGAGCCGGATTCTCTTAGACTTCAGCATTGCAAACTTCCTTCTCTTCCAACTGACCAATCGTACTCCCATCAAAGAGATGAATATGGAGCTCAACAAGATCACAATCCATGTCCTCTCCCCGAATGGCCTTGTTGGATCTTTGGAGAACTCACCCACGCCAGTCCGATGATCCAACTTACCGTCCTCCTCATCGGGAATCCCATCATTGTCATCGTCGGGATCGAAGAAGTCAACTTGGCCGTCACCGTCGGTATCTAGGACATCAACGTCCAAGAGTGAGAATCCCCCTTCCTCTTCTTCAACCACGATTTCCCCCTCGAAGAGTGGGCACCCGAGTCTGTTTCCGGGCAACGCCAACTTGTGAGCGAAGTTCTCGAAGCTAGAGTTCAATCCCTGTTCATCAGGGCATTCGTCTCCGTTATCGCCAATCTGATCGCCGTCTGAGTCCATCCACTCGAACGGATTGTTGTCATCCCAGTCGAAGTTGTCACCAAAGGTATCGCCATCATTGTCGAGCCACTCTGTTGGGTCAAGAGGGAATACATCCATAGCATCATCGAAACCGTCTCCGTCATCGTCGGTGTCGGCGTTGTTACCGATGCTGTCGCCGTCAGTATCAATCCATTCCGTACTGTCAAGCGGGAACGCGTCATCCAGGTTGACAAACGGGTTGTTGTCAACATCGTTGACACCGTCGTTGTCGTCGTCCTCATCGGCATTGTCACCAACGCCATCCCCGTCGAAGTCCGACCACTCCTCTGGATCGTTGGGGAACACGTCGAAGGAGTCTTCTCTACCGTCGTTGTCGTCATCGGTGTCACTGTTGTCCCCCGTCCCATCCCCGTCCTCGTCCTCCCACTCGTCTTGGTTGTAGGGGAATAGGTCAGTAGTGTCGTTCACGCCGTCGTTGTCGTCATCACTATCCAGACTATCGGGTATGTTGTCCCCGTCGAAGTCGACTGAGACCTCTGGATCGAGTGGATCGAAGTCGTAGCGATCTTCGACACCGTCACCATCGTCATCCAGATCCGTCACATCTGGAGTCATGTCACCGTCGAAGTCGGGCTTGCACAGATCGAAGTTGTTCGAACCGCGTTGCACAGTCGAGTTGAACGGAGGGCAGGCAGTTTGCGAGTCAGCTAGGAACTCGTCCACATAATACCCAATCGATGCTATGCTGCACGATTCCTGCCCTCTCAGGCTTGAGTAGGTTCCCTTGATGCAACCGGTCTGATTGAGCGAAGCCTGTAGCGGGACATTGTACCCCCTGCCAGCGAGAATGCATGAGGTCTGTGACGCACTGGGCTGGAATGTCCCCGGGGAGCATGGTATCTGGGCGCTCGACCCATGTTGCAGGTCAATGTTGGCTGGCAACAGACGATCCACCGTCGTTCCGTCTCCGATCTGCCCGTTGGCATTGTAGCCCCAACAATAGAGGGTCGCATCATCCAGAATGGCACAGGAGTGCCGTTGCCCTATCGAGATCGAAAGCGCGCTCATGCCTGCAGGTAGGGCGACGCTTTGGGGGATCAAGCTGTCAAGCAGGTCCCCACTCCCGAGCTGCCCCTCTGAGTTCCCCCCCCAACAGGAGACGCTGCCGCTGTCGAAAAGGGCACAGCTGTGAAACATCCCCATCGAGACTTGGGTGGCAGATTCTGACTCGATCAATCCCACTGTGGAGGGTGCGAGGCTGTTAGAATTGTTTCCATTACCCAGCTGCCCATAGGCATTGTATCCCCAGCAGAACATGGAACCATCATTGAGGCCCACGCAGGTGTGGAAGGAGCCAGATGACAGCGTCACAGCACTGCTATTCACTGGTAAATCGATTTCCGTAGGTGAAATCCGGTTCCCGGTACTGCCGTCCCCCAATTGCCCATGCCAGTTGTTGCCCCAGCACTTCACCGTCCTATCATCCGTTATTGCACAGGTGTGGTACGAGCCCGAAGACATCGATATGGCTGTATTGCCGTCACCTAGCCCCACAGAAACCGGACTGAGGCTGTTCGTGCTGGTCCCGTCTCCGATCTGTCCGTTACTATTCTCTCCCCAGCACATCACGCTCGAATCATCGAGCACAGCACAGGTGTGTGACTCGCCAGCAGACACGCTCGAAGCAGTTCTCCCCGAGCCGAGGTCAATACTGACCGGGCTCGTCCTCTCAATGCTAGTCCCGTCCCCAAGCTGTCCGAACTCGTTACTGCCCCAGCATCGCAGCGATCCGTCATCGAGTATCGCGCAGGTGTGGTAAGACCCAGCAGAGATTGACACTGCCGACTTGCCCAACGGAAGGAGGACGGTTCCAGGGGTTGCGTGTCCCGACCTAGTCCCGTCACCAAGCTGCCCGTTCGTGTTTTCACCCCAACACTTCATCGAACCGTCATCCAGGATGGCGCAGGTGTGATGGGATCCGGACGAAATCTGAGTCAGAATGGGGACATTGTAACCGGGTTCGGAACCATCGCAGACATCGACAGAAATCGCACCGGTGTCCGGGTTGAAGGTACCGCCGGGGCATGGTGTGTCGATTGCAGATCCTGGCGTATCGACGTAGTAACCAGCTCTCGATGGGTCGCACGAGGTCTGACCCGTACGCTCTTGGTACGTGCCAACCTGACACTCCTCGTCGATTGTAGCCCCGTCAGTATCGACGTAGTGCCCAGGCGTGGCTGGCGTCATCACGAGGCTACCCTGATTACTGACGAAGAATCCGACAGTCGCTTGCCTGCAGATGTACCTGCCATAGGAACCGGCACTGCAGTCAGCGGCTCTTGCGGGGTTGTCATCATCCACGTCATCCACTCCAGAGAAGCCATCACCGTCACCGTCCTGGGGTTCATGCGTGTCGAAAAGGTTCAGCGTCCCGTCACCGTCCAAATCTCTCTCTGCGGAATTGATGTACGTCCAGCGAGGCAACTCGACCTCTCTAGGTGATGACCCCATTGTTATCGAATCCGAATCCTCCCCACCCCAGCACCTCAGAAGGTCGTTGCTAGCAGTGACACAAGAGAAAGAGCCTCCAGCGGAAACTGAGATTGTACCTAAGCCTGAATCCAAACTAATCGTTGCAGGCGAGGTCGCGGTAGTGGTGGTCCCATCCCCGACCTGGCTGTCTGAATTCGCACCCCAGCAGTGCAATACTTGAGCGAGGTTGACCGCACAGGAGTGCTCGTCTCCAACATCAAAAGAGATCACATCTGCAAGAACTGCTGATGTTGGCGAGTCCTGGGAAACCTGATTCCCGCTCCCAAGCTGGCTCTGGCTATTGCCACCCCAGCACTTGAGATTCTGGTCTACCATCAAAGCACAGGTATGCGAATTCCCTGCCGAGACAGCGACAACATAGCCCCCTGCATCGACCACAGACGGAGAATTGCTGTCAATATGTGACCCAATTCCAAGTTGCCCTTCCCCGTTCTCGCCCCAGCATTGCAGGCTCCTGTCATCTAGTACCGCGCAGGTATGGCTGGCTCCAGCAGAGACAGCAAGAACCTTCTTTCCATCGGTGAAACTGACTGGAACGGGGTTGCTGCTATCTGAGTTTGACCCAATGCCAAGCTGACCGTTCGCATTGTCTCCCCAGCATTCCAAACTGGCATCTACCAGCACTGCACATGTATGCCTCAGACCCGAGGAAACCTGGACAGGGAAACCCCCCAGACCGACGGGCACAGGAGAAGGGGAGCCGTCTGTGGACCCATCGCCCAACTGCCCCTTATTGTTCCTCCCCCAGCACTTCAGGCTCGAATCGTCCAGTGTGGCGCAGGTGTGGTACGCCCCCGTGCTAACCGACACTGCCGTCCTGCCGGTGTCCAGTGCTACGGTGGTCATAGTCAGCCTGTCTGTGGTAGTGCCATCCCCCACCTGTCCAAACGAGTTGTCTCCCCAGCATTGTAGGGACGAGTCGTCCATTATGGCGCAAATGTGATTCCCGCCAACAGAAACCGTGGTCTCGGTGAAAATGGAGCCAGATTGGAAACCAGCACTGTTGAGGGTATCGGAAATCGGGTGCCTCATGTCTGTGATCGCGAGTCCGTCGCTCACAGCAACGTAGTAGGTTTGCGGGCCATCGGCAACGTTGGCGCCGCTGACAATCACCTCCCAATCACCGGCATCCGGACTTTCTACGGTCACTCCAACCAAGTTGTTTACATCGTCGTTAACGTAGTTGTAGGTATCGCCGCTGGGATTCTTCAGGAATATGTCTAGGTCGTTGATTAGCTGCTTGCCCGCCGAGGGCGAGTTTGGCGGGTCGTTCCATGAGAGGACCACGCGGAACTCCGAGAGGCCGACTGGAACGGTCAGCCTCATCGAGTGACTCTCTTGGGTTGTGATGCTGATTCCGTCCATGAAAGAACTCTCTACAGTCCCCTGGAGATCAACTAGTCCCCAACCCTCATGGGGATTCGGCGCGACGGCTGTAGCTCCGTTCTTGCCATCACCGCCGGTGCTGTACTGCCCTTCCATATCGTGGGCCCCAGATGCCAGCATGGCCTTCACCATGGCCGATGCTGGGTCATTGGACTTGGTGAATTGGTCAGTGTAGCCCTGATTGTTGAGGTGCTCCAGAATCAGTGCGGTCGATCCTGCAGTAATCGGGGTCGCCATCGACGTTCCCTGATTGTAGCAGTAGTTTTCGAAGCCAGTCCCAATGCAGCTGGCACCGGCTTCAGCGGACCTGGTGGAAATGATATACGTCCCAGGTGCCACAAGATCGGGTTTTATCCTGCCATCATCGGTCGGCCCGCGGTTGGAGAACGCAGCGAGACCCTCAATGTCGTTCGCGAGATAATCGCTGCTGATTGGTGAAGCCCCCCATTTGTCGCCGTTCGCGGTGCCCCATGTAGACCCAGTCAGCGTCGGTCTGAAGTTCTCCGAGGCACCTATTGAGAGAATGTTCTTCGCCGTCGCTTGCCTGTTCATGAAGGCTAGGTCGATCTCGCCATTCGAGTTATCATCCGATCCATCATTGCCCATGGCGTAGAGAATGACCATGTCGTCCATCTCATAGGCCGCCTCGTCGACCATCAGAGTGGATGAGCTGTAATAGTTGGGGGTGCTTCCTGAAGGACCGGTGCCCCAGGAGTTAGTATGGACTCTGGCTCCGAAGTCATAAGCAGGAAGGAAGAGTTCGTTTTCGTAGTCGGATGGGGGATATAGAGAACTACCGCACTTGATTGCTTGCATATACAAGTTAGCTTCGGGAGCCATCCCGGCGAAGTTCTCGCCATCTGGAAGGGAGCTGGAACCATCCCCCAGGACTGATCCAGTCACATGAGTGCCATGCCCATGATCGTCGCTGGGCCCGTCGTCATTACAAGAACCATGGAATGACTGGACTGAGGCAATCCTTCCTACGAAGTCAGCAAGAACGCCGCTGGTCACACCATTTTTCGAGTCGCAGTCTAACAGACTGGCAGCGTAACTCCCCGTACTGCCACATGCCACTGTCGTATCCAAGCCGGAGTCTGCCACCGCAACGATAACTCCCGAACCCGAAAGGGTGTTCAGCGGACCACCCATGTTCGACGGGTCACCGACCCAATCGACATTGAGGATTCCTGCGGCTTCGTCGTTGGTCAACTGCACGGGGTAGTCTGGTTCCACCCACTCGACGAACTCTTGGCCCACAAGCCACTCTATCCCCTTCTCGTCTGCAACCACCTTGGCCAGCCTACTGGCGTAAATCTCTCGCAAGTCGACAGGACTTGACAGGATATCGGCCTGATTGTAATTCCCGGAAAGTAGGACGTTGATTACGAACATGTCGCCCTCCATAATGGCGTTGGATTCCTCCATTCCCCAAACCAGGGGTAGCATATCGGGGGCGAGCTTGTCGGTAGGATCTAGTCGAAAGGCCCCCATGACTCCGGCTTCCATCAGAGTCCCAAGTGAAAGGTCTGGAACATCGCAGTGGAATCCTTGAGGTGAGTAAAAGGTCCGGCACTCAATTCCCAATTCGCCGAGGTCATCCTTCCAGTTGCTAGGTAGGGGGTACTCGTGCCCTAGGATATGCCATCCCGAAATCACACGTTCCCCGGTAGTGGTCTGCCAATCCCCGAGGGGGACATAGGTCGCCTTCCTGTGGTAGAGCAAGGCCTCACCGACGCCGTTCGAATTCCACCATCCATGCGAGGGATCGTTAATTTGGGGGATGCCCAATTCGCCAATGTAGGCTCTCGGCCCGTTCTCTGAGACTCCTGAAGACCTCGAATCTAGAGCAACCGTCCGCGGCTCTAGGGATAGTACGGCGACAGACAACAAGATGGGAAAAAGCATCAGCGCTGTGAGGAGGAGGGACAGGTGAACCCGAGCCCCGTTACCACTAGGCATGATTCTCCTACTGCGTAGGAGGACATTAAAATTGCCATCCAGATGAAGAAATTTCCCGTTGGAGATGGGGAATCGCTTTGTAACCTGGGGGGGCGATGATCTCGCATGCCTCAAGTGATGTCAGAGAGACATTGCAAACAACAGATATACCCCCATCATCCTATGTCCTCACATGTCGAGCGACGATGGTCCCCCGGGTTCCCCTGAAGCCTCTTTCACCGACATTGGGGGGGGCACTGGGGTATCAGGGGGGGAAACCGATGATGATCGAGTCGACTTGGAACTCAAGAGGATTCGTGATAGGAGGATCAATCCCGAAAACAGCTTCATGGTCAACACGATTATCCCCCAGACCTTCGATGACTACACCCTTGTTTTCGGCTTGGTTGCCGGGGCGGTCTTCTTCGGCTCTGTCCTCCTCACCTCGTCGGGGCTCTTGTTCGAGGACTCAATCACGCTTGACGACACGGTCTCAGGAACCTTCCTCGATCCGTCGGACTGCATTGACATGACTGGGGAAATTTGGTTCGAGATTGGGGTCGACCAAGACCAGGACCTCCACGTTCACAGCCAAAACGCCCCAACTTCGGCATCATCCATCATGCTACTGACACTTTCCAACGGCTCCGAACCAATTGTCCTGGGCGTCGGTGGCATGGGCGACCTATCGCTGACCGTGGACTACGACTCCATAGCGGAAGGGGGGTATGACGTCACCATTGAGATGTTCATTTGGACTGACGATTCTACTGATCTCTCCAACCTCACAGTCCACGAGTTGACCTCGCTCGCTCGCTCATCCGAAGCGAGCAGTGACATCCACGTCTCGAAGGAGATTGCAATCCTCCTTGAGAGCAGGGAGACCTCCTCGCTGTGGGGGTCCACGGAGACACACAAGAAGATGGAGAAGTTCGATGACTCCCCTAGGGCCTGCTGGACAGTACAGCAACTGGGTGGCTGGGGATGGGTGCTCATGGGCGCCGAGTGGGTCGGTGGCAGGGAAACTGCGATGCTCACCGGCGGCAGTTTCTTAGTGCCACCGTGGTACATGGCAATCGTCTCCTTGGGGATGTCAATCTTCTTCCTATGCGTCCAGTACCCACTAATGCACCGACTCTACCACAGAGACGCCGACGACCTTCTCTCGAGCGAGCAGATGCGACGCCTGATTGGGAGGACCGTCGCATCGGCGAGTGAGAGGCTTCACATCCGTCCCGACTACGATTCGATGTTGATCCAGGATAGGGCGATCTCAGTCGATGTCTACCTTACCTACAGGACCACGAGGAGGACGATAGTTAGCCCAATCGACGTCAAGGCCACCATCATCAAGGATATACTCTCGGAGTTCAGCATTTTCGGTGAGATGCGCCCGCTGCAAATCAAGACGGTCTGCACCGATTCCAGACCGACTGAGGTCCCGGGCTGGCACGCCTACCAGTTCACCACCGACTCTGCAGATGTCCCAATGGCTGAGGACTACAGCGACTTCTTCGCTCGCATGGGACGATTCGGGAACCTCGAGGAGGCGTTCCATGAGAGCATGGCTCGCTGGTTCAAGAAGCATGACGTGGCAGATTACGGAGCGGCCATCATGGCCGATGAGGACGCCGTCTTCGCGCGCGTGATCTACCGTCCGGTCATAAGGTTCGCTTACTTCCTGTTCAAGCCGACCTACGAGCACCTCCAGAGGGACTTGAGGCAGCAGTTGCAGTCTGACCTTGGAGGCCTGATTGACGGTCGGACGCTCGTGGTCAGCGCTAGGAACGAAAAGTCAACCATAGCAGACAGGGCGGTGGCCGGAAGGGTCGAGCAGGGTACGGCGGAGCTGGCCGGAGAGGCGATGGTGGCGAGGCGCGGAGGTATTCCCGGAGCCCTGCTGCAGAACCCGTTCATGGGCGATATCCTGTCCTCGGTCGAGTACGTCGCCCACAAGAACCGCTACCGAATCGACCGCTACGGCTTCTGGGGCTTGATCGTCTTCGTGTGGATCCCCTTCATGGCAAGCGGCGTGCTCGTGGGCGCGATGCTCGGGCTGGTAGCCCGCATGCGCTTCCGGAGGGTACTGGCCGCCTGCTTCATCGGGGGCACCGCAGCCTCGGTTACATGGGCCTATACCGCGAGGGGGATTATCGAGTTCATGGAGCGCTACCACGCCGAGGCCTTCATCCCGTTTGTCATACTACTGGCGATTGCCTTCACGTGGCTAAAGATCAGGGACAACAAGAGGTACCGGAGGGAGGAGCTGTTCCGAGACTCCATGGCCTTCTTCGCAGGAGCCGCAGAATCATGACAACTGCAATAATTTGAATTAGACGGGACTTGTGTTGGAAAAGTGGGAATAATATGGCGCAGCCACTAGTCGACATCAGGAGGGTGGAAAGGCATTACCACATGGCTTCAGGGATCGTCAAGGCCCTAGACGGGGTGGATCTGGAGGTTTTCGACGGAGATCGCATCATCCTTCTCGGACCGTCCGGATCCGGCAAGACAACGCTACTGAACTGCCTCTCTGCACTCGACACCCCGACCAGTGGCTCCTACTCATTCAATGGCAAGGATGTGCCCAAGGGTGCAATCTCAAGACCCCGAACCAGATTATTGACCGGACGGAGAATCATTGATTGGTGGTTAAGGCCATTCGAATCCTTGGTGATGTACCCTCTGGAGTACTTCACCCACTCCAGGCCAATTGCCAAGGCAAGCGAGGAGATGACCACATTCAGGAGAGAGAACATCGGATACGTATTCCAGTTCTTCAACCTCCTCCAGGACCTCACGGTACTGGAGAACCTCCTACTGATACAGGAATTGGCAGGGGGACGTGACGAGGAACGTGCAAGGAGCCTTCTCAGCCTAGTCGGTCTGGAAGAGGAGATTGACCGATTCCCCGCCGAGATCAGCGGCGGCCAGCAGCAGAGGGTCGCTATCGCCCGCAGTCTGGCCAAAAGCCCACGCCTGCTGCTCGGAGACGAGTTGACCGGCAACCTTGACTCGAATACCTCAGCCATGGTAATGGAGGTCCTCGTCAAGGCCTGCGAGGCCGAGGGAATCACCTGCGTCTTCGTGACTCACGACGAGTCCCTTATCCAGTTCTCCACTAGGGTGGTCAGGATAGACAGCGGTGTGATAGTGTCGGACGAACCGGTTGGGTGAGGTGCCCCGTGTTCGCTCTACTGACTAAGCGCCTCGCAAGGAGCCTGTGGCGCAAGAAGATCATGCTCATCGCTGTCACCCTGATGGTGACGGTCGGCGTTTTGGCGGGGATTTCCTTCGCTTCCTACGCCCACACAGCCTCAGGGATGTACGGGGACATCTACGCAGACACGGATGATGGAGTCAACCTTCCCGATGTCTGGGTCGAGAATCCGAGTGGGACTTGGGATGAGGACGACTCCGACTCGATCTGCGAGGACATAGCGAACCAGTGGCCTGACTCCGAACTAGTTCTGAATGAGTGCGAGCCTCGCATGAGGCTCGACGGTCTGATGTTCCTCACTGACGAGGAGGGCGAGGAAAAATCCGTCCCGGCGATTTGGCATGGCATCGATGAGGGCTACATCGACAGGGTCTGGTTCCCCGACCACGACTGCTGCTCGGGACATGCCGCTTCCGAAGACGACGAGATAGTCATTGACGTGCGTGTGGCAAAGGGGATGGACATCGGCATTGGGGAAGTAATATCCATCGGATCCGGAGCCGGGAGGATGGACTTCACGGTCGTGGGAATAGGCCTTCACTCCAACCACCTCTACTTTGCCCAGGAGGGAATCCTCTATCCTGCCGTACCCGGCACCTTCGCAACTGGCTACCTGTCCGCCACAGGCCTCGAGCGCCTAGCCAATATCAGTCCGGGCTCGTCCAATCTGCTGCTGATTGACATCGTTGGCACGCCCGATTACGATCTGCAGTCGACCACGGAGAACGAGGGGGAGGAACTCAGCGCGATGGTGGACACCATCAGCTCGATCTTGAACGAGGCCGACGACACCCCCTTGCTGGTCTACGACCGCTCAGGAGTCAACTCTGTAGAGTTCCTACGTGCTGACGCCGAGGGTGCGATGATGATGTACACCCCAGTCACCGCAATGATCGCCATCATCGCCGGAATCACCATCTTCCTGAGCCTCCAGAGGCTCGTTCAGTCGCAGGCGAGGGAGATTGCGATCCTTCGAACCCTGGGCATTCCCAGAAGTGCCATAATGCCGGGTTACATCCTCATGCCCCTGGTAATCGGGCTCATCGGCAGTTCATTCGGTACACTGCTGGGGGTATTCGTGGGAGCCCCGGCGATGCTGGGTTTATACGAGGAAATAATCGGAGTCCCGATTCTTAATCCAACGGATGTGACTCCTCTCATCATCCAGATAGGAGGGATTTCGATGACCGTGGTCATGATTTCTGGCATCCTTCCAGCCATTCAGGCATCAAGACTCCAACCCCTGGAGGTCATGCGAGGGCAGCATGAGGTCAGATTCTCGTCCAGAGGCATACAGAAACTCACATCCAGACTCCCTGCCACAGCCGGCCTAACCATCAGATCCAGTATCAGGAAGCCGACCCGACTCGCCTTCACATTCATCGCTGTAGGACTCTCAATGCTACTCTTCGGCAGCATGACCCTGATGATGGAAACCATGGAGGACATGACTGTGGGGGGGATAAAGGAGAGACAGAACTGGGACGCTCAGGTCGTCGTCCCATTCGGAGGGGAGGCGGCGGTCATTGACTGGGCCGATGAGAGGGAGGCTGCTCACGAGTCGGTGCTGATGTTCCCAGGGAACCCCGAGGGTGACTCCAGATACCTGCTCGCCTACGGATTGGACACGCTATCGATCGAGGATGATGCAATGATGGTCCTCGACCTCAAGGAGGGCAGCATTCCAGCAGTCGGTTCAGCCACCACACAAATTCTCATCGACGAGGGCCTGCACGTATTCCTGGAATGGGATGTGGGGCAGACTCAGACTGTGATGTTCGGCTCATCCGCCAAACAGGTCGAGATTACGGGAATAACGCAAGGAGAGATCTCTCGCACGATCTACTTTCACAGGGAGGATCTGGCGCGGATCATCGGAATCGAAGCCACCTCGGTCTTGATTGTCCTTCCCGAGGGGGTGGAGGTCGACAGCGAACTGGGGGACATCTCCTTGGGGATAACCCAGAAGGAGGACTTGGTACGAACATTCGAGTCACTCCTTGAGCAGCAACAGGCCGCCTTCGGCGCAATCCTCTTTTTGGGCATACTCATCGCTGCCGTGGTCCTGTTCAACACCCTTCTGTTGAACCTCGCAGAGCGTGATACGGAGATCGCCACCCTGAGGGTACTGGGCGCCCCGATACGACGCATTCGCTGGATGATGTTCGGTGAGCACCTCGCCATCGGGCTCATTGGGGGGATCCTAGCATTCATCTTCACCATCGTGGGAACTCAGGCACTGGTTGACTCATTCGTCCAATGGGCCTTCTTCTTTACCGTGCAAGCTGATCCGTACGTGGCAGCCGAGCTGATTGGAATCGTGGTCCTCGTCTCGGTTTTACTGACCCCATACGGGACAAGCAGAATCCAAAGGATGGAACTGGTCGAGAAGGTCAAAGACCTCTCGCAGTGAGGAAGGCCCGTGCGCATAGTGACTTGGAACGTCAACGGCATCCGTGCCGCCATCCGCAAGGGCTTGGATGACTTCATTGAGGAGATAGATGCAGACATTTGGTTACTTCAGGAAGTGCGTGCACTTCCTGAGCAGATTCCAACCGATTGGTCTCTTCCTGACGGGCACGAAGTTATCTGGCATCCGGCCGAGCGCAAGGGGTATTCTGGTGTTGCTACGATGTCCCGGGTTGGGCTGGAGGAAATCGGTCGAGGAATAGCAACCAAGCTCGACCCCGAGGATGCTGAGGGGAGGGTTCTGACTACCAACTGCGGCCCACTGACGTGCATTAACATCTACCTGCCCAATGGCGGCTCCGGACCGGAGCGCCAGGCCTACAAGGACGAGTGGCTCGAAGACCTCCTGCCGTGGAGCAGGCAGTTCCTCGATTCAGATGAGCCCGTGGTCCTAGTGGGCGACCTCAACATAGCCCACACCGAGGACGACATCTGGAACCCCAGCGGAAATCGAACTACCTCGGGCTTCCTCGATCATGAGCGCGAGTGGTTCAGCCGCTTCCTAGCAATCGGTTGGCAAGACCTGCATAGGATTCACCACGGATCACGAAAGGGCCCCTACACTTGGTGGTCATTTCGTGGCAGGGCGAGGGCAGAGGATCGTGGTTGGAGGATAGACTATGTTCTAGCCAATGCCGCTGCAAGACCCCTGTTCAAATCCGCCGAGGTGATACGCGAAGGCGGCCTTGGTGTGTCTGACCACGCTCCTCTGATCATTGACCTCGATCTTTGATACGCTTCCTGATCGGAGGGCATCACGCGTCACCTTTCAAGTGGTGAAGCGTTGGCGACGATACATGGCCGAAACGCTCTCCGAGCGCCTCGAGCGCCTCCTGCCCGGCGGCAGGGGGGTATGGGTTCCGATGGACCACGGCGCCTCAAGGTATCCAGAAGCCGGCTTGGGGGATACGGACGCTGCCGTTGACGCTGCCATAGCCGGCGGCGCAGACGCCGTCGTCCTCCAGAAGGGGGCTGTCAGCCACCACGTCGAACGAACGGGCTGGGGGGGCTTTGTATGCCACGTCTCTGCTTCCACTGTCCACGGTGGCTTGCGCTCCCAAGACAAGGTCAGCGTGGCTACAGCCGGAGAGTGCCTCTCGCGCGGAGCCTCAGGCCTCTCAGCCCAAATTAACCTCGGAGAGGATGCTGAGGCAGACATGATCGAGCGCATGGGCTCACTGACCTCTGATGCGCATCCCCTCGGACTTCCAGTCCTGGGGATGGCATACCCTCGTGGCCCCAACCTCGTGCTCGACCCGACCGACTCCACCCATGGCATCGCCCATGCTGTCCGCTTGGCATGGGAACTGGGATGTCATATCGCAAAGGTCCCGTGGACCGGCTCTCCAGAGTCATTCTCCGTCGTCGTATCTGCCGCGCCGATTCCGGTCCTCATCGCTGGTGGGCCTAGGGGCGCAGACTTCACTGGGCTATTGGGCATCGTCGAGCAGGCGATGGGCGCAGGCGGAGCCGGGGTCTGCATTGGGCGCCAGGTATTCGGAGCCGAGGATCCTGCAGCCCATGTCAGGGCTCTCAGCTCGATAGTCCACAATGGGGAAAGCGCATCCGAAGCAGCGAGTCATCTGGGGTGAACAAGTGGAACTCTGGCTCGATGCTTCAATCGCTGGGCAGGAAGTGATGAATGGTGCCAGCCGTATCTGGAAAGGCAGGGCTCACGACGTAGCAGAGGTGGCACTAGACGATTTCCGGTCCCAAGAAGAGGCACTCTCACTCATTGGCATGGTTCCGTGGGTATTGGTCAGATGCTCGGATTGGACGATGATACCCCTTGAGAACCTCGTTGCGGCATCCAGAGGCAGTGGTACTAGGATAGCTGCTGCGATTGCCAACGAGACCGATCTCACTGGTGCCGCCTTCGCCCTCGATCATGGGGTTGACGCGATACTCGTAGCAGACGACCTATGGGGGCCAGCTAGCGAGGTGGCGGGACTGCCGGGGGCCTCCAAAGACACCCCCCACTCGCCCCCCGCGAAAATCTCCACAGCCGAAATCACCTCGATTGAGAGTGGAGGAATCGGCGAGAGGACCTGCATCGACCTGACGCAGAGACTGGACGATGGCGAAGGCATGGCCATCGGTTCTGTTTCTGGATTGCTATGCTTGGTTCATGGCGAGACCGTCCCCAGTGACTACGTCCCCACTAGGCCGTTCAGGATCAATGCGGGAGCTGTCCACTCGTACGCCCTCATGGCTGACGGCTCGACCAAATACCTCAGCGAACTCAGCGCTGGCGATGATGTAGCCATCGTATTGCCCGATGGTTCGCAGAGGCCGGCTACCATAGGCCGCCTCAAGATTGAGCGTCGGCCATTCCTCCTGATCAGATACCTCTCGCAAGAATACGAGGGACAGATCATCGCCCAACAAGCCGAGACAGTACGCCTAGTGACTCCGGGTGGTGGATATATATCAGTCACCGATGCCGCTGCTGGGGATGAGATTTCCGTTCTGAGCGACCTGCGAATGAGGCACATGGGACTCGCACTCGAAGGGGGGACGATTGAGAGATGACCGTACTGGGGGTTGGAACTGCCAACGGAGGGGTCTCCATCCTCCACGCCCTTGGTTTGGGCAAGGGCTGTGCGGTGGGTGTGGATCTGCTGACTACCGTAAGTCTACTCGATGAGTCATGTGCAGTCGAGGATGACGACCACGGTTTGCTTGATTCCGTACTGGCATGCTGGCGCTTAGCCGGACTACCCTCTGCTGACTCGTACGGATGGATCGTCGATAGTGAACTTCCAATGGGTCAAGGTCTCAAGTCCAGCTCATCTCTAGCGTGTGCTGCTCTACGAGCGCTGAACGAGTCTTCGTGGGCCGGCCTATCTGACCACGAAATCGCAGATCTAGCTGTTGCTGCCCAGAGGAGGGCCAAGTGCACTCTCACAGGCAGTTTGGATGACGTCTGGGCTGCGCTCTGCCCTGGATGGAAGCTAGTCGATCCCGAACAGAAATCATCCGAGTCAGTATTGCTTGAGGGCGACATGGAACATGGCCTGATTGTCCTACTCGGGTTGCGTGGAGGGAGGAAGTCCAGAATCGAACCCGACTCGTTCAATCAGTACCATCAGCTCTTCGAAAGGGCCATGGCTTCTCTTGCCAGCGGTTCTCCACTGGAGGCCCTGTCCGCCAATGGGATGGCGGTGGCCGCAGCGACCGACGACTTCGAAGCCCTTCGATTATGCAATCTTTGCATCGCCACCGGGGCCATAGCAGCCGGTATCAGTGGCTCTGGCCCGGCAATTGCTATTATCTGCTATCCCCAAGACTCACAGACCCTGATCTCAAACCTATCCGATGCTGGACTCGAAGTCATATCAACAAGGTTCGTCACCTCGGAGACTATCAGCGAGGAGGTATTGTGATGGGAATGACTCTGGGTGATCGGCTACGCGTGACCCTATTCGGCGAGAGCCATGGAACCTGCGTTGGAGCACTCGTCGAAGGAGTCCCTCCGGGTACTCTGATTGACCCAGCGACCCTAGCGAGTTACCTCGCATTGCGCAAACCTGGACGAAGGGGGCTTACGACCCGTTCAGAATTGGACGATTGTGACATTCTATCTGGGATTTACGAGGGGAAGGCAACTGGCTGGCCCATCTTGATGATGGCACGAAACTCGGACGCCCGCTCTTCGGATTACGAGTTCCTTCCTGATCATCCCAGACCCGGGCATTCCGATATGGTCGAGACCATCCGCTCTGGTGGTACGAACGATCCCAGGGGCGGGGGTTCGCAGTCCGCTCGCTTGACCCTAGGCCTCGTGGCTGCCGGAAGTCAAGTACGAAGCATGCTGGACTCTGCTGGCTGGTCGTGCAACGCGCATTTGCACAGGATCGGTGAGATTGCCACTAGCCCGCTCTTCGAACTGGACCTAAACACGCCCTTGGATCCCGATAGTGACATGGGGCGACTGAACTGCAGGGATCCTGAGGCTGCCTCTCTGATCTCCGACTATCTGGATTCCATCCGCAGGGATGGTGACTCCATAGGGTCAGTCGTCGAACTCCTGATCGAAGGCCTCCCCGTCGGAGTCGGTGAGCCTTGGTTCGATGGCATCGAGCCAGCATTGGCGCGTGGTCTGATGGCGATTCCGGGTGCTCGTGCCGTAGAGTTCTCACATGGCTTCGAATCGTCCAGAATGCGGGGGTCGGAGCACAACGATGCATGGCTCCCGGGAGGTGAATCGCCCATTCCTACAGGGTCCGACACCGGTGATGCTGATGGGGCGCTGGGAGGACGTTCAACCGGAGCGCCTATCCGTGTGAGAGTCCACTTCAAGCCTCCGAGCAGCATTCCAAGAGAGCAGTTCACATTGCATCTTCCCAGCAATGAGGTACGTGCTCTCAAGGTTGGTGGCAGGCATGATCCCGTCATCGGGCCAAGGGCCGTTCCAGTGGTGGAGGCCGTTGCCATGCTTGTGGTTTGCGACCTTGGTATGGTGGGCGGCTTCCTGGGCGATCAGGACTGACGTTCGAGATACTGCTGAATCTTGAGTGGCAGGTTGATTGCGAACATGGATGCGATTATCATGAAGACCAGAATCGTTCCCAAAGCAACCCCGTAGACACTAGTCAGCTCGACACTCTCCTTCAGCCTGTTTGCCGCTACTTGGTCGAAAATGCCCACGAAGGCCGGTACGATGAGGTTGATGAAGAGGGTCAGCATCGCCACGAATCCTGCAATCGTAGGTGTGATGCCCAGAGCTCGACTGTATCTGCCCGAGATCTTGTTGACGTTCATCACGTATACCTCCCCAGTTCGGATGGAGGTATCCAGAATGGAGAATCTGATGATCCCACTGGAGATCTCGATGTACATGACTAGGAAGATGGCATAGAGAATCAGGAGAATCTTCTGTACAACCTCTCCCTCGGGCAGGAAGCTCAAGCCAAACTCAACCTTGCTCCCAGCGAACCTGATGGTTACGACGATGAGTGCGATGTACGACGCCAGCATCGCACGTTGATCACGCTGGAATATCCCATAGAATCCTCCAACCAGACCAATCAGTATGAGCCCCAGATGAAATACCATGCCCAATACATCCATCCCGACGATGTTCGAGACGGCGAACCATGCGGTCCCGGACACAGGAGTAAGCATGAATGTAAGGAAGCAGAGGATCAGAAGGGCAGCCGAGGACCATACTTGCAGTGAGACAACCATCCTGTCGGGTGCTAGAAAATCCCTCTTCGCCACCACCGGTCCACCGAAGATGGTCTCGACCCAGCTTGGTACGAGTACTTCGGGAACGGCGTCTTCGGGTATGTCCGTGCTCTTCTTTAGTGTGCCAGCGGCCTTTCTACGACTGGGGGCTGAAGACCGGACCACTTTGCCCTCGTATAGGTTAGAGGTATCCACAGGTCCCTTGCCTTCGACCTCCTCTGCCATTATCCCACCTCAGAATCCCCTTGCACCTGCGAGTGCTGTGTACAGAAGCATGTCCGGCTCCCAATCCATCACATACGCCCCCAATCCGCGAAGCTCGGTCATCAGGATGTCACGCTCGGTCTTGAGGACCTCATAACCCGTCCTGTCGAGCCTCCTAGCATCGAACTCGAACTCGAGGCTGCTAGGGGAGAGGATTGTGACCTCGAAACTCCTAGCCCTGAGGTCACGCACCGCATCTACGATAGTAGGGTCGTCCTCGAGGGGCGAGAGGATGATGATAGGGCTGCCCCGGTGGATATGGGGCATGATTCGATTGGTGACAATCTTGAGCGGAGTGTTTCCCTTAGCCATGGCACCGGCTAGTTTTGTCAGAAGTATGTACAACTGCTTCTTGCCGGTGTCCCTGTCGACTGAAACTATCTCGTCTCCATAAACCACCAGTCCGACGGAGTCACGTCGAGAGAGGAAGTACTGGGCGAGACTCGCTGCGGCTCGGGTGCTGTAGACGAGCGAGTTTCGGCTGACTGGGCCGGTCTCACTCACCTCTCTGCTGTCGACGATGAGAATCACGTCACTGACTGCGTCTCGTTCGAACTCATTCACCATCATCTTCCCATCCTGCCGAGCTGTAGCTTTCCAGTTGATCTTCCTCATCGGATCCCCAGGGAGGTACTCCCTGAGGTTGTAGAAGTTCGATCCTTCACCGGGGTTCCTGATGTTCACAGCTCCGGTGAAAATTTTCGGGACCCTGCTTTTGATCATCGCATCCTTGATGTCTTCCATCTTGGGGAATACGAGGAAGTCATCGTAGAGTTGTATCTCACGCTCGTTGTGGAACAGCCCGAACTCATCTTGGACTCTGATGCAAACTGGACCAATGGTGTAGAAACCCCTGAGTGGGGCCTCGATGGTATAGGAGATTTCGGTCTCCCTCTGGGGGCCTATCTCCATCAGCACGTAGTTAGCACCCTTCTTTATTCTCATAACCTCGGGCACGCGATCGCGCAACTCTAGGACCTTGGAGATGTTTGAGCGATTCTGCAATCGCAGTGTTACATCGATCTCCCCATCCTCAAAGACGCGAGCAGCCGATATCTTGCGCAGGGCGGCGATGTTCTGGAGTTGGATCCCCTCGTCTATTTTCGAGTCCTCGATCCTCCTCCCGGTAGAGGAGACGTCGCCGTGGGCAGTCCTCATCGCAGCCCATGTAAGGAATGAGAGAAGTACGACAGCGACGGTAACCAATTGCTGGTTACGCAGAACGAGGCCCAAGAGGTACATGGCGATCGACAGCGATGCGAACATCGCTGACTTCCTGCTCCATGCCATTGCTCCCTACTCCCGAATGGACTCCTCAGACCGTCGGGACGGGGACCTGACGCAGTATCTCCTGGATGACCTTGCCATTCTCAAGCCCCTTGATCTGGTGCTCGGGCTTGAGAATCAGCCGGTGAGCCACAGCAAGTTCCGCGACAGACTTCACGTCATCGGGTGTCACGAAGTCCCGGCCTCGCATCGCTGCGGCGGCTCGACCAGTCTTCAGTAGTGCCTGTGAACCTCGAGGCGATGAGCCTACCAAAACCCTCGGGTCCTCTCTGGTCCGTGCAACGATCTCTACCATGTACATCCTTATCGCGGGATCAACGTAGACTTCCTCACAGGACTGCTGCATCTTCACGACTATGCTCGGCTCAGTGATGGTATTGACCTCAACCGCGTCCTTCTTCCTAGCAATTCTACGTTGGAGAATCTCGTCCTCGTCCGCCCTGTCGGGATACCCGACCATCATCTTCATCATGAATCGGTCGAGTTGTGCCTCGGGCAGCGGATAGGTGCCCTCCTGCTCAACGGGGTTCTGGGTTGCCATGGTGAGGAATGGTGCAGGCAGCTTGTGAGTGACTACACCAATCGTGACTTGCAGTTCCTGCATGGCCTCAAGGAGAGCAGCTTGCGTCTTGGGTGGCGCTCTGTTGATTTCGTCGGAGAGAAGAAGGTTGCAGAAGATGGGTCCCGGCTTGAAGGTGAACTCGCCCTTCTTCGCGTCATAGATATTGGTCCCTGTGATATCGGCAGGGAGCAGGTCAGGGGTGAATTGAACTCGCTTGAAATCGCACCCGAGAGCATCAGCGAAGGTATTCGTCATTAGGGTCTTGGCGAGCCCAGGGAAGTCTTCGAACAGGAGATTCCCGTTAGAGAGGATATCCACCATGACGTTGTCAATCACGTGCTCCTTGCCGACGATGACCTTCTGGACCTCAGTGCTGATTGCCTGCCCCATCGCTCCAGTAGCCGACAATACCTCATTCATCTTGCTCGATCCACGAGCGTCCTGTGCCTTTTTCGCGAGCGCCCTGTCATGACCTTCCGAAGTCGGTGCACGCGCTCCCTCTGCTGGTTGTGTTGCATTCATTTTCGCCTCTCCATTGTCAGTTTTCCTTTCCCCATCGCCTAATGGCCTGCATGAGCCTGCGCAACTCTTGGGGCGAGTACGTGCGGCTTTGGCTATAAGCCAATTCCACAAGGCGGGGGTCCCCGATTAACGCCTGAACTTCAGGCGGAGGCTTTGCTGCCATCTGATCACGAGTAAGATCGTTTTGGACCCTTATCTTGGTGAAAAGGGCCTGTTGAACTCGTTTACGATAGGTACTGGGATCGAGTTTGTTGGGTCTCCTGTTGAATCTAGTTAGATCAAAAACGTGCCTCCAGTTCTCCTTTTCAGGCACAACCATCATCGCTACGAGGAGCAGGAGGCCCACATTCAGCACGACGAGCCACTTTAGGAACTCGTTCGATGTCAACAGGACTACAGTCCCCATCGTCTCCACGAATGGTGCCGAGACCACCCCAGTAACATGACGGCTCTCGTCGAAAACAACCTGAAAGTTTGACTTGTCACCAGGGGAACCGCCCTGTCTCACCTGAGCAGAGAGGTTGACGTTATCGAATTCCATCATGTCATAGACCAGGAGGCTGAAGTATCGCTCATTACCACTCCACTCGTTGTTGTTCAGAATCTCCTTGGTCCAGCAATTGTTCAGAGTGTAGTCTCCCACGGATTTACAATCCGTGCTGAGACCTTCTTCCTCAGCAACATCGAGAGACCACAGGAGATTCGAGAACACCTCCTCGTCAGACACGAAAACTATGCTACCGGTGACTTCGAGTTCTCCCAATCCGGTTGAGAATGCCCCCCTCTCCTCGATTGGCAACTCGTCAAATACCTCGATTCCCGGGTAGTCGAACCTCATTACCAGCCGCAAGTCGCCGGGAGCCGGGTTCAGTGGGTCCGTGCCGTCGCCACTGCCCACAACGTCGATGAACGCCGATGTGGACGCCTTGCCCAAGGTCATAATCTTGCGATGACCGGGGTCCTCGGTATCACGGAGCAGTGGCTCGAACCTCAGACCTGTGGGGGACCTGAACATTAATGGGATGCGGCAGTCGATTGGGTTGTAGTTCTCGATTTGGAAGGCCGTGCAACCCTGCATCATCGCACCAGGGGACATCTTGTCGATGTCTTGCATTACAGATGAGGCGCTCCAGACGTTCTTCCACGATATCGTGGGTGTCTGACCTAGTTGGTCATGAACCACCCAATGCTGCTTCTCGTCCAGCATCGGGTCGTTGAAGAAAGTGACCCCGAACTTGTTGGCGAGCCTATTCGCGTTGGTGTTGTCAGCGGCCACGATGACCTTGCCACCCCGCTCTGTGACGAACTTGTAGATCTCATCTGCCTCGGTATCGTCAATGGGCTTTTCCGGCCCTATGATTGCGAGCAGTGTCCTATGGGGGTCCTTCCAGTCGTTCACCAGCATGGGTGTGGACATTGTGTTCGCAACGAAGTAGCGCTCTTCCTCTGAGAGCGTGTCTCTCATGTCGGACACTTGGTAGAGCTCCTCAACTTCGTAGGCAGAGTAGGCCGTGTCCTTGCCCATGACGAATAGCATTGGAAGCAGAAGTAACAATGCTGAGGTCACCGCCAGCGACGAGATGATGTAACGGTTGAACCGACCCTCCTCTTCTTTGTTGTCAGACATTGTACCAACAATCCCAGTTCAGTGAGGGCAATAACTCACCAATAGCATCAGTCGCGACCAATGAATCACGGTTATATGTTGCTGAGTAAAGTGCGTTCCCATTGCCACCAAAGTAGCCGCAGCCTCTTTTTTACCTAGTTTCGTGGTCGCTTGGAGGTCTGAGGCAGGGCCGCGATGAACCCGAGGAGTGATATTAGCAACCCGGGGGCTGGAAGGTTGGAGCTTAGAACCTCCTCGGGGTCATCTGGATCGTCTTCCTCTGGAACCCCCTCATTTGTTGGTGGGGGCTCTACAGAGACTCGCACTTCATCACTCACTACAACCGATTCACCAGAGTTCATGGCCCCGTTGGAAGAGATTGTCACCGTGATGTCGCAGTGCCGTTTGGGGTGGCTCTGTGATGCCATGACCTTCAGATTGGCCTGTTTGGCCTTTCCAGGCATTATGTTGCCCATCATCAGCTCATCGAGGCCATTATCAGCGGTGAGAAGGGGGCAGTCATCAGAGACTTCGACGTCCCCCACCTTGTCTTGGACGTTCCCTGTGTTGGTGACAGATACCCTTAGGATTGTATCCGTACCAGCATTCATTGGGCCAATAGGGTCATCGACGTCAATGCTCAAGTCATAGATCGTGGGAATGACGAGATCCCCCTCCTCACTCTGCTGTGTGTTGAGTGGATCAGGGATGCCCTGCCGCGCAATGACCGTCGCTGTAATGGAGAACGAATCCTCCTGCCTCGCTTCGAAGTTGAACACGTCGATATCACTCACCTTTAGGTCGAACGTCTCGTTCGACCCGGCGGCGACGGTGGCACTCTCGGGTGCATCATGCCCCCCCTCGAAGGGGATTTCGTACTCAAATTCCAATTCTATTTCCACTAGTCCGGAGTTCTCTACAAAGAACTCGACCCAAATGGTGCCATCCCTGGAGATTTCGAAAGGCGTCTCCGCATCATCCCCGAGGTATATTATCCCTAGATCCCATGCGTCGAGATCCTGCCCCATTAGAGGACTTGCTGGAACCAGAAGGGCAAGTATTGCCACCGAAAGCAACAGCGAGCGTGCGCTTCGCTCCATCACCTCACCAGTAGGCCCCTACTCGCTCGCTTTGTTAAGACCTTGACCATCTTTCGTCTGTATGTGGGGGAGAACCAAGTATTCAGAACCGGTTTTACCGCCTTTCGGATGGATTCTGCCAACGCTTCAACACTGGCCTCGCCCTCCCAATGATCTAGCACGGCGGAGGCCTCTTGGTGCAGTACGGGAACGACTCCCAGACCTGTTGTCGCCACTCGCAAGTCTATTGGGGACCCCCCCTCCCCCTTCCATGCGACCACAACGCCGGCTTCAGGAAAGTCCCAAGCCTCACGCTGCCTGAGTTTTTGATAGTCCCCTTTCCACTCTGATGCGTCTATTGGCAGTTTCAGGTGGGTGACGAGCTCTCCGGGCTCAAGGACGTTTTTTGTGATGCCATCCTCTTGGAAGAACTCTGAAAGTGCCATGGAACGAGTCCCCCTTGGTGAGGTGAGATGTACTGATGCTCCGAGGCACATCAGTGCTGGAGCGAGGTCGGCTTGGTAGGTGGCAACGCAGCGCTCGTTCTGGTTGGCTATGACCCTACAGTTGGCTCCGCTCCCGCAATCACACTTGTGACACCAATCTATCGACTCGCGCCATTCTTCAGACTGGTTGAACCAGAAACACCTGGTATCTAGGCAGATGTTCCCCCCGACCGTTCCAGAGCGTCGCAGCATGACACTGGCAATCTTGCTGGAAACATGGGAGATCAACGGATGCACGGTTTCGGACTCCACTAGATCCTGGAGTCTGACCATAGCGCCTATGTGGGTGTCTGAGAGTTTGGAGAGTTCCGAGACCCTTGCTAGGGAGATGACGTGAGACTTTGTATTCAGGTGCCACTTGTAGTTGGGCAATAAGTCGGTTCCGCCTGCGACCCAGTCAAACTTCTGGTCTGAGTCAGTTAGCGCGCCAGAGATGGCCAGTGCTTCATCCAAGGTTCGAGGTGTATGAAGCGAGAACGGAGGCATCCGCATCAGGAATCACCCCCGTATCGTCGCTCGGCATGCTTCCACGCACTGCCGGCCAAGCGGGGGCTGCCGATGTACTCGGCGCTCGGTGTCACGCTGACAACCCAGCCCTCATCCTGATCGTCCGCCGGGATTTCCGGGTCGAACCCGAATAGTGCTCCGTTGTGGTATGGGGTGGGGTCCGAGTCAGTGCTGCGAGCACGGTCACGCTTTTCGTGGTTTGCGGCACGAGCCTCCAGGGTGCCTTGTAGGCCCGAGAACTCCAGCCTGGGGGAGGGTAGGTCCAGCGGACAGGAGACTCCTTCTTCCTTGCAGCGCCCCTCGATCATCTTGTGCAAACGATCTGGCGTGATCGGCAACTCGCTGGTTCTGATTCCTACTGCGTCGTACACGGCGTTGCACACCGCGGGCAGTATTGGCAGAAGAGGGCCCTCTCCGGCCTCCTTGGCACCGAAGGGGCCCTCTGAGTCCCTCGACTCGACGATAATAGGGACTATTTCAGGCATCTCGTGAACGGTCGGAATCTTGTAATCAAGGAGGCCGGGGTTGATCAGGTGGCCGTTTCGGCTGTACTTCATCTCCTCGCTCAGGACCTGGCCTAGGCCCATGTGGCAAGAACCAATCATCTGCCCCTTGACCGATAGGGGGTTGAGGGCCTTGCCGCAGTCGTGAGCGGCCCACACCTTGAGCACCCGGGTCTGACCGGTCTCGATGTCGACCTTGACCTCGGCGACGTAGGCCGAGAAGGAGTATGCGGGGGAGATTCCCGCGCCGGCACCCTTGTGAACTCGTCCCATTGGTGGAGTCCGGTAGGAACCAGAGGAAACAAGTGCGCCCCTGTCCTCCTGCGCCTTGTGCAGTGCTTCTAGGTAGGACACCCCCACTGCGGGTTCTTTCTTACTGTGGATGCGACGGTCTCCGATAACCAGACTCTCGACGGGCGAGCCAGTAATTTCAGCAGTCGCCTTCAATAATTCCTGCCGAATCCCCATAGCTGCGGAGATGGCGGCGTTAGCGTTCATGAAAGTCACGCGAGACGAGTAAGATCCGAGGTCGACAGGGGAGGTGTCCGTCTCCCTGCTCCGAATCCTGATCATGTCGAGGGGCAGGCCGAGTACCTCGGCCACTGACTGGGCAACTACGGTGTCAGAGCCCTGTCCGATGTCAGCAGCCCCGGTGTGGACGGTTACCCCTCCATCCATGTCGACCTTGAGGTGGACCGTGGCGTGGGGGAACTTGTTGGGTTCCCAGTGAATTGGCAGCCCGCTGCCGGAGATGAAGAAGCCGCAGCCGACGCCGATTCCGTGCCCGTCGGGCAACTTGCGGAACTTGTCGTCCCAGTCAGAGGCCTCCCTTACGCGCTCTAGGCACTCACGCATACCGATACTGGTCACTCTGAACCCTGTAATCGTGGCTGAGTGAGGGGGTAGGAGGTTGGCCAGCCTCAGAGTGAAGGGATCGACACCCAGCTCCTCGGCGAGGCCATCCATCCCGACCTCAACGGCGCAGCGCGAGTTGACAGCGCCATGGCCACGCATTGCCCCGCTCGCCGGCTTGTTGGTCCATACCCTGGCTCCGGTGTAGTGGAATGCTCCGATTTCGTAAGGGGCGGTGTGCAGGACTCCGTTGTAGTAGGTGGTGACGTGACCGAAGGAGGCGAAAGAACCGCCATCGATCAGGGCATCTGTCTCGATGCCGCAGAGCCGACCCTCGGAGTCGGCGTGCAGGTTCATCTCGATGCGCGAGGGATGGCGCCCACGATTTACCCAGAAGACCTCTTCGCGGTCGAAGTTGATTCTGACCGGTCTGCCAGTCTTGCGAGATAGAATAGCAGCACACATCTCGTGAGGGAATGGATCGGATTTGCCCCCGAAACCCCCTCCGACGAATGTCCTGTGGACGTTGATCTGGTGCATCGGGATTTCCAGCACGTCAGCCAGCGCCCTGTGCAAGTAGTGCGGAGCCTGCTGGGGGGTGAACAGTGTCAGCCTACCGGACGGGTCCCAATTGGCAACCACGGCGTGGGGTTCGGTGAACCCGTGATTGGCACCGGCGAACAACCAGCTCGAGTGGTGGCTGGCGACGGCGTTGGCGGTCATTCCCTCGATGTTCCCGAACTCCTGGAAAACTCTCTTCTGGATATTCGACGAACCGATGTGATATTCGCCCCTGTCATGGATTGGTTCGGCAACGTCATCCAGCCCCCCCCTCATGTCGTGGACTGCTTCAAGCTCCTCGTACTCGACTTCGATGAGGCGTCCAGCCTCCCTCGCAGTAGCCTCGTCAACGGCAGCGACACAGGCAATCAGGTCACCGACGTGGCGCACCTTCTCGCGAGCCATAGCATGCTCGTCCTTGGTCACGGGCAGAACGCCGAATTCTCCACTGGCATCTTGCCCGGTAGCCACAGCGATTACCCCGGGTAGCTCCATCGCAGCCGAGGCATCGATGGACAGTACCCTTGCGTAGTGGTGCTTCGAGCGCACGATCCTGCCAATCAGTTCTCCGGGTAGGCGGATGTCGTCACCAAACTGCGCCTGACCAGTGACCTTCCAGCGACCATCAATCAGAGCCGTGGGCCTGCCGATGCTCGAACCGGTCACGAGGTCGTCATGCCTGTGACCACCAGCCCCCATGCCGCTCACTATGGCATCCTCGTCGCGAGGCTCGCTGAACTTGCTGCTGCCGCCAGATCCCGGTCTGGGGAAGGGCAGCTTGCCGCCCTGCTGCCGGTACCCAACTACCCTGCCCTTGTCCTCAGTCATGCAATCGCCCTCAATCTCCTCCGTAGCCCGGATGGGGGTCGCTCTTTGCCGTCGTCGAATCCGCGCCCCCTCTTCCAGAAATGAGAATCTCGGAAGCAGCCCGAACCGAGTCGACGATCTGCTGGTAGCCGGTGCACCTGCAGAGGTTCCCCTCGATGGCGGTCTTGATCTCGTCGTCATCCGGAGTCGGATTCTCCTCCAGAAGCGCGGAGATGACTACGAGGAAGCCGGGCGTACAGAAGCCGCACTGGCTTCCCCCGAATTCGGTAAAGGCTTCTTGGATTGGATGAAGGTGGTGGCCGTCTGCGAGTCCTTCGACCGTGGTGATATCGCTTCCGGACGCCTCTTGAGCAAGAGTCAGACACGATAGCTTCGGGGTGCCGTTCACAATAACGCTACAGCATCCGCAGGTTCCCAAATCGCAACCACGCTTGGTACCGAGGCTACCCACCTGGTCCCTAAGCACGTCCAGAAGGATGGCATTGCTCTCAATTGGCACGGAGACGGTCATGCCGTTGACAATAGCGGACCACGGCACCCTGTCAGACAGAGGAAGCATAGGTAGCCGATACTGCACCATGTCATGCCGACACAAGCGCAACCATCCTTTGAGCATTCGGTAGGGGTGGCCGTTGTATTCAAACCAACTCTTCGGCCACTCTCTTCATAATCTCGGTCTCGACCCTCTTCAAATGCTCTCCGAGTGTGCTTCGGGCAATGTCCATCTCATCAGCAAGCTGCTTGAGGGTAACTTTCGAGTCATGTTCGTAGTACCCCTTCCGAACAGCAAGAATCAGCACCTCCCTCTGCTTGGGTGTGAGGAAATCAGACCATCCGTTGCGATTCTCTGACTTGAAGGTCTGAACGCTGATACTGTCTGGGGGCATGACGGCTCGAATAAGTCCAACGAATCTACGTATCGAGTCAGAGCGTCCCGTAATTCGGAGCTCCAATCCCCGTTTTGAGTCAATCCCATACGGTGGGTGTACGTGAATGTTCGAGAGCTCGATGGCAGTCTTTGCGAGAGGGTGCGTGCATAGAATGCTGGCTAGTATCCCATCCTCGTCCTCCTCATGCTTCTCCAGCACCTCAAAACTATCCAATTCGGATAACTCATGGAGTTCGTGCCCCTCGCGCATCTTGACCTCAACCAGTTGGGTGACACCATCCTCCCCTAGTGAAAGGTGACCTAGGACTTCGAGACGTTCAGCCATTTCCACGATGCGAGCAATCTCCTTGGAGCCACCTAGTGAGGTGATTTTCCATCTCAGGAGAACTTTTCTCATAGCACTGGGGGGCGAACCACGACTTTGAATCCGTCGAATCGATCAAGTCCAATATGCCTCGCGAATCGCTTGGTTGGCTTCCATGCACATCACGACGTCGCTTGACCGCTGAGTCATCGATGCCGTTCCATTCAGATGCTCAATGATGGGTAGCACGTTACTCTCGTTTACCACCCCCCAACCTACTTGGGAACAAGGTGCGATTGGTGATATTGGGGTGGTTCCCGAGAGCGGGTCCCAAGTTGAGAATGAGGGATACCATCCGGATCGGTTGAGCGCGTTTCTGAGATCGTCGTTGGTAAGTGTGAAGTTGGTGCCATTAACCAGCAGTCCGTCTCTGATGGCCGGATCCGCTCCCGAGGAGTCATCCCCGAACTCGGCTCGCAACCGCATTAGCACCCCTGACAGCAATCCTGCAGTGCGTGGTGTGGCAAATGAGGTTCCGGAAGTCTCGTGGTATCCATCAATGTCGTCGTGGTTCGGAAGCACTTGCGTCCAATCGGCCGCCACGTCGGGATACGACCCGCTCATCGTCTCCTTCTGGTCGTCCCCCTCCTCTGCGTATCCCGAAACCCCGATGCTCCAGGGGGGGCCGGCAGTAGAGTCCTGCACTGCGGGCGAGGGGGAGTTGTCTGCCGCACCCGTGTGGAGCTTCTTCTTCTGGATGACGGCAACCTTGGTGGCATCTTCTATTCCGGGGACTGGTACCGAAAGAATGGGCCCGAAGCTGGTAGTTATGATGTCTACGAGTGGCTGGTTTGCCGCTGCGAGCACCGCGGCATCGCTGAAACCTTCGACGAAGAAAATCACGGCATCCGGATTGGCATTGAGAACCGCGCCTGTGACAGCGCTACCATGGCCGTCGGTTGGATCGTCCAGAATGGGGATGTCGGTATTGTCATCGGGGGTGGTCCCAATTATCCGAGATCCTTTGAACCAGACGATGTCACCCGCCCCGATGACATCCCAGCAACTCTCCCGGTCAGCTTCGTAGCGCTCCTGCCAGGTGCCGTTCTTCGCGATTTCGCAAACCATGTTCACCCCCATTCCGTCAAGTAGCCAGTTTGGGTAGGAATCGTTCATTGCGAAGTGATTGTGATAGACGTTAATCCCTGTGTCTATGGGTGCGACCACACTGAAGGCACCGAAGTGAGGCGGCTCCTCTATCACTTCTGGGGGTGGCTCTTTCTCCCAGAGGCAGCCGCTGAAGGGTGCCGAAATGACGAGAACGACCATGAGCACTGTCCACAGGCGCACGAACTAGTCGCAACACGGTCGCGATTTCAGCCTTCGGCTGGATTGACCCCTCGTTCCAGTGAGAGCAGCTCCGCGCATACAGACAAAGCGATTTCCTCTGGCGAGTCAGCGCCGATATCCAGGCCGATGGGGCATCTGACTGAATCCACCGCCTTTTCTGCAAGCCCAGATTCGATGGCCGCCTTCCTGAACGAAATCCACTTGGATTTGGATCCTATAGCACCAATTCTAGGCCTTTCCGACTCTCCGCGCTTTTTGAGAAGCCCAATCAGCATCTCCTGATCGACAGCCCAGTCATGCCCAAGCAGAAGCACGTCCGAGAATCTGCCTAGCGTTTGCTCGTCCTCTAAATCCAGGAATTCGGCGACGGAAGAAGCATGCAACTCACTTGCGGCGGGATAACGATCCTCCGTGGCGTACTCGGGCCTGACATCGAACACACTGTGGGCCCAATCCAGAGTGTCACTAACGGTGACTATGGAGCGGCAGACATGCCCACCCCCTATGATTAGTATGTGTGGCATCGGCTCAATGACCTCCATCGCGACGGTTACGCGACCCCCGCAGAGACTGTCCAACGCCCTCACTTCTTTTCCCTTCCCATCCTTGTAGAGGACAAATGTCTGCACCTTGCCTCCCTTTTTGCGTGAATGCCCTCTGTCCTCGCTTAGCAGATTGCTCAGCGCGTCTTCGACCTCGAGCTCCAGACCCGCCCCCCCTACAGTGCCGAACTTCGAACCATCAGACGTCATAGCCAGTCTAGCCCCCGGCTTTCCCGGTACGCTGCCCCTTGCCTCAATCACCGAGGCTATGGCAACCCGCTCACCGACATCGAGCCTATCCAGCACCCATGTTAGGACAGCACGGGTCACGTCCCTGAGAGAGGGTTGTGTGCCTTTGTGCTTGCGCAGGGGGGGATTAGCCGAAAGCGACGTCGAGTACCATCATCACGGCGAACCCCAACATCACTCCCATAGTAGAGATGTCCCCATTGCCCCCTCTGTGGGATTCCGGAATCAGCTCTTCTGCGACCACGAAAATCATCGCACCTGCTGCGAAGGATAGGGCATAGGGGAGAATCGGTGTTGCGACGATTACCAGTGCAGCCCCTAAGACGGCCGCTACAGGTTCGACGGTAGCGGATAACTGCCCCCACAGGAAACTGGACCTCCTAGAGAGTCCCTCACGCCTGAGTGGCAGAGAGACTGCAGCGCCCTCCGGGAAATTTTGGATGCCGATCCCTATTGCCAGAGCCACTGCGGCGCCCACGGTCGCACCCTCGAATCCCGAGGCGGCCGCACCAAAGGCGACACCGATGGCAAGCCCCTCTGGGATGTTGTGCAGTGTTATCGCCGAGACCAATAGCATGCTCCTGCGCCAGCTGTTCTCGATGCCCTCTGCCTCTTCGGGGGGGGCTCCGGGATGGAGGTGAGGCAGGAACATGTCAATCAGCCTCATGCAGATCCCCCCCAGAAGGAAACCAACGAGCGCTGGGAACCAGACTGGAAGATCCCCCCCCTCCGACATTTCCAGAGCAGGGGAGAGCAGCGACCAGAAGCTGGCAGCTATCATCACTCCAGCTGCGAAGCCGAGCATCGCATCGAGGACCTTCCTGTCCAGTTCCTTGAAGAAGATAACGAGAGCCGCTCCGGCCGCGGTGAGGAACCAGGTGAATAGGCCTGCTATCAGGGCTTGTTGAATCGGACTGAAACCCTCGATGAAGCCAACGACATCCATATTATGTCCCTCCGAGAAGCCAACGACAGAAGAATATTTTCGCATCAACCAACCAATCACAGTTCGGCGAGAGAATCTGATAGTTCGATCAAATCGTTCGGAGAGTCAACGTTCAGGTGCAGGAGCGGATCGTTGACTTCGAATCTTTCGGGCTCCACCAAGTCGCGCAGAGGGACATCGGAGGGGGAATCCCGAATTCTTCCGACGTCATCTGCTGAGATAATCAGAGGATGCCCCCCCCTCCCGTCTTTCTCCGGGCAACGGGTCCGCTCGGAAGAGACGAGCGACCTCAGGGTGGAGTCCGAGAATCCTGGACGGTCTATTGGGGCTACCAGCAGCCTGTAACCAGTCCCGATTTCAGCATCGAGTTCGGCGATTCCGATTTGTAGGGTTCCGGTTCTACCGGTATCCGGGCTTGGGTTGACAAGTACCTTGCTGGATGGGGCCGCTTCCGCAATCTCCCTCTCGATGTCCGATCTCGTAACCACTACCGGCGATAGCCCATGCGCCGCCAGTCTGCGTACCGTCAAGCCCACTAGGGTCTCCTCTCCGATCTTGACAAGTGCTTTGTCTCGCCCCATGCGTTCGCTTGATCCAGCGGCCAAGACGATGCACTCGACTCGTGATTCGACCACGACCGTAGGGCAGAGTCGCCCGTATTAGAGGTATAGAATGATGATGTAGGACAAGTAGCCGAAGATCATCGTCGAACCGATGCCCTTGCCGATTTCTCGTTCCCCCAATAGCATGCCAGCAATGGCTCCCGAGGTTGCTAGGACTACCCAGACGTCCCTCTCGGCAAAGGATCCGGAGATTCCCAAGCCCCCACCGATGATAGCCGTCAAACCGAGTATTCCGAGGATGTTGATTACATTCGATCCGAGGACATTGCCTATTGCCACCCCGCCCTGACCACGCAGACCGGCTACCAGGGTCACTGCCAGTTCGGGGAGGGATGTGCCCAAGGCTACCATTGACAGCCCGATCACCGCTTCGGAGATGCCGTAGCTCTCAGCAATTCCAGTAGCACCTTTGACGAGCAACTCAGCCCCAATCCAGATCATCCAACCCCCCGCAATGCAAGATGGTATGGCCAGATCCAAGCGATCGGGTAGCCAAGAGTGGCCGACCTCGACCTCCTCTCCGGTCCTAGTTGCATCGATGTATGCGTACCAGTAGTACCCCCCTAGAGCGATAACCATGCCGAAGCCAACCATCCGCGATAATTCCCCAATCAACACAATCGCCAGTAGAACCAGAGTTGCGACCATAACCGCAACAGAGTCCCTCTTGATTCCTTGATCCGGGTCGGAGCACACCCCGAGGACGGCAGCGGTTCCCAGGACTAGCATCACGTTAGCCACATTTGAGCCAATTACGCCACCCACAGCAATCTCAGGCGAATTTTGCTTAACAGCCTCAAGTGCGACTGCAAGCTCGGGCAGTGACGTACCTACAGCAACTACAGTGAAACCGACCAGCAGAGGGGGAATCTGGAGTCTGCTTGAAATTCTAACTGCACCTTGTACAAGCCCCTCGCCCCCTCCCATCAGGAAGATGAAACCTATCAGGACGTACGCTGCATCCACATCGCATTCTGCCGAAGTGGTACACATGACTGTTTGCTAGGTGAGCTCGAGAATCAGGTCAAGCGCATGCTAACTCGATATGGCGCGAGACCAGTTCAGCCGAAGGAATCGTGTGATCCTCCAAAGTGGGGGAGAAGGGCACAGGGGTGTCTAGAGCCCCAATGACCACGGGAGGGCATTCCAAGCTCCAGAAAGCCTCTTCGATGACTCTGCTGCTGACTGTATGCCCCAGTCCCCCTGACCACTGCGACTCCTGCAGGACAAGCAGTTTTCCCGTACGACGAACCGACTCTACACAAGTCCTCGCGTCAAAGGGGACGAGCGTCCTGAGGTCAACGACTTCGACCTCAACACCCTTCTTGGAGGCCTCTGATGAAGCCTCCAAGGCAACGTGAACCATCGCCCCCCAGGTAACTATGGTCAGATCCCTGCCCCCACGCACAATTCTCGCCTCACCGACAGAGGTCTGGCCCGCAGAGAGCCTCTGGTGTACGGATTCAGTGTCAACGAGCTGGTTGACCGACTTCCCCCACCCAGTCTTACCCCCTCTCAGACCGTACAGTCCGATGTGCTCTAGGTAGACTACCGGATCCGGCAAGGCGTGTGACTCGACCAGCAGGTCGTACGCGTCCTGAGGGGTGCTGGGGAACACGATAACGAGCCCGGGGTCGTTGATGAACCACGATTCGATCATATTGGCATGGAAGGGGCCACTGCGAGTCTTGGCTCCCAGGGGAATCCTCACGGTCATTGGAACCTCGCCGCCCCACCTCCACCGGAGTTGGGCAGCGTTGTTGATCAAGGGATTCATCGCAAGAGCCGCGAAGCCACCAAATTGGATCTCGGCCATGGGGCGCATCCCACCTAGTGCGGCTCCGGTAGCGGAATGGATTATGATCGCCTCGGAAATGGGCATGTCCAGTAGTTTGTCCCGATGTCCCTTTGCCTTGAGAGGGAGGGTCATGCCGAAGGCCCCAGCAACCTCCATGTCCTCTCCCATGAAGACGACCTTCTCTCCGTACTTCTCGGCAACAGCGGCCATTCCATTCTGGATGGCCCGACTGTATGTCCAGGAATTCGGGGCCTCGGAGAATTCCATTGCCATCTCACCGGGGGCGAGAGGGGCTTCTCCACAGCCCCCCTCGAACTGAATCCTCTTGAGTTGCTGATCATGGCTGGGCGCATCGTGCAAAGAGGTGACACCCTTGGTCACCGAGTGCCCCACAGGCCATTCCATGTCCTCCAGTTCAGCCCTCGCGGCCTCGACCATCTCCTCCTCTTCTGCTGCCATTTCCACTAGGGAGCCCTCGCTCGCACCCAAGTGAATCAGGAGTTCCCTATGTTTGGGAACGGGATCCTTGTCTGCCCAGTAGGAGAGCAGTCCACGGTCGACGTAGCCAGGTGGATTGCCACTTGCAGCACCCAGATAGAGATCATCGTGGTGGTGCGCGTGACCGGAGCCCCGCATCGTCTCGACGTGAATCAGGGTGGCTCCACCACCAGCCATGGCGAATTCACGAGCCACCGCTGTAGAGGAGTAGAACTTGGCTGGATCCGAGCCGTCGATAGTCCATGAGGGGATTCCCATAGCGTGCCCCTTGTCGCCGAAAGTCTCGGCTCCAGATTGGCATGAGACGAAGGTATCCAGTGCAATCTGGTTGTTCTGTATCATGTAGCAGATGGGGAGGCCACGGGCTCCGGCGAAGTTCATTGCCTCCCAGAACTCTCCACTACTGCTGCAACCCTCGCCCACTGGAGCGAGGTGAAACCTGTCGATCCCTAGGCGCTTGGCGGCCAGAGCCAAGCCCGTGGATGTGGCGCTACCCACGGGAAGCGGTGCGGTGGGAGGCAGGACTCCCTTCTCCCAGTTACCGATATGCAGGTCCCTGCCACCACTTCCCGGATGACCGCCATCCATGCCGGAAGCGGATTTTCCCACTTGGGAAACCAGTACCTCGGAAGGGGTCTGACCCATTGCTAGCGCGAGTCCGAGATCACGGATCATCGGTGCCACGATATCAGCTCTGTGACGTTCTTCAGGAGGTAAATCGACAGCCCTCCTTAACGAAGAGGCACATGCAGCAATGCCCTCCTGCCACGTGGAACGGAAGCCCTTGCCACCGAAACTCCCACCGCCCGGAGTCGGCAAACCTGCGCCGAAGAGGTCCTTCAGATGCTCGTCTACCAACCTTGTCCGCGTCATCCATCGCTGCCATTCCATCCGTTGTTCGAGTGTTATGGAGGAATAGTGCGCAATTCTTCTCAAGCACAGAGAGACATCCAGCAAGAATCGCGCAGCACGCCGATTTAGGTAAAGCCCCCCAGACCTCATAGGAATAATTTCAGCCTTCTCAAGTGTTGCTAGTTGTGGTCCCAGAAGACGATCTGCCAGATGCTCACTGATCTTATCCAGCAGACTGTTCGAGAACTCGTGGTACCCCCTCCCATCGAAGGTGGCAGGTGCACATCCCATATCCCAGCACTCCGCTATGGCATTCAGATGCCCGTCGTGTCGTTCAGCGATGAAAGTCAGCAACTCCCCTCTTGCCACACTGGAGCCAAGGGGCCGTGGAAAGGACAGTGGCATACCCGCCCTCCAACCAGCACCCCAAATGACAGGCAAATCTGCTTGAGTAACCGCCTCAAGCAATTTGTTCGCCTCTCTGCCAAAGCGCTCAGACCGACCCCCCTCTCCTCTGTCCCTACGCCCTACTTCATCTTCCAGCTCATCCAAGCCTATTGCTGACTCCCTCTCCCAAATCTCGACGGTTCGCAAACGTCCCTGACCGGAACCGGAGCGATTGAGCGTCACTCTGATCCTTTCATCGCAGTTTCCGCACCTCCTGTCGAGATGGTTGATTCCTGCGTTCCTCGTCTTCCATACTTGATGCTTCGAGCAAGAGGGACATCTCCAGATGCCTTGACGTGCATAACTCATGTTGGAGCGATGGAGCATTAGTACAACAATTAATCGGTAGTTTAAGTCTAATTTAACCACAACTAATCAATAATATTGTAAATCAGTAGCCAAAGTTTCACAATAATGTGTGTAATACAATCAATATTACCACAAATAAACATTGTATTATTGGAATAATTACCACAATTAATATTTAGGAAAACTGGAATCTACGGTTTCTGACCATGCATAGATGCCCCCACTGAGGTTGTAGACCATGTTCCCCGGCCACCCATTATCCGAGAGAAACTGGGCTACAGCAGTGGACCTGCGTCCAGTTCTACAGTAGATGACCACATCCCTGTCCTTTGGAATTTCCTCGATCCTCCCGGGAATCTGGCGATGTTGGATTCGCAGATCGGTGCCGTCTATCGAGACAATGCCCTCCTCGGCTGCCTTGCGGACGTCTAGGAGAAAAGGCATCCAACCGTTCTCAAGGCGGCTAACGTAGTCCGTAGGGCTAATTTCTGCGAACAAAGATTCTTTTGGCTTCTCGAGCGATGAAATTCGCACCCTATCCGGGCCGGCAGAGAAAGAAAGAGTGCGCATTTCCATAGTTAATGCATCTATGGTGAGGAGCTTGCCACAGAGCGGGTCACCAATGCCCAGAACCGTCTTGATAGCCTCTGTTGCCTGTATCGTCCCCACAAGTCCGGGAAGCACCCCAAGAACTCCTGCCTCTGCGCAGTTCGGGGCAAACTCAAGTGGTGGGCGTTTGGGGAACAGGTCGCGGTAATTCGGCCCATCATCAAAATTGAACGTCGAAACCTGCCCATCGAACCTGTGGATGCTTCCGAACACCCATGGTTTGCCTAAAACCTCACAAGCATCTCCTATCAAATATCGCGAATCGAAGTTATCGGTCCCGTCCAGCACCACATCGTATCTCTCGATGATGCCGAGGGCGTTGTCATGATCCAGCCTCTGCTCGATTGCCTCCACTAGGACGTCGGGATTGAGGTCTGAGACTCTCCTTGCCGCGGAAGACGCCTTGGACTCTCCAACTGTGGAAGTGCTATGGATGATCTGCCTCTGCAGATTCGATAAACTGACCACATCGTGATCTACAATCCCAATCTTACCCACCCCAGCCGCTGCGAGATACAGCAATGCTGGGGAGCCAAGACCCCCCGCACCGACAACGAGAACGGACGCCTCCAGCAGACGAGATTGTCCCTCTTCGCCGACATCTGGAAGGACGAGATGCCGAGCGTAGCGCTCTCTCTGAGCTTCATCAAGTCCATCAGGCACGGTTTGTCGAGGGTGTGTTCTGTCCAAGTGTGCTTCGGTCAGACTGACTAGTCATGGCACGCCTGGTACGAGGAGCCGAACGGATGCAACAAGGAAGCCAATTCGCCCCCATGCCCTTGTAATTGTCTTGGCCAACTCTGGGGCAATGTCCTTGCGGAATAGCAACAGGAGCAATCTGCGGATGAAATTCTGCTCAAGGAACGAATCCGGCTTTGGTATGCCGCGTAGGTATCGTTCGAGGTCAGTAAGTATACAGAAACTGTCCCTGAAAAGCCACAGAAGCTCGGTTGAGCCGTAGATGATCACGACCCCCCAGAGCATCCAATCGTGGGGGCCGAGCCATGCGAAAGCACAGTAGAGAGTAATGCTGGTATGCAGGAGGTATACCCCATCGGCTATTTTGTGGCTCAGCCAGTTCCTTTCCTGCCAAGTGCTGGCGTCACCGAACACGTCGACGCGATCCATTACAGGGCCTCAGCACTGGTCTTCCAACCACTTCTCGGCATCTATGGCTGCCTGGCAACCCATTCCAGCGGCTGTAATTGCCTGCCGGTAGCGCTTGTCGACGACGTCGCCAGCGGCAAAAACTCCGGGCACGCTAGTCATGGTGTTCTCACTGTGGACGATATAGCCCTCTGCGTCGGTCTCGATTTGATTCCCAAGGAATCCGGTAATGGGCTTATGACCGATGGCAATGAAAGCACCAGTGCATGAGATCTCCTCTATCGAGCCATCTCTGGGGTCCTCCATGATGGCCCCAGTGAGGCCGTTGTCGTCAGAGAGCCATCTCTTCACCTGTCTGAATGTCTTAATTTCGATATTTGGATGACTGGCGGCCCTCTCGTACATCACCTTCGAAGCCCGGAACCCCTCACGTCGGTGGACGATGGTGACCTTGCTGGCGAAGCGAGTCAGGAATGTGGCCTCCTCCATGGCCGAGTCCCCTCCGCCGACGACGATAACCTCCTCCTCGCGGAAGAAAGCACCATCACATGTGGCGCAGACCGAAATCCCCCTGCCCTTCTGCGCATCCTCACCCTCGACTCCGAGCCAGACAGCCTCGGCCCCGGTACAGACGATGATAGCCTCCGTCCGGATTTCCTCCCCCTCGACCCAAACGCCGAACGGTCGCTCAGAGAGGTCGACCCTCTCCACGTTCTTGTCTTGCACCTCAAGCCCGAAGCGCTCGGCTTGTTCTCTCATGTGGGCCATCATGGCAGCCCCCTCCACTCCTTGGGGGTACCCCGGGAAGTTCTCAACCTCGGAGGTGAGCATCAGTTGGCCGCCGGACATATATCCGGCGAACATGAGGGGGTCCAAGAGGGCCCGGGAGGAATACAAGCCAGCAGTGTATCCAGCAGGTCCAGATCCGATGATCACCAATTTGCGCACACCGTCGTCCACGAGCGTCCCCAATGGTGGGATGTCCTTCAACCCTGCCTCCGAAAAACTTCCGAAAACAACTCGCACCGCTTTTCAGACTCAACAATTATCTGTCTCCTATCGATGGTGCCGGCTAGGTCGCATGCGACTAGGGGAATTGGGAGATTATGGGAACTGATTCGCACGTGCTCTGGTTTGGGGAGGTGGGCCGCGAGGATGCACTTTCAGTGGGTGGAAAGGGGGCCTCCCTCGGAGAGATGTTCTGCAGCCTGAGCAAATCTGGGGTGTTAGTGCCGAACGGCTACTGCACCACATCGCATAGTTACCGGGAGTTCGTCGATGCCGAGATCCCTCGGGGAATCTGGGACCAAGTAGTAGAGATCGAAGGACTGGATGACATCAGAATCGAGGCTATCTCCCAACTCACGCTTGCAGAGGCACTGCGGGTATGCCTCGAAGGCGCCGACCAAAGTGACTCACTGGGGATGCATGGTAGGGCAGAGCTGGCCAGGGCCCTGGTTCTCGATACGCCGGTCCCCGATTCGATAGCCAATGCCATCGGGGAAGCGTACAGGGAATTGTGCGTGCAATATGGCAAGGGAACTGACGTGGCAGTCCGTTCCTCGGCCACGACCGAGGACTCAGAGGATGCATCCTTCGCAGGCCAGTATGAGTCATACCTCAACATCAACGGCGAGGCCAACGTTGTCCTCCATTGGAGAAAGTGCGTAGCCAGCCAGTTCACCGAGCGAGCCATCTGCTACCAGCTCGATAGGGGGATGGACCCCCTTGCCAGCCCCTTGTGCGTCGTAATCATGAAGATGGTCCGTTCCGATCTCGCTTGCTCGGGGGTTATGTTCACCATCGATCCGGACTCTGGTCACGATGGAGTCATCCACATTGCCGCCTCATATGGACTCGGCGAACTGGTCGTACAGGGAACGGTCTCGCCTGATACCTACACCGTGTGGAAGGGGGGGCTGGAGAAGGACAAGCACTCTGTCGTACACAGGCATCTAGGTAGCAAGGAACAGAGAATGGTCTACGCCAGCGACGGCCTTCGAGCCACCGTTATTGACGAGGTACCCTTTTCGGAACGTCGTGACTGGGTCCTTGATCATCGTGAGTGCAAGAGACTCGCAGGCATGGCGCTGCGCATTGAGAAACACTACGAGATGCCAATGGACATCGAATGGGCCAAGGACGGCATCGACGGCAGCATGTATATCGTACAGGCCCGCCCCGAAACCGTCCACGCCAACGAGACTAGGGGGATTGTCCGGTACGAGATGGATGCAGGCCTAATTGAGCGATTGAAGCGTGGTTTCGTTCTTGCAAAGGGTCAGGCTGTTGGCATGCGAATAGGGTCCGGACCAGTTCGCACCTACCAGTCATACCAGGAGGTCCTGGAGCGCCGACGGTCCCTCCAGAACAGGCTGGCCGATGGCGAGAGGATTGAGGACTTGACATGGGGGGAACTCGTTTTTGAGAAGGGAGACGTCCTTGTCACCGAAATGACCACTCCTGACTGGGAGCCGATGATGAAGGAGGCATCACTGATAGTCACTCGCAAGGGGGGGAGGACTAGCCACGCTGCGATCATTGCCCGCGAGTTTGGGATTCCTGCTATTGTCGGATGCGCGGATGCGCTAAGCCTGGATAATGGGCAAAAGGTGACCGGCTCATGCTCGGAGGGGGATACCGGATACATCTACGACGGAGTGCACCCATTCGCTATTGTCGAGTACGGGGTCGACACATCGACCCCCCTCAAGACCAAGATCAAACTCAACGTCGGATTCCCCACCAAATCGCTAGTCGACTCACAACTGCCAGTTGAGGGGGTCGGGCTGGCACGTATCGAGTTCGTGCTCTCCGGAGAGATAGGCATCCACCCCCTAGCCTTCGTGCATCATTCCTCTCTCAAGAGATACCTCAGGACCGGCGAAGTCCCCCCTCCTCTGGGGCCCTTCGCTCGGAATCTTGAGGATGAGCCCTTGGAGACTATCAGGGAACTCGTCGAGGCAATCGAACGGCGATGCTGGAACTACGACCACCCGAGGGGACTCTTCATCGACAAGCTGCGCGAGGGAGTCGGCCTGATTTGTGCAGCCTTCCATCCACGTCCAGTCCTAGTTCGTCTCTCGGACTTCAAGTCGAACGAGTACAGGGACCTCCTCGGCGGGCGCGTCTTCGAGCCAATCGAGGAGAATCCGATGATTGCTTGGCGCGGGGCCTCTCGCTACCTCGATCCGATCTTCAAATCCGCCTTTGAGATGGAGTGTGAGGCCATGGCCTCAGTATTCCATGACTTCGGCCTCGAAAACCTCCAGTTGATGGTGCCGTTCTGCCGCTCTCCAGAGGAGGGTGAGGCGGTCAAGAATCTGCTTGAGGAGCATTCCATCGGACCCACCAGTGGGGTGCCACTATTCGTAATGGTCGAACTGCCCTCCAACATCATCGAGGCAGAGGCATTCATCGAGAGAATGGGGCTGTCCGGTGGCTCAATCGGCACCAATGATCTCGTTCAGACCGTCTACGCTGTGTCGAGGGATGACTTGGAGGGATACCAGCATCAGGTGGATGCTCGAGCCCCCGCAGTCAAGTCGATGATTCGCAGCGCCATCGATGCGTTCACATCAAGAGGGCTAGAAATCGGCATCTGCGGCCAAGCGCCAAGTGACTACCCGGACGAGTTCCCCCCCTTCCTCGTCGATTGCGGCATCACTTCCATCTCAGTTACCCCGGACACTGCTATGGTGGTGCGCCAGACTGTGCTCGAGGCAGAGATGATGATTGCCCAAGGTATCGAGATCGGTGAATAATCACACCCTCGCGCTGCCGATAGGGTTTCATCAAGAATCCCTGCCCTACGGGCATGTCTTGGAGGGCTGCCCCGCCGCCAGCGGACGATGAGGAGGCGATTCGTGAGAACCTAGAGTCTTGGGATGCGTTGGCTCACTTGCATGCGCAGGGTAGCGGTGCAGAATTCTACCGAATAGAACAATGGCTGGCAGGGGAGTCGAAGTTGGCCCCATGGGAGATCGAGGAGATGGGTTCGGTCGAGGGTAAGACGCTGCTCCACATGCAGTGCCACATAGGGACCGACACGCTGTCATGGGCACGCGAGGGCGCACAGGTGACCGGCCTCGACTTCTCCTCGAACGCTATATCCGAGGCCCAGCGATTCGCCAACATCCTCGGAATCGATGACTCCAGGTTCATCGTCAGCAGAGTCAGCGACGCCATCGAGGTACTGGAGGGGGAACGCTTCGACATACTGTACACTGGTCGTGGGGCATTGTGCTGGCTTCCTGACCTAGACGAGTGGGCACGAGTGTGCGCTACGCTGACAAAACAGGGGGGGGTGCTGTATCTCGAGGAGAGCACTCCAATGCTTAATGCGCTCGATGTGGAGGAAGAATCTGATGGATCTCGACTGGTTCTGAAGTACGATTTGTTCAACGAGGGCCCGGTATCAGAAACCGGTGAAGGCAGCTACGCTTCCGAGGAGGCTGACATTGAGCGCACTACCCACTGCTGGGAGTTCAGGTATGGCACAATCATGAACGCACTTATTGAGAATGGCTTCCGCATCGACCTCCTCAACGAGCGTGACGAGTTATTCTTCGACCCTTGGCCCGAGCTCTTCGAGCCCTCTCAACCGAATTATTGGAGGCTCAAGAAGGGACATGTGGCATTCCCCCTTTCATTCACCCTCAAGGCGTCGAGGCTATGATTACTCGACCATCGCTGCTACCGCCCCGACAGCGGCTCTTGCATGCGGCTCCAGACGTGGCCCGATGTGCTCTGGTTCGGCACCGGGCCCGATAATTCCGAGCCCTATTGGTTTATTGTGCTTGATTTGAAGCTCGATGATAGCCTGGGTGACCGACTGACCCATAACCAGTCCGTGATCAGTCTCTCCCCGCTCGATAATTCCGAGAACTATGGCGCCTTGGATGCCCTCATGTCGAAGCAGCCGGTCAAGCGCCAGAGGGGACTCCATCGAGCCCGGAACCCAAACTACCTCGGCAACTTCCCAGTTCTTCGACGCAGCCTCGTCCTTGGCGAATTCCAGCATCCTCTCGACTTCCTCACGATGGAAGGCTCCGCACACAATGCCCAGATTCACGAATCGCCCCCCATTTCGAGTTGATTCTGAGGGGCAGGGTAATCGGGTGGCGAGAGAGACAGCCCTCTCATCACCGTCTCAATAACCGCCTGAGTCCTATTATCCACCTCTATGTTGACGCTGTCACCTACATCTTTGCTACCTATCGTAGTCACTCTCAGGGTCTCAGGGATGATGTGCAGTGCGAAGTCTTCTTCTGAAACCTCGCCTATAGTCAGGGACATTCCATCGATACCGATGAAACCCTTCTCAATGATGAAAGGCAGAACATTGGCCGGATTCACCACCAGCAGGTCCAGCCCCTCGCCGCGCTCTTCCCTACTGATGATTCTCGCAGTTGTCATGACGTGACCCGACATTATATGCCCGCCGAGCTCATCGCCAACCTTCAGGGATCGCTCAACGTTGACCATCTCCCCAGGGCCGATCTCCCCAAGTGTCGTCCGCCCCAAAGTCTCCTCGATAGCATCAAAGCGGACTTCCGTTCCATCGATGGACACAACCGTCATACAAACCCCGTCCAGCGCCACGCTTGCACCAATCAGAAGCCCTTCGCAGAATCCATCCATGTCGATAATCAGAGTACGAATTCCTTCATCATCATCAACTCCGGTAACCGGTGCGGTGCCAGCGACGATTCCAGTGTACATACTAGTTAGTCCTCCTCGTAGGGGCCACCTTCGTCACTCGGCCATAGGTCTAGAATTCGAGAGATGATTTTCCTAGTCCCGTCGAGGTCGTCTGACAGCCCCTCCACGCGTAAAACCTCGATGTGCCCGTAGCCATGCTTCGATAGTCCTTCATGAATCGATTCTATTGAGTGCTTCTGGTCATATCCGAGAGCGATTAGGTCGGGCTTCACGGTCTCCAGAATCTCGAAGATGGGGACTTTGGGAGGATTTCCCACAATGGCCTGATCCACGGGCTTGAGCCCTTCGACCATTCTTCGACGCAGTTCCTGACCGGTGATGGGCTCGTGCTTCTGCTCACGAACAGTATCATCGTGTGCCACGACAACTACGAGCTCATCGCCCAGTGATCTAGCCCGCTCGACATAGTGCAGGTGCCCTGCGTGGAGCAGGTCGAAGATTCCGACAGCCATCACCCGTACCATGGTCCCAATCCTCCAGTTGTTTTCTCTGCCTCAATCCTTCGCATCCATCACCCCGGTGATGTCGCTCCCTGTGATCATTGGTACGCCGTACCGTGCCGCGTAGCGCCGGGCCTCGTCGACCGAGAGCGCACCATCACCGTCTGGCTCCAGCATCTCGGCTCCGATTGTGCATGGAGTTCGACCCGCAAGCCTAGCGATTGCCACGGCTAGTTCTGTATGTCCTTGGCGCGTCTTCAGGCCTCCCGGTGATTCCCTGCATACTGGTATGTGACCCGGTGTCCTAAATTCTGAGCCCAGAGCGGTGACCGCAGCATCACTGCCGAAGCCCCCCTTCATCAGATCCCGGGCCAACTCGCCGAAGCGCCTGGTGGTCAGGGAACGGTCCTTGTCGGTGATTCCCGTGTATGTCTCGCGGTGGTTGAGGGAGAGGGTGAAGGCTGATCGAGTGTCATACTGCAAGTCATCAGTGATCAACTGGCCGAGCACCGGGTACTCTGCCACCAGCGCCTTGTGCGCGTGGATATCCTGTAGCCACGGAAGTCCGAACAACTCCCCTACCTCGTTGCCTATGGCAAGGAAGAGCAGCCCTCCGCAATCCCTCCGCAGCCTCCTCATTACCTCGGGGGTTGCTGCTGTTGCAGGCCACAACAGATCCGTCTCCCGTTCCCTGAATGCCGAGTCGAAAATCATCACTGGCTTGCCTGCGGCGAAGGCCGCTATCGCTTTCTCAAGGATGGACGCCATGCTATGCGGAGGGGCCATTGATACCCGATATTTTCGGTCGCAGCACATATCTATGCGTACGGCCCCCAAGGTTTCATGGCACCCCAAATCGAAGCCTCTGCACCAGTCAGAGTGGATCTCGCTGGGGGCTGGACCGATGTGGGCCCGTACTCCGATGACTTCGGCGGCGAGGTGGTTAACTTCGCAATCAATCGTTACGTACGTGTAACAGGAAACCCCGGCAGTGAAACGGGGGACTTTGAGAGCAACTTCGAGATTCCTCGGGGATCTGGCTTAGGGACCAGTAGCGCGATGAACGTCGCTATGGCCGCCATAATGTCATGTGGCGAGGACAAGCCTCCGGAGGAGTTGGCCGAGATTGCTTTCCAGATGGAGACTAATGGGGGCAATTTCTGTGGCAGGCAGGACCAATGGGCCTCGGCCAGGGGTGGGTTCAACCACCTGCTCTTCTTTGGGGACTCAGTCGAGATAATGCCCTTCGAGCCGATGCGATCAGCTAAGATTTGGCTGCGTAAGCACCTGCTTGTCGTGTATTCTGGAACCAGCCGATGCTCCGGTGACATCCAGGACTCCGTTTGGGTGGATTACGCGAAGGGCAATCCATCAGTCATCGAAGGCCTTCACAAGATTCGTGCCGCGGCACGCCCGATGGCCAATGGCCTGCAGCAGGACCGCAGAAATCTCGTAGTCCAGTCCTTCAAGGATGTCTGCGAGGGGGTCGACATGATCGACACCTCCCTGCACGACCCCTTCAGAGAGGTGGTGGAGCCACTACTCGAGAGTGGCTCCATAGCTGCCTGGAAAGCGCTGGGGGCAGGTGGTGGGGGATGTGCTGCCCTTCTCTGTTCCCCCTCGGGTAGAGACGATACCATTGCCTCGGTTGAGGGGGCCGGCTGGGAACTCATCGAGTGGGATTACGACGGCGAGGGCGTGCGAATTGCCCATTGAGTTGCAAAGTCCGAATCCTCAAACAGGACCATGGGTCCGTAGGCCCATGAGCGGACGCCGTGTTCTCCTCGCTTCCTTCTTGGTGCTCACACTAGTCGCGCCGCTCTCCGCCTCCTCCATCGCACTCGAGTCGAACGAGAGGGGTGGCTACGATGCCGATGGCGAGTGGGCAGTTAGCGTGGAGTCTGAGATCCATGCCTCATGGTGGATGCACTGGAGCAGGGACAAAGACTCAAACTCCCTAGACGATCGCCTCGAGTGGCTGCTCGAGCAGCCCGCGGAGGTTCAGAAGGACTGGTGGCGACGTGCGCCTGCAGGCAGCGCTAGGGTCTTCGTGGACTACGACCACCATCCCTCCGACGCAGACGTAAGGGCAATCGAGAATATGGGGGCCGAGGTCACTTTCAGGGCGAAGTACCTAGACACCGTGGCAGCGACAGTGCCCTTCGAGATCCTCCTCGATCCCGAGGGCGTGCGCGCTCTACCTGGCGTGGTGATGGTCGAGGATCTGGGCCTGGCTGAGCCCGACATGCACGAGGCGGTTCCCACGATGGGTGTCGATGACGTCTGGATGGATCTCGGTCTGGATGGGACGGGCTCCGTGATTGCGGTCCTAGATACGGGAATCAGGGGTGACCACGAGGGCCTCAACGACATGGATGACGACCCCTTCACCTGCCTAGACGACCCTCCTGACCCACTCGACCCTGACCCGGGGCCGATACCGAGGGACTGCGACCCGAAGATCATCGCGTTCTACGATGCTGTCTTCACCGACGAGGAGCAGGACCCGTCTACTTCCTACGACTCCAGCACCCATGGGTCCCACGTCGCGGGCATCGCCGCTGGCACCGGAGGCGGCCAGACCGACCCCGAGAGCGGCCTACGCTACGTCGGAGCCGCTCCCGGAGCCTACCTGATCAATATCCTCGCCTGCTGCGACGGCGACATAGAGGATGTCATAGAGGGCGCCCAGTGGGCCATTGACAACAGGGACAAGTACGGCATTGACATCGTAACCTCCTCCCTGGGCGAGCAGCAGTTCGAGATCCACGTCGACAACGACGGAAACTCCGCCTGGAGCCGACAGATGGACATGGTGGTCGAGGCTGGCATCATCACCACCCTCTCTGCCGGCAACGAATTCGGAGGCGCTACCTTCGTCGGCTGCAATACCATAGACAGCCCCGGCGACGCGCGCCTGCCGATTACGGTGGCGAGCCTGGACAAGGACCTCAGCCTCGCTATCTACAGCAGTCGCGGGTACACCTCGGACCTCCGCGTCAAGCCGGACGTCGCCACCGTCGGCTCCAGCATCATGGCGCCCGACGCTGCCACCCAGGACGGCTATACAAGCAAGTCCGGCACCAGCATGGCAACCCCTCTGATGGCTGGCATTGCCGCCCTCATGGTCCAGGCCAATCCAGACCTCACTCCCTCCGAGTTGAAGGCCATCGTCTCCGACAAGTCGATCGAGCGGGAGATCTCCCTGTTTGGGGATGCGGGCCTCAATGACTGCAGTCTGCTGGAGACGAGGCCAGACAACGAGTTCGGATACGGTCAGGCCGACCCCATTGCCTTCGTTGAGGCCGCTGGGAGCATTGACCGGTCCCTGAATGTCTCCATGGAGATCCACTCGATGGCTGAGGTACTCAACCAGAGCTACCTATCGGGTACCGCCTCGGGGGCGTCCCCGGGTCAGGGCGAGGTACAGATCCGCGTCGGTGGTAGCCAGTGGAAGACAGCGGAAGACTCCTCCCCGTTGGGCGACTGGGCTCAGTGGGGGATCAAGCTGGACCCACACAACGAGTCTGGAAACACGACCATCTACGCACGTCTGATTATCGATGACGACCATATTTCTCCCGTGGATGCCCGTAGGGTCATCCTTCTGGATATGCAAGCATCGGCGGAAGCAACCGGTTCGAGCAACTCGAGAATTCTGATTGTCGGGCTGTCGCTAATCTTACTGCCACTGTTAGCATACGTGCTCTACAACAGAGAGCAACTTGTTGAGGAGTGGTTTGACGGACAGAGCCTGACTGAGAACAGACTCAGAAGGATGGTTTCGCTCTGCGTCCTCTACTTCGCCCAAGGCCTCCCATGGGGGTTCGTGACTGTCGCCTTCGTATCATATCTCTCGGACAACGGGTTTACCCCTCAAGAGCTTGGTACGTTGCTCGCTACCGTCGCCTTGCCTTGGACCTTCAAGTGGATTTGGGGCCCCGTCATCGACACGTTGAGCCTACCGCAATTCGGTACCCGCAGACTGTGGATCTTGTTCGCCCAGTTTGGAATGGCCGTCACAATAGGGACCCTTCTATTTGTCCCGGACTTGACGGGTCATATTGACCTAGTGATCAAGCTAATGTTCGTGCACAATATTTTCGCTTCTCTGCAGGACGTCAGCACCGACGCCCTCGCAGTGGATGTTCTTCGGGATGACGAGGTCTCGAAGGCGAATGGGTACATGTTCGCGTCCAAGCGAGGAGGCATGATAGTCGGGGGCGCGGTTCTTGGTGGATTCGCCAAGACGATTGGCATCAAGGGGATGCTCTCCATCCAACTGCCTATCCTCCTTCTGATTATGGTTCTTCCAATGTTCCTGTACGAGAAGCCAGGCACCCGCCTCTTCCCATGGTCAAGGCCCTCTGATCAAGATTCATTAGATTCTGGATCCACGGATTCTTACGGGGAATCTGAATTTGAAGTGGATCAGATGCTTTACTGGGAGGAGCCAGAGGAGTCCAGGTGGTGGGCGGCTCGGGCGGTGGGTAGGTCAACGTTTGACGAAAGGATCCCACTAGCAGCCCTGCTGACTATCGTATCCCTTGCCATCTTTGTCGCCGGACTGATCTTCGCGATTTTTTCAGTTGACCTGACCGTTCCACTATACACGACAGCAAAGAAGATTGCATTCTTCGGAATCGTTCTGGCCATTTTAACTGCCTTTGTCGCTAGAGTTGTCTCAATACCCCGAGTGGTGAACCCATTCTCGATATTGCCCCAAGGTTCTCGTAGGACTCTAGCACAGACAAGCTTCAATCTCACCAAGGCATTCCACTTGAGATCCTCTTTCATGCTGATCTTCTTGTGCCTCTTGTCCGAACTGTACCTTTTCATAGACCCAATCGTGATTGACATATTCATCAATCGAGCAGGGTGGGAGCAGGAGGATTACAATGTCATTGTTGGCGGTATCGTCATCCTCGCAATCATGACCGGCCAGATTGCAGGGGGCATGCTGGGGGAGAAGTTCGGAGTCAGAAGGGTGGCAATGATCGGCTTCACATGTCTTGCTGTGTGCAATGGAATGCTGGCGGTCATGGAGCCATTCTGGACCAATACGGTGGTAATGACGACATATCTGATTATCCGGGGCCTAGTCAATGGGGTGGCTTGGATATGCGTGATTGCGGTCTGCATGAAGATGACATGGAGCAAGGTCGGGGGGACTCAATTCACCGCCTACATGTCCATGTTCAACCTCTCGGGGGTAATGGCATACACCTTCACTGGCAGGATGCTGGAGATATTCGACAATGATTACAGCACTACGATATACGTGGGGGCAGCACTCACCATGTTCACCGTTTTCTTCCTAGTTTTCATCGATCCAGAAGAGTGCAACAGAGTTCTCGAGGAGAAGGATGCCTTGGACGGTGTCCTTCTGGACGATTTGGGAGAGTCGGGATGGTGGTCCGATGAAGAAGGAGGCGGTGAGCCTGTCGCAGCTTCGTGAGATAATTCAAGGGACTGAGACCGACTTCCTGGTCTTCACCCAGACCAACTGCCCCTACTGCTCACTTGCCTTCAGGGTCCTCGAATCCAAAGAGCTGACCTTCACCGATTTCAATCTCGATAATCACGATGGACTCAGGCAAGAGGTGGTCAGTCAGACAGGACATCGAACAGCTCCTGTAGTGTTCGACTTGAGGGGCGAAGAGCCGGTGTTCATAGGGGGCTCGGACAACCTTCTCGATTACCTCTAGAGGCTCCACGTCTCGGTGATGCCGCCCGCAATAATGACTCGCAGGAATGCAGTGCCGGTGAATGTCGCTGTCAGGGTGTACTCTCCCGTGGGGTAGGGAATCGTGCCCAAAGTACCCATCTCGCTTGCCCCAGGCCCCCAAATTCGCTCCAGAGCAGATACGGATAGGTGATCCCTGAGGGTGAGTGAGATGGTGGAGGAGCCGCTGCCGCACTCTGCGTCAATGAAGTAGACCATCTCGTCCCACTCGCCATCACTAGGGTGGTCACTGACGAGGAATGTGTCACGGAACTCCACGTCTATGCCGGGGTCCTCCCATGTATCGCTAAACAGGTCCCCTCCCCTGACGAAGTAGACGTCCCCGGTATGCCCAGAACCATGGTCGGCCACCATCATCCTGAGTTGCTCCGTTCCCGAGGCATCCGTCCAGATGAAGGAGGAGAGGTAGCCGACCCCGCTGTCGTACACATAATCCAACCGCGAGCCGTCGGACGTGGCACCGGCAATGATGGCCGTGCCACCCGTGACCCCCGTCACCGATGCGACCCACTCAGTGGAGAATAGTGTGAAGCCCCATGACCCCCCCTCCTCTATAGGGAATGACAACACTGGCTGGGCCACCCCGTTCTCGAAGGCGCTCAGGTCAGAGTGCATGACTCTTCCGAGGAATGGATTGTGGTTGAGGACGGAGTGTCGTCTGGCCTCAGTCAGGCTCGAGATGGCCAACATGTAGGCCGCACCACTCTCTTCACTATCGCTCGCAACGACGAGCCTAGCGGTATCGTCGCTGTAGTCTGGAGTCGAGAAAGTGTAGAGCCACCAGTCCCCAACCTGCCAGGTCGGGACGTCAATGGAATCGGAACCAATCTCGCCATCCGAGTCCGCGCAGCCCGCCATGCTCGCCACGAGCACGAGCATCGCCAGGGCCAGTGCCGGGACTGAGCGCATGATATGCCGTCCTCAGCCTCGGCCAAGAGGCTGACGCTGTCCAGAGCGCTCAGATGAGTCCGGGCGCGATGACGACTGAGACGATAGACATCAGTTTAATCAGGATGTTCAGCGATGGCCCGCTTGTGTCCTTGAACGGGTCCCCTATGGTATCGCCAATGACAGCGGCATCGTGAGATGAGTCTCCCTTGGCAGCGCCTTCGATGTGCCCTTGCTCAATGGCCTTCTTCGCGTTGTCCCATGCGCCACCTGCGTTGGCCATGAAGAGGGCCATGAGGACCCCGGTCACCAGCGCGCCAGCAAGCAGGCCGCCGAGGGCGGCCGGGCCGAGAGCGTAGCCGACGATTACTGGGGCCGAGACCGCAGTCAATCCTGGCATCACCATCTCGCGCAGGGCAGCCTGGGTAGAGATGTCTATGCAGGTCTTGGAATCGGGCTTGACGCCTTCTCTGCCTTCCAGAAGCCCCTCGATCTCCCGGAACTGCCGACGAATCTCAATCACCATCTCGCCGGCTGCCTTTCCCACCGAGGTCATGGTCATTGCAGCGACTACGAATGGCAGCGAGCCACCGATTAGCAGCCCGATGACGACCATCGGGTCTGTGAGGGTTAGGTCCGAGGCCTCGAGTTGGGCAGCGGTACCGAAGGCGGCGAAGAGCGCGAGTGCGGTGAGAGCGGCACTGCCTATCGCGAAGCCCTTGCCGATGGCAGCAGTGGTGTTGCCGATGCTGTCGAGGCTGTCTGTAATCCCTCTGACATCAGGGCCTAGCTCACTCATCTCAGAGATGCCGCCCGCGTTGTCAGCCACCGGACCGTATGCGTCTACTGTCATCGTGACGCCGACCGTAGCAAGCATGCCCATCGCGGCCATCGCGATGCCGTAGAGCCCCAAGTCGCCGCCGCCCATCACATCGTTGGAAACGAAGATGCCCCCCGCGATGAGGAGTATCGGCATGAAAGTGGACATCATGCCTACGGAGAGTCCGGCGATTGCGTTGGTGGCAGGACCCGTCTTGGACATCTCCCCAATGTGGGGGATGGCCTTCACGGGAATCCCGAAGACGGGCTCTATCCCCGTGTAGAACTCGGTCACGAGGCCGATGAGGATTCCGACGATCGAGCCAGCAATCACTGCCTGCATCGGTTCTGTACCGGTTTCCAGCCCCAAATAGCCGATGCCGAACCAGCCCGCGGCCCAAAAGAGAGCTGCACCAATGAAGGTCGTGTTTCGAAGTGCTGCAGCGGCATCGCCCCCCTTGAACGCCTTCATGCTGAATACGCCAATGATTGAAGCGGCGTATCCCACGAGTCCGAGGAAGATTGGGAGGGTGATGTAATCGGAGTGCATTCCCGAGGCCTCGGCGATCACCATGGCAGCTATGATCGAGCCTACGAAGGACTCGAAGATGTCGGCACCCATTCCAGCGACGTCCCCAACGTTGTCACCCACGTTGTCGGCGATGACGCCGGGGTTGCGCGGGTCATCCTCGGGTATTCCTGCCTCGACCTTGCCGACGAGGTCAGCACCGACGTCAGCAGCCTTGGTGTAGATGCCACCGCCCACGCGGGCGAACAGGGCTATCGAGGATGCGCCCATGCCAAAGCCGGCGATGTTCTGCACCTCTGGGCCGGTTCCAAGCCACATGGCCATCAACGAGATTCCGAGCAGCCCGAGACCACCGACTGAGAGCCCCATCACAGCGCCCCCGTTGTAGGAGACCTCCAGAGCGGCTGGCTGGCCGCCCGATGCGGCAGCCATGGCGGTACGCCCGTTGGCGCTGGTGGCGGCCCGCATCCCGCTGAAGCCAGCTACCACGGAAGCCAAAGCGCCAGCTAGGAAGGCGAGCACGGTCTGATTGCCCGTATCGGGGTTCACGAAGAGCAACCCGGCTACGATTGCGATGAAGACTGCCAAGTATCGGTACTCGGCAAACAGGAAGGCCATCGCTCCGTCCCTAATCTGCTGGGTGATGTCAGCTACAGTGGGGTTGTCAATCTTAATTTTCTCTATCTGGGTGTAGAGCAGCACAGCGATTGCAAGTCCTAGTGCTGCCGTTCCAGCTGCAATTTCCGGTATGTTCTCGATCATGCTCTCACCTGTGTCGACCCGGCGACCCGAGTTCCGTATATAATCCGAATCCACCATATTCGGAGGTATCGGGCAATCACTCAGCAACCAGTCGTGACCACGGCTGCGAATGATTCGAGAATACCGGCCCCATCGTGTTCCTGCTGGAAAGCCATTAGCTCCTCGCGAGTGATGTGCCCCCAATCGAAGGCCCGCTCGATACGAGCCTTGGCCGCCTCGGGATGGAACTGGACGCCCCAGACCGGCAGGGGCAAACCATCCTCGTCGTTGACTCTCACGGCGGTGACGCCATTGTGATTCGTGCTACCCAGCAGGGTGCAGCACTCCGGCACCGACATCACATGGTCCCTATGCGTGAAGAGGACGAGTGGCGAGCCCCCTTCGCCCGAACGCCTCGAGGCGAAGAGCTCGTCGGACCCTCCCTCCTCAGTCAGATCAAGGTCCCAGACACCGTTGGATAGCGAGTCGGACCTCTCCACGGTCGCTCCAAGTGCCTTACAGAGGAGTTGGTGGCCGAAGCAGATTCCCAATGTGGGAATCCCCATTGCGATCGAGGACCTCAACAAGGAGGCACCGCAATCCATCCAGTCCTCCCAGATTGAGACGTTCCGACGTGACCCGGAGCAGATGACCGCATCAGGTGCAATTCTGCCCAACCACCCTGTAGTCAGTGCGTCCTCGCCGTGCAGAGGCATGGCTATTCGCCTGAACGAGACCTGGTTGCCACTCATATCGACTTCGCATTCGGCCCAGAAATCGAAGTCATCGTCCCAGTGGGGGACATCCTCCTTGGTGATTGCGACCTCACCTGCATCCTGAGCACGCTGACCGGCTTCCCCGGACTGCATCTGAGGAGTCACCAGTAGCACCTCAACACTTCCCGAGTCAGCAAGAGGGCGCACAATCTCCTGATTCCCCCCGTGTCCGAACTCCGAGCGCTCGACCAGCAGGTCGATGAGAAGAACCCTTGTTCCGTCTCGCATGCCTCCCCGAGAGGGCAAGCGTTTGAAAGTCCCCCGCCCGAGAGCGCTACAGGAGGGGGCGCATGGTAGACAAGCAACTAATTCTGGACTCGGTTGGTCCCGTCCAATCGGTATTGGATGCTCATGAGGGCGTGGTCAACGTCGTAGACACTGCCGATGGGGTGATAATGATCTCCCTCGAAGGCGGCTGCTCAGGCTGCAGTGCCACTCCGATGACTGCGATGCAGATATATTTCTCATTGATGAAATTGGACGAGGTAGAGGACGTCGTTTTCGTCAATGGCGAGCTTCCCTCTTACATGCGCTCCTTCATCGATGACAAGCTGAACTCCGGGTAGCCTCATTCCTCCTCTCGACGGCTCCTCCTGATTGAATGTGGGTTCGCTTCCCCTTGGACGTCCTTGCCCTTGATGTTCATCATTGAAGCGAGAGCCACGATAACCGCGATGACAGCGAAGGGCCTAGCGACGTTCCTCGAACCCCAGAGATATCCACCAGAGTGGTGTTGGGCGAACAGCAAAACGGCAGAAATGAGGCACATGGCAGCGATGGTACGCTGGACCAGCATCTCGTGTTCGGTCGTGCGCGAGAGCGTTCCAATCGACATCCAGAGAATCACTGCGAGCCCGCAGAGGCTGAGGGAGGCCGTCTGAATTGCACTCACGTAATCCACATCCGTCCGCAGCCGTATGGACTTGATTATATTCTCCCAGCTTGAATAATCTCTAGTAGCCCCACCACTACCGAACTTCATGACAAATTCTCAGTTGCTTGCTACTGCTCAGTTCGACAGGAGGCCGTTTCTCTACTGGTGGTTGATGTCCAGTTTCATGCTTCTAATCACAATGGTCGGAATCTTTTTGATACCGGTTTGGCCCGTCTTCGGGTACTTCGCCCATAAGAAACAGTACGAAAACCTCGGGATGGATCTGACGGATCGCTCCCTAAACGCCCGCAAGGGATGGCTGTTCAAGAAGCAACAGAACATCCCCCTCGATAAGATCACGGACATGGCCGTAATCGAGGGGCCGATCCTCAGCGCCATGGGTCTCTGTCACCTAACAATCGAGACCGCAGGGGGCAGTGGCGGTGGTGGAAGCGCTCAACTATCTGGTGTCTCCGACGCCCTCGGCTTCCGCGACCTCGTCCTCAGGCAGCGCTGATGGAATTGCGCACAAGGGGATTGAAGCTACCTCGATGCTGCCCCAGACCTCATCTGCCGAGACAGTTCTAGTGGGGATCAGGGATATCCCGAGGCGAATCGAGGCAAATTCATCCGAAGAATGAGGGTTTCTGTGAAGCCTCCACGGGCAAGCCAATTAAGCACAGTCTTACTTTACGGTCCATGGGGACCTCCCCAAGGTCGCGCTGGTCTAACCGTGACGACTCCTCCTATCGAAAGCAGGGGGACGAACGTCCCAAATCCAAGCGAGCCCCGATTCATAGATGGAGTGGGGGGCGCGGCGATGCCTCATCTTCCTTCTTGCTGATCGGGCAGGTAACTAGCATTGTCGCCCTAGCTTTGCTCTTTCTGGGGGTGAACGCTGTCGAGGATGGTGCTGGTGAGGGAGAACTTCTGGATGAGGGCACCAGCTCGACAACCTCCACGACCGACGAGGGTCTCCCTTGGGGGATGGGGTCGAACGCACTTGTGGTGACCTTCGGTTTCGGAATAATCTCTACTCTGACCCTGTTCAGGGTCACGCTCTCACGAAACTCGCCGCGACGACGCAAGCGAATGGCGAAGCTGTGGATCCTAGCGATGTTGGTAGCGGCTTATGCAATCGCCTTCCAGTAGGGAGGTCGTATGATGGCCTACCAACGTAATGCCCTTGAGCATTGACCCTATGCGGCTGACGGGAGAAGCCATGCATCCTGTAGCAAACCTGACTGTGGCAGTCGGCGTGGTCGGGCTATTCATCAGCACCATTTTCGTCATCACCGGAATCGAGTTTCCTATCGATGAAGCTAGCGATTCGGATGATTCAGAGGTCACATTTGTGTTTGGCGGCGTGAACGGGACTTTGTACTTCAATGACTCGTTAGGCACCGCTAATCTCGGTTGGGCGACCTACGTCTTCGGCGATTACATCGACCTCGACGAGGACGGGATGTGGGACTCGTGCCAAGACCTCGAGATACTGGTGTGGCCGGTAGGCGCAGAGAAGCCCTCTGACGTCAACCACACCAACAACACCTTCAATTCACAGTGCGAGAAGGGGTTCGAGAGGACTGGATTGGTCGATTTGGTCTACGTAGGGCAGATCTGCCATCATCCCGTCAATGAGTCAGAATCGCAGTGCAGCAGCGGGAACTACAGCCTGGAGTCCAACGATTTCATCAGACTCGTCGAGGAACACGAGGAGGAACTGGAACCGGAATCCTTCCTCTCGGGCCTGTATGAGATGGCCATTGACGGAATCAGAACGGGCCATACTTCCATGTGCTGCTCAGTATTGTTATTGGCCTTGGGCGCTGTTCTTGGATTGACTATGGGGGATGAGGAGGAAGCCGTCGTCGTGAAGAGTTCGGGGTCCAAAGCTGAATGGAGGGCATACTCCCTCTCACAGTCTGAACGAGGTGCAGACGGTCTCCCAAAATCATTCAGCCGCCACCTATTGGCTCGCAATCAAGACAGGAAACCTCGGAAGGGGAACGTGAGAGGCGGCGTTCACAAGGGCGGCGGGGTCTTCTTGGATGGGTGGACCGAAGCGGACTCCACAGCGGCATACAAGAAGAAAGTCGAAGACAAGAGGAAATGAGGGGAGCATCAAAGCAGGGGGCTGAACATGGCTAGGAAACCAATCATCACCACGACCACGATTGCGCCTCTGAGCGCCCAGTACAAGGACTGCAGCAACATACCACTGTAGGTCCCTGGCTCCTTTCTGAAATACTCGGGCGGCCCGTCCTCGTCCATGTGAAAACCTACCTCTTGACGGCCAGCGGCTGACGCCAGCCCTGCCCGAAAGCCCTCTCGCTTACTCTGGGTGCCGGGGGCATCTGCCAGCGCTTGTGCTCGCTCGCCTCGAGGTGCTCGTCCACCCATGAGACCGTAGATTGATCATGACCTGTCGAAACGATTCTGCCAGGCGAGGCACCGTCCTCTATGAGGGCCCTCAGAATGGCATCGAGGATGTCGTACGGGGGGAGTGTGTCTTGATCAACTTGGTCGGGTGAGAGCTCTGCTGAGGGGGGCTTAGTCATCGTGGATGCGGTGATGGGAGGTGATCTGCCCGAGGACTCAGCATCCTCATTTATCGCCTTCGCCAACTCGTAAACCTGAGTCTTGTAGAGGTCACCCAGTGGCGCGTATCCCCCGTTCATGTCTCCGTACAGGGTGCAGTATCCCACGGCCAGCTCGGACTTGTTGCCCGTGGCCACGGCCATCGAGCCCCTGGCGTTCGCCGCCCCCATCACCAGCATGCCGCGTATCCTCGCTTGGAGGTTCTCTGCGGCGACGGGATTGCCATCCTCAAGCTCGGCTGCTAGGGTCTCCTCGGCCTCCTCGTGGAGATCGTTGATCGGCATTGACAGCAGTTCGATTTCCAGGGCTCGCGCGGTCGCGGCCGCATCGTCGATGGAGTGCTGGCTGGAGTGCCTGCTTGGCATTGAGAGCCCGAGAACGTTCTCTGGACCAATGGCCCTCGCTGCTATGGCAGTGCACACGGCTGAGTCTATCCCGCCTGACATTCCGAGAACCAGGCTCCTTATTCCGGACTTCCTGCAGTAATCCCTGAGACCGCAAGTGACTGCGCATAGCAGGTCTCTGCCAGCCTCGGGAACTTGAGGAAAACCGTTTTCGACGATCTGGCAGCTGCAGTCACAGCCATCGTGAGGCGTCGCTGTTACTAGGGAAACCCACTCCGATGAAGCAGGATTGTCTATTTCGAACAGAAGTATGCCGCTACACCAACCAGGGGCTTGGACAATCGCCCCATTGGGCCACGCCACCACCGAGCGGCCGTCGAAGACCAGATCATCGTTGCCACCCACTTGGTTGCAAAGGGCGAAGGGATGGCCCAGAGTAACTGCAGCAGTCCTAGCCAGAGTCGCTCGCTCTCCCTCCTTGGCTAGGTGGTAGGGGCTTGCAGACAGGTTGACTGTGAGGTTCAGCGGACCAACGTTCTGCTGCCATTCAGCCAACTGCTCGATGGGATCTGTGCGGTAGTCGCTGGGGACGTCCCCTGCATGCTGCCACGCGTCCTCGCATATGGTCACCCCGAGGTGCATGCCCGCGGCGTTAGCGATACCAGCATCGAGGTTCGGCTCGAAGTAGCGGGCCTCGTCGAACACATCGTAGGTTGGGAGCAGCTGCTTACGACAGACCACTTCGCTCGAGCGGGCGGGTCCGATGCGCATCGCGCCGTTGGCCGGCTTGGTGCGCTCGGCGCCAGAATCAATCGGCGTCCCCACTAGTGTTGGAATGGGGGATCGGACCGCGCTAGCAGCGTCTTGGCACCGCTCCACGAACCCTTCCTCGAGCAAGAGGTCGCGCGGAGGATAGCCACACACCGCCAGTTCGCTGGTCCAAGCAAGCACAGCGCCTCTTTCAGCGGCTAGGGCACTTGCCCGTTCGATCTCAGCGACGTTGGACTCGATATCGCCGACTATCGGGTTCAGTTGCAGGAGTGCGACGAGCCCAGCCATCAATCCTTAGGGGGGAACGGGGGCATTCAAGGTTGCCGGGCCTCGCTCAGTGGCATGCCACTCCGAACTTCTTGAGCCGCCAGTAGTTGTACGGCCAAGGTGTCAGGAAGCCGACGAGAAGCATGAAGGGAATTGCGATGGGGTTCATGCCCAGTTCGCCCCCAGTGAACCACAGATCCGTGATCTCCATCGCTATTTCCATCATCAGCATGGAGATGAACGACATTCCTAGTGCGGTGGAAAGCGCATTCCCGAAGTCCATCTGGCTGCGCATCAGTATTCCAGTCTCCAGCATCACGCTGGTTATCAGGCCGTTAATGAGGGGGAGAATCAGGAGTAGGTAGTAGAGGTTGGAGCCAGTCACGACCGAGGCGCCTATCGAGAATGCGGAATAGGCGGCCAAAGTTCCGAACTCGCCTATGGAGCACCCAATCAGGCACCACTTTGTGTTGTGAGCCGACTGTAGCCACATCGAACCATCCCCCCAGCTAAACTCCATGTCCATGGACTCGCCATCCGCGGAGTAGCCAACATTCGTGATGGCCCCCACTAGGGCCGGCCTGCCCACCCCATCGTGAGTCACTATCGCTTGCCCCGTCTCGTGAGAGACTTCAGCGCCTAGTACCCCTTCCAGCGATTCTAGCGCCTCCCTCACCCTCCCCGAACATCCAGTGCAGGTCATTCCACTGACAGATATGGTTGCAGTGTCGGACACGCTCTGACCGTTCAGACGGCCATTATTGAAACCTGCTAAACGATAAATCTGCCCTATGGGCAAACGAGGCATATTCAATACAGCGCCATTGGTCGAATGACTCGATGGGCGTACCCAATCCACCCGGTGACCTCGACCCGGTCGCCCTAGAGAACGCCTTGATGGAGACCTGGAACGAAGAGGGGACCTTCGAGGCGACCATCGAGGCTCGCCGAGACGGTGCCAGCCCCTTCACCTTCCTCGAGGGGCCGCCCACGGCAAACGGCCGGCCGGGCATCCACCACGTCATCTCGAGGCTGTTCAAGGACATGGTATGCCGATGGAAGACCATGGAGGGGCACATCGTCGAGCGCAAGGGGGGCTGGGACACCCACGGCCTGCCTGTCGAGATAGAGGTGCAGAAGAAGCTCGATCTGATGTCCAACGAGGCAATCGAGGCCTACGGCATGGAGGCCTTCAACGAGCAATGCAAGGAGAGCGTATGGACCTACGAGGAGGCTTGGCGCGAGATGACCGAACGCATGGGGTTCTGGATCGACATGGACGACCCCTATGTCACGCTGCACGACGAGTACATCGAGTCGGCCTGGTGGTCGCTCAAGCACATGTTCGACAAGGGCCTGCTGTTCCGCGGCCACAAGGTCCTGCCGTACTGCCCCCAGACGGGGACCAGCTACTCCACCCACGAGGTATCGCTTGGCTACAAGGAGGTCTCGGAGCCTGCTGTCTACATCAAGTTCGGACTCGTCGATGACGATGCCTCTGTCCTCGCTTGGACGACAACACCGTGGACCCTGCCCGGCAACGTCGGCCTAGCCGTCGGCCCTGATGTCACCTACTGCCGCATCCGCATCGTTGAGCCGCCCTCGGGCTCATGGGACGGGCGCGGTGGGGCTGAGGTCGGAGAGGAGTTGATTCTCGCCAAGGACCTGCTCGCTGATGTGCTACGCCATCAGATCGAGGTGATCGAGGAGTTCCCCGGCTCGGCATTGGTAGGGAAGGCCTACCATCCCCTGTTCCCAGACGCAGTCGATAGAGGGGATTCCGAGAGCGCCTGGACAGTTGTCGCAGCAGACTTCGTGACCACGACTGACGGGACCGGCGTGGTCCATACCGCAGTGATGTACGGCGAGGAGGACTACAACCTCGGGATGGAAGTCGGCTTCCCGGCTCAGCACACAGTTGGCATAGACGGCGCCTTCGTCACCGGGACCCATCACCTGCTCGACGGTCGCTACGTCAAGGACTGCGACTCGGACATCATAGACCACCTCTCCGACGAGGGGATGCTGTACCGCGAGCACACCTACACTCACGACTACCCTCACTGCTGGCGGACTGACCACCCGCTGCTATACTACGCGATGGACAGTTGGTTCGTTCGCATGACCGCTGTGCGTGATGAGATAATGCAGTACAACTCAGAGGTCGAATGGGCTCCGGAGTGGACCGGCACCAAGCGCATGGGGGAATGGCTCTCGAATATCAAGGACTGGGCGATCAGCCGCGAGCGCTACTGGGGCACCCCCATCCCGATGTGGATTTGCCCCGACTGCGGCCACGAGCATTGCATCGGCAGCATCGAGGAGATGACCTCGATGAAGACCGACGACTCGCCCGTGCCTCCCGAGCTACACCGGCCTTACGTGGACGACGTCAAGCTGCACTGCCCCTCGGACAGCTGCTCGGGCGAGATGGTGCGCGAGCCCTACGTCATGGACTGCTGGTTCGACTCGGGCTGCGCCTCGTTCGCGCAGTGGCACTACCCGTTCGAGAACGAGGGCAGATTCTCCGGATCGTTTCCAGTGGACTACATCTGCGAGGCTGTCGACCAGACACGCGGCTGGTTCTACTCTCTGCTCGCAGTCTCTACGGCGGTGTTTGGCAGCACCTGCTACCACCGCTGCCTCTCAGTAGGCCACATCCTCGACAAGGACGGCAAGAAGATGAGCAAGTCGAAGGGCAACGTCGTCGACTCGTGGAACCACTTCAACAAGGAGGGCGCCGACTCAATCCGCTGGTACATGGCCACGCAGAGCGCACCGTGGTCCCCTACCAATTTCGACCCTAACGGGGTCCGCGAGTCCTACGCCAAGATGTTCCTCACACTGTGGAACGTCTACCGCTTCCACGCCGACTACGCCGCGCTAGACGGTTTTGATGCGGATGACGAGTCCGGCTTCGTTCCTGTCTCAGAACGTAGCCCGCTCGACTGCTGGATTGTTTCCAAGGCATCGGGCATGGCCGACGAATATCACCAGCACTTCGCCGCTTGGGACTTTCACAAGGCCGGACGCTGCCTCGAGGCCTTTGTGATCAACGATCTCTCCAATTGGTACGTCCGGCGCTCACGCAGGCGCCTTTGGGACGAAGCGGACAGCACCGACAAGCGGGCCTGCCAACACACTTTGCACGAGGTGCTGCTAATCGTTTGCCGCCTGATGGCGCCGGTCTCCCCATTCACACCAGACGCCATCCATCGCGGACTCACCGGTTCCTCCGTCCATCTGGCTGACTGGCCCGTCGGCTCGCCGCTGGTGGAGCGCAATCTATCACCTCGTGACCACGCGCTCGAACAGGAGATGTCATTGGTTCGCGAGCTGGCCGAGACCGGCCGTCGCATCAGGGTCGAGGCGGACCGCAGACAACGCCTCCCGTGCCGATCGGGATGGATTGTCGGAGGTCCCGACCTCATGAAGTTCCACGATATCCTAGCCGAGGAACTCAACGTCGAGGTTCTGACCACTGAGGACGATCTCGACGCATTCCAGAAGATAGTGCTGGCTCCGAATCGCAAGTCTCTCGGTGCCAAGTGCCGCGCCGACCTACCTTCCGTGCTAGCGCAACTTGACCTAGCAGAACCCGATGCTCTGCTGCTCGAGATAGAGGCCGGGATCGCCGCTTTGGCCGGGTACGAGATAACGTCCGATGACATCGAGGTTAGACGTGTCGAGAAGGACGGTTTTGCGGCTCGCACTCTTTCGCACGATGCCGGAGACGTCTCCCTCGTGCTCGACATGGACATCGATGCCGCCCTGCTCTCCAAGGGGTTAGCCAGGGATATCATTCGGCGCGTACAGGCCAAGCGCAAGCAACTTGATCTGGATGTCGAGGCGACTATAGGACTCTCGGTGTGGGTGGACGGCATAGATCTCGCCGAACACGACTGGGGGCATGTGAAATCCGAGACGCGAGCAGGCACAGTATCGCTCAATGAGGGCAAGCACCCATCCGACGCGGAGTCATTCGAGGTCGACCAAGCGAATGTGAAGTTCTACCTCTCGTAGCCAAAGGCGTCGAAGTCCTTCCTGAAGCGCTTGTGGATTATTCCCTTGACCTCATCCGTCAGCAGTTCATCGGCGTTTGTCCCGTGTGACTTGTTGAGTATCTTGAGCGCATGGAACTCGTAGCGCTTGCGAATCTCCTCGTAGTCTTCGGGGAGGTTCTCAACCTTTCCTACGTGGTCCATCTTCGCACCACGGGAGAAGATGATGCTGTGTTGGGTCTTGAAGTGCCTGTCACACAAGAAGTCTGGGAGCCGTGTGACTTTTCTGACGTAGTCTTCGAACGAGTCATCGTTTCGAAGGTAGCCGAATAGGTAGTTGGAGTAGAGGAACCGTGACTCATCTTCTATGTTGAACTTGTCTCGATAGCTGGAAACTAACCTCTCATAGGGATTCCTGACGAATGAGAATGCGTAGTAGGCGCGCTTGGCTCGGGGTATTCTCTTGTGCGAAAACTCTCGGGTGTGGTAGTGGATGGAGCGGCCGCGAGGGAACTCCCCTGCCATTGATGTCTTGATTGAGGAACAAGCAGACTTGGCCACACTCGCATAGACCACCTCCCTGTTATCAAAGATGAAGAAGTCTGACGAGTCTAAGTTGCCGTGCAATAGCACGTGCCCCATGTCCCTGAGGAATTGGTAGAGATTCCCCAGGGTCAGCCTCATTCGTTATCCCTCAATGAGAGTGGCCTATCATATACAGTTGGGCCACTGGCCCGTATGATTTGGGAATTAGCAGCTCCACACCGAATAGGGGATCTGGATCAGTAGAGTCATGGTAGGCGATGAATGCTCCGCCATCTGGCAGTATGCCCATGCTGGCGAAGTCGAACCTGATATCGTTTCCAGCTCCTGAAGTAGAGTCCAGGTCACCCAGTCCCAAGTAGGTCAGAACGTCGGGCTCGAGGCTCAGGGAGAATTCTCTGACGTGGAACGCAACGTCCACGTCAGGACCCTCGGCACTTTGGTATCGGACGTTTAGGACGAATAGATCGTGGACCCCGCTGGAATGGAACTCCCACTCTTCCAACTCGGAGGACACTGCAGACAAGTTGTAGGTGCGATTCTGCCACGTTTCGCCCCCGTCCCAGGACAGCATGTGCTGGACGACAGTCCCTTCAGCGATAACGCAGTGCAGGGCGGTCGACGAGTCGAAGGCACAGTACTCCGAGGGCAGGGACGAGCCGTTTGCCGTGGTCGCGGTCCACCAGTTCAGGGAGGTGTCTAGGAATGCGTCGCTTCCATCGTCAAAGTAGCTTGGGAAGTACAAGCCTCCGCTGGGTACCGGGAAGGCCCGCATCTCCTTGTGGGGCTTGGTGAAGTCCCACTCCATGCCAAGCTGATCGAAATCGAGGTTGACCTCGATCTCTGCGAGATCCTCGTCCCTGTCCGGGAAGTCGAAGTTGTAGTAGTTCAGACCATCCACGGAAATCTGCCCGCCTCGGTTGGCTACTTGGTGCCAGAAGTTGCTGATTACCAGGCTTGCATATTCGCCACTGCCGTAGATCGTATTGACGGGTCCGACAACCTCTACCTGCCATGAGCGGTCGTAGAAGGCCTCCGGTGGTCGCGCATAGCACCACTTCCACTCAGCATCGTCCTGATCGTATAGGAAGGCGTAGAATTGGTCGGCACCTGTGACGGAGGGATAGGGGAACCAACCCATGGCGATGAGGTCCCCGGTAGTTGTCTGGACGATGCTTCCCTCGCCCAGTCCCTCGGTCTCCGGTAGGGTCATCTTCACATTGCGGCACTCTGGCCACGTCGGGGTCACCCCGGGAACGTACTCCTGCCAGGTATGGCCGCGGTCAGTGCTCCAAGTCGGGTACTCGCCTCCGAAGTTTAGGATCCACCCCTCCTTGGTCGCAGCTAGGTAGTGCTCACAGCAGTTGCCCCCATGCGCGTTCCCGTACACAGTCCAAGAGGAGTTGCCCCATATCTCGTTTTCCAATGGGTCTGCAACGGTGAAGTTCCGGGTATCCTCGTAGGTGTTGGGCGGGTCGATGTAGTAGTAATCGACATCCCAGGGGATGGAATCATCACCCACCCCACCTCCCCCTAAGCATCCTGCAAGGGTCATTACCGCTGTCATCGCTATCGCAGCCAGTGGGCGGGTCACCCTCGCAGATGGCATTGCATGCCTGTCACAGTGGGGCTATATCGCACTTTCACAGATTCGGGACGGGAGGCGTAGGGTGGTGACGTCCAAGTTCCAATGCCCACCAGATGCAAATTGCCCGTGCGAAGAGGATATCGAGGAGGGGTGCGACGCCCCCCCTATCGGCAGCTCCGAAGAACTTCCCAGATTAAGCGTGATTGCAGCGATCCTCTCGTTATCGCTGATGGTGGTGCTTAGAACTTCGACTAGGCATGATTGACCTATCCGAGCCGCCAAGTCGGACCTTCTGGCCCGTCCTCGACGACCACGCCCATCGTGGAAAGCTCATCGCGAATCGAATCAGCACTTCCCCAGTCCTTGGACTCCCTAGCATCCTCACGCTTGGAAAGCAGCGCTTCCACACATTCAGCAATCTCCGAGCGGGCGCTCTCCTCTTTCTTCAGAGAAGCCGCAATGGACCCCTCGTCCGGTAGCAGACCCAGAACCCTCCCTGCGAACTCTGACAGCCATCCCACTACTGCAGACACCCCTTCATCAGGTTCGTTCGAGTCTAGAAGGCCACGCAGATTCCTTACTACTGACTGAACCTCAACAATCGCGACTCTAGTGTTGAAGTCGTCATCCATTCCGGTCGATAGCCTTTCTGCGGTGGCAGACAGCTCTTTGGAGGCAGACCAGTCACTGCTGCCGAAGCGGGATAGGCCCTCGCTGAAGGCGGCGACGAGCCGCCGCTGGTGCATGCATGCATCCTCCAGCATGATCGAGTTGAACTCGACCGGCTGGCGATAGGGGGCATTGATCATGGCGTATCTCAACTCGAGCGGGTCGACTTTCCCAAATGCGTCTCTGATGGTCCAGAAGTTGCCCAGCGACTTGCTCATCTTCTCCCCGTCGACATTGATCATCCCGTTGTGCATCCAGAACTGGACCACTGGCTCATGACCAAGGCAGCATTCGGACTGGAATATCTCAGCCTCGTGATGAGGGAACATCAGGTCCGAACCACCACCGTGAATGTCGAAGGCCTCCCCTAGGTGGCTGAGCGACATGGCCGAGCACTCGATGTGCCAACCGGGCCTCCCCGATCCCCACGGGCTGTCCCAGGAAGGCTCTCCTCTTTTGGCCAACTTCCACAGGGCGAAATCCCGATGGTCCCGCTTGCCCGATCCAGTATCGGCTACGCGCCCACCAGCGCCCGCCCTGACCATCTCGAGCGTCTGACCTGTCAACTGACCGAACTTCTCCGGCGCGGTATCAATCTCGAAGTAGACCCCATCGTCACCAACATAGGCGTGCCCTCTGTCAATCAGGGTGGTGACCATATCGATGATTTCCGGGATGGTCTCGGTTACTCGAGGATATGCATCAGCCCGTTGGACGTTCATCGCATCCATCACTTCGAAGTACTCTTCGATATGACGGTCGGCGACCTCGAGGAAGCCAACCCCCTCCTTGTTCGCTGCATCGATGATCTTGTCGTCGATATCGGTGAAGTTGGTGATGTAGTTAACTCTGTACCCACGCTTCCTCAACCATCGCACAATGATGTCGAAGGCTATCGCCTGGCGGGCATGGCCGATGTGGCTGGGCGAGTAGGGGGTGATTCCACACACGTAGATTCCGACCTCTCCCTCGACTAGGGTCCCCAACTCCCTCTTCTCGCGGGAGCGCGTGTCGTAGGCCCTGACAGGCATCTTGTCATCGTCGGCACGGCTGACGCGCCTTCAACCCCGCGCCACTTGGACGAGCGCAGAGTACAGAACGTCATGCCCGATGCGTTCGGGATGCCATTGGACGCCTAGGCAGAATCGCAGGTCGTCCCTCTCCACGGCCTCGATTAGACCATCGTGCTCGGCATGGGCCGTTACGCGGAGGGAGCCCGCATCAGCGACCCCCTGGTGATGGGTCGAGTTGACCGTGAAGCCCAATCCCATGAGGGCGGTAATTCTCGAGCCCCCCTCAGTAATCACCCCATGCTCGGTCACTACGCCGTCGTAACCGCCGTGCCCCTCGAATCCCGACGTGGAATCGAGGTGCTGATGGAGACTGCCGCCGTGGAGCACGGACAGCAGTTGCATGCCACGACAAATGCCCAGCATCGGCATGTCGCGCTCCATCGCTCCTTCAAGCAGGATAATCTCGGAGGCGTCTTGCTCGGGGCAGAATCCCTTCGTGTCCGGATCCGGATTTTGGCCATGAGTGGATGGATCAAGGTCGGGGCCCCCGGCGATAACGAGGCCGTCTATCCGGTCCAACAGCCCTTTCGGATTCTCGCTAGGGGGGATGATGACCGGCGTGCCCCCAGCACGGAAGATAGCCCTAGCGTAGGTCGAGGGCAGAATGGCCGATTCCATCGACCAGTTGGCGAAGCTGGCCTCTCGATAGGAGCAAGTCACCCCAATGACGGGCATTGTGCCGTCAGCAACCATAGAATCGTCATGCGTGGTCGAGACTTCAACTTCGCGCTGCTTCTATGAGTGCGTCGAAGATCTCGTGCTGCCCTATCATCTCTGGATGCCACTGAACGGAGATGCAGAATTTCTTGCTCGAATCTTCGACGGCCTCGATCAGACCGTCCTCGGTCCTTCCGACCACATGTAAGTCGCCGGCATCTGCGACGCCTTGGTGATGTCCGGAGTTTCCTGATATCCTAGTGCCTATGATGGATGCCAGTTTGGAATCCGCCTCGATATGGACCCCGTGTTCAGACCATTCCCCGTCAGTGGCGCCGTGCTGCTCGAATCCAGGCGTTTCAGGCAGGTGCTGGTGCAGCCTGCCACCATGTTCTACGCAGTACAGCTGGTGGCCCCTGCACACCGCCAGGAGAGGGAGATCACGTTCCAAGGCTACCCGCATCAGGGCCAATTCAGAGATGTCCTGCTCAGGACGCACGTCAACGGTCTTCGCGTGGACCTCTTCGTCATAGAGATCGGGGCTGATGTCACGCCCCCCGGAGATTACTATGCCGTCGAGAGAGTCGAGCAGCGAGTCGGCAACCTCTCCTTCGGGGATTAGTACCGGCATGCCGCCAGCACGACGAATCGCCTCGGGATAGTTGTGAGGCAGCATCACGACAGCCTGATCACGAGTCTCGTAGTCGCGCCTATTGACCGAGGTGGTTATCCCGATGAGGGGGCGCATCCTCATGCCTCAGCAACTATGGCCCTTCTGGATAGAATCAGTATTGCGAAGGCATGTGCAGACATGACCATGGCGAGGGGCACGTGGAGCCAGCCCCAATCTTGCCAATGCCCCGACAGCATGAAGGTTCCAACCAAGAACTGAACAACTCCAATCCCGGCAACTGCGAAGGCGTTCCCCTTCAAACTGGAATCATCCAATCTCGTTTTTACCACCACTACCGGCATCATGACGGCTACCAGGGTGGTCAGGTAGGAGCTGTGCTTGTGCCCCCAATCGGTTCCGTTCGTGAGTTGGGCTCCAGAGGCACCCTGGAACAGTATCAGAACCAGCAGGAGTCCCGCCATGGGCCTTACCATCTTTGAGAACTGCTCGTCCATGACCCTCGCACCCCATGCCCGAAATAAACTAAGCCTTCGCCGAACCAGTCCGAACCTCGGCATCACGCTTCTGAATCTGCTCCCATAGAAGCTCGGCCACATCCATGACATCCATGTCAGACCCCACGGTGTCCAGGCCGTCCTTGATCATGATCGAGCAGAAAGGGCAACCCACAGCGACCGTATCACAACCGGTTTCGGAAATCTCCTTGGCGCGAATGACGTTCACCCTCTTGTCAGAATCTTCCTCCATCCACATCTGGGCGCCACCGGCCCCGCAGCAGAACGAGTCCCGACCGTGATTCTCGATCTCCACATCGATACCACTCATGACCCTCCGTGGTTCTTCGATGATTCCTCCAATGCGACCGAGGTAGCAAGGGTCGTGGTAGGTGATGCTGCGCCCCTTACTCGTGGCGACTTCGTTGAAGTACGGCAGTTTGCCCTCCACCTGTAATTCGGCTAGGATCTCCGAGTGGTGGAAGACCTCCAACTGGTCGCCGCCGTAGTCAGCGTACTCCTTGCCCAGTGCGTGGAAGCAGTGGGGGCATGAGGCGATGATGCGTTTGACGCCCAGCTCTTGGAAAGTCATCATGTTGGTCTCGGCTAGCATCTGGAACAGGTACTCATTGCCCGCTCTGCGGGCTGGGTCGCCCGAGCATCCCTCCTGCATCCCGAGGATTCCGACGTCTAGCCCTGCCTCCTTGAGCAGGGAGATCGTCGAGCGGGCGACCTTCTGATTGCGCTCGTCGAAGCTCGCTGCGCATCCAACGAAGTAGATGTACTCGGCCGGCTCGCCGATTTTTATATCGAGGCCGGCAGCCCAGTCGGCTCGCTCGTGCACCCCGAATCCATAGGGGTTCGAGGCCGACTCGATATTGCCCATAGCCGTGTTCAGGATCTCTGGGTACTCCATGGTCTCCATCATCGCGTTTCGACGGAGATCGGTCAGCTTAGTCACGTGCTCAATGTACAATGGGCAGATGTCGACACAGGCGCTGCATGTGGTGCACGCCCAGACCGCCTCCTCGGTGATGCGCTGCATCATCGTCTCCTCTGGATGCTTGCCGCCCAGCAAGATCGGCGCGTGCTCGTTGGCGTAATTGCGAATGTCGTGGATGACCTGCTTCGGGTTGAGGCCCTTGCCTGAGGCGTATGCGGGACAGACATCCTGGCAGCGCGCACAAGAGGTGCAGGACCAGCCATCAATCAATTGCCTCCAGGTGTACTGGGTGTAGGTACTGACTCCAAAGGAGTCAATGTCCAGGTCATCGAGGGGGACGGCCCTTCCGTCTTCGCCGATGGCCATGGGTCGCATCTTGCCCATCGGTTCGGTGTCGTGGAAGAACACGTTGGGGACCGCCATCACGAGGTGCATGTGCTTGGACAATGGAATGAGCACGAAGAACATGCAAATCGAGAAGATGTGAACCCAGTAGGAGATGACGACCGTGCTCTCGGATGGCCCCATCCCGGAGACCCAGTATCCGATGGGCTCCCAGAATCCCGAGGGATCGTGAACTGATTCGACTATGAATGAGGTCACAGTGATCGAGAGTATCAGGAGTAGGATGACGTTGCCCTCCAATTGGGGGGTGCCTCTCATCTTCTCAGGGGTGAATGCCACCCTGCGTACAAGGGCAGCAACGCATCCGAAGAGGGCCATGGTGTAGCCGAGCTCCACCATCCCGTTCCAAGGCCCGTTCAGCATCTCGGGAAGAATTCGGTCAGAGAAGGCGTTCGCGGTAGCCAGGTCGAACATGTCTGAGCCCAGCATCAGGAATCCCCAGAACATCAGAACGTGCATTGTGCCAGCCACGCGGTCCCTGAGGACTCGCTTCTGGCCCAACCAGCCGGAGAAGAACTCCCACAGTCGAACGCCCCACGAGCCGAAGCGATCGTCAGATGCCCCTAGCAGCACCAGGCGAGTCGCCTTCTGCACCTGGTAGACGAAGAAACCGATCGATAGGCCGGCGACAACTAGCAGGATGTGCCAGCCCTCTAGGGGGCCGTAGGTCTGCAGGAGGGGGTGTTCCACGGCATCGACCTCAAGCCAGGCTTAGCCTGACATTGACATGGAGTGGCAGCACGCCCTTCAATCAACCGCCGCTCAGTCTTGAACCCAACACTCATGGCCCCACAGCGCAACGGTGGGGCGTGGCCAGCGCCTTCGCCCCCGGCAAGTGCATCCTGTTCGGCGAGCACGCCGTGGTGTACGGCCACCCCGCCGTCGCTGTGGCCATCGACCAGGGGGTGCGAGCCAGCATCACTGAGTCCCTGGAGTGGAAGCTCGAGGGGATGCCTTTCGACCCTTCCCGTCACCCCCACATCACTCACATCATTCAGAGCGTCTTCCATTACGATGGCCCCCCTCTCACATTGGATGTCCAAAGTGGACTCTTCTCGGCAGCGGGTATGGGCTCATCAGCAGCCCTATCGAACGCGGTGGGTGCTGCGTTGCACAGTCACCTAAATGCTGACGAGCCCCTTGACAGTGTCAAATTGGCTAAGCTGGCGCATTCGGCCGAGGCCACCGCTCAGAAGGGCAGGGCGAGTCCAACTGACACGGCAACCAGCGCGCTGGGTGGTTGCGTGGTCATTTCGGGGGAACACGTCGAAGGTACTAGGCATGTCTTCGATACCAGCCTAGTCACGCCCGAGGGTAGAAGGGAGTGGTCAATCAATGTCGTCGACTTGTCTCCGAGGGTCCGTGAGGCCTGGTTGGTTATGGGGTACACAGGCGTTGGTTCGCCCACTGGGAGGATGGTAGCCAAGGTCGCCAAGCTGCTGTCAGAAAGCCCCGAGCGTTCTGAGGATATGGAGGACATTTCACGAATCACCAGGGCTGGTCTGACCGCGCTCTCAGCGGGGAACCTCGAGGCTCTGGGAATGGCCATGGATGCCTGCCACGAGAGGCTGCAGCGCCTCAGGGTCAGCAACCCACTGCTTGATCGCCTAGTTGTGGCGGCGCGCCCGCACTCCATGGGGGCGAAGCTGACTGGGGCCGGTGGGGGTGGATGCATGGTCGCCCTGACCGAGGATCCTCAGAGGGTTGCGGAGGCAATTGAGGTGGCCGGGGGGAGGCCCCTCGTCTCCAGACTCGGGGCGAAAGGAGTCAGAGTAGTCTGAGTCAATCTTGGAGAGTATATTGAGGTCTGAATCCCTAATTACCTCTTATATACCATTTATAAGCAATTCTTTGGTCGGCCCCTTGTGCTAAGCGACGAAGAAAGACTTACTGTAGTTAATGTGGTAGCCTCCACGCGGGTCGCGGAGGAACTAGACCTCCCGGATATCGCAATCCAATTGAATTGCGAGTACGAACCAGAGCAGTTTCCGGGGGTGGTGTACCGGGTTGTAGAACCGAAGCTTGCCATCCTGATGTTCCGATCTGGCAGAGCAGTGTGCACGGGCGGAAAGAACGAGGATAACATCCACACTGGAATCGAGAGGATGATCGGCGACCTCAGGGATGCCGGCATAGAGACATGGGACCTGAAGGACGTCGAGATAGAGGTCCAGAACATGGTTGCAACCTACTCCCTGTTCTATCCTGAGGACTACGGGGAAGTTGCCAGGATGGATGACATCAATACCAAGGTCATCGATTCGGGGGACGGTGGCATTCGTGCCGCAACAGACGAGGAGGTGGATGACGAGGACCCACGAATCCGAGGGATACTCAAGGGCGAGCCCCTAGCCGCACTGCCTAGGAAACTGAATCTCAACAACCTGACCTTCCATCTGCCTTTCGACAAGGTCGAGTACGAGCCCGAGCAGTTCCCTGGCTTGATTTACAGGCTCGACTACCCTAAGGTCGTGTGCCTAATCTTCGGCAGCGGCAAAATGGTCATCACGGGGGCTAGGCACAAGGACGAGATTCTCGAAGCCGTCGAGCAGATAAAGGATGAATTAGCTGATTTGCTCTAGGATTCTCTGGAAACCAATATTCTTGAATGAGCATCCCTGCTTGATAGCATGCGCCACAAGGGGGCCCTTGCCCTATTCATCTCACTGATGCTGCTCCCCTCCGCCTCCGTCCTGTGGATCGGAGCCAGCCAAGGCGAACCCCTACCAGGTGCTGAGCGCCTCGCTGAAACCTCGGTAAGGACCACTAGCATCATCGATGTGCCAGAGTGGCGCATTGGTGATAACTGGAATTACGACGGGTACTTGGACGTCGCCGATTTCGTAGCCGGGTCGGGGGTCAGCTCCAACGTCCAGACCCTGGGGGGGACGCTGGAGGTCACGGTCGTCGACATTTACCTCATTGATATCGAGAACGCCTCGACTCTGGTCTACGAGGTCGAGTCGATCGGGGAGTACGAATCTGACGGCTCCATCGACCTGGATGGCACCAACGGGTGCCTTTACGTTGACATGGACACCACTGAGGTCATCCGTGCATCGGATCTCGCCACCCACACTCAGGAGGCCACCATCGACGTCTACTTCGATCCAATTTGCTGGAGCCTTCTCAGACAGACCATAGGAATTCTGACTGTCTTGAACACGTACGAACCACCTCTGGAGAACTATGACTTCCCGATTAGCGTGGGCGAGTCGTGGGAGATGGATTACGAGCAGCAATTGGAGTTCAGCGGCTCTAGCAGCTACGTCCCGATTCCGGACGACACAAGCGACTCAAACACCACCAGTTGGGAGGTGGTAAGCCAAGGCAGCTCTGGGGTCTCCTTCCCGGGTTGCAACCCGTCCTACAACATCACGAATTACAACAGCGATGGTGACGAGACCGGATACAATTGGTACTGCCCGGCGATAAGGGGGGAAATCAAGAGCTCGTATGTGCAGAGTTTCGGATTCATCGCTGTCCACGAGCTTGCCTCCTACCAGCAAGCTCAGAGAAGCACCATGGTCTCAATCGATATCGAGTATCCCCTGGCGCCGGTGGACATCGATATCTCAGCGTGGGTCAACGTCACGAACCAGGGCCAACCAGTCAGCAATCAGTCTCTGCAGTTCAGATACGAGGCCGAGCAGATCGTGCAGGACTTCACGACTGACGAGAATGGGTCATACCACCTAATCTTCAACACCGGAAATTCTCCGGACGACACCGTTGGAACCGGGGAGCTCGGCAGCCACGGCCTGCTGGCTTGGATAGTCAATGGAACTGCTGAGGATGTCTTGGGGGCGAGTTCCCTGATTATCGACTCAGACGTCCATGAGATTGACTTGGTCACTCGGTCGGATGCGGTCACAGTGCAGCGTCATCGTGGCAACGGAACCCTCACTCTTGATCCCCACGTCGGCTTCAATGCTGTCATCGGGGACGCGCTGACCTTCTCCGTCCCGGTCCTCAATAGGGGGCTCACCTCTTCCCCCGCCTCCTCACTGAGGATCAATGCGCCCGATGGCTCCGTGGTCAATGGTGACGTACCCCCCCTAGCCAGCCTCGAGGAGGCTAGGATCGAGGTCAACTGGACCGTACCCACATCGCAGTCCTTCGGTTACGTGTACATCGATTTCGTCGTCGACCCCGAAGAGGAGATCAGCGAGGACGGGAACCGCTCGAATAACGACGGCGTCTTCGTTCTCTACATAGGCGCCTTGCCGTTGGCAACCCTCCTCATCTCTGAGGAGTCCCTCACTCTCGACGAGGTCTCACTGGATGGCAGCGGTTCCCACGATCCCGACGGTGGGGCGTTGGAGTGTGAGTTCAGGATAGAACGGGCAAACGGTCAGACCAAGACGGTTCTGGAGGACGATTGCGTCTACGAGTGGATTTGGAACAACAATGGGGAGTTTGCTGTAACGCTCGTAGTCTCGGACGAGGAGAACGACCACGCATCCACCACCTCTTCGGTCATAATCCGCAACCGCCCACCCGAAATCACCCTGGCAGCGGACGAGGAGGGGGTTCAGGTAGCCTCCACCATCACCTTCAGAATCACCAATAGGAGCGATGCCGATACCCAGACGCCCTCCACCCCAGTCGACATTCTGTGGGGCTCCGCCTGCAATGAGGGGCAGGTTGGTCTTGCGTGCACAGTCATGCCGATGGCCGAGGGCCAATACACGATATCAGTCCTAGCAACCGACGACGACGGGGCCACCACTCAGGCATCTTACACCATCGTAGTCAGCAACGCAGCCCCCCACGACCCCCAGGCAGAGTTGTGGATGGGCCCGAACAGGCTCATTACGGACAGTCGAGGAGTGTACATCGTGCAGGAGGGCGACCCCATCACCCTGATGGGGCAGGCCGAGGACTCGAGCAACGATCTCGACTCCCTGCTTCACATCTGGAAGCCAGACGCGGAGAACCAGCCCGAACTCAACCACACCAGTATCGGGAGAACTAGCATCGCCAACCACAGCTACAACGCGTCCGGCATGCAACTTGCGACCCTGCAGGTTTTCGACGACGACGGCGAGGAGACCGAGATGCTGGTGGTTCCCATCCAAGTGGAGAACGTGCCTCCTTCCATATCCCCCATAGCCCCGGTGCCTCAGGTTGAGGAGGATGAGCAGGTGGTGATTGACGTCGGGGTCACTGACACTCCCAATGACATTACCAGCCTCGTCCAGTGCTTCGATATGCACCCGAGTGACGATTCGAACTCCGATGGCGATCCGAGAAACGACTGCGACGTCCCCTCCAATCACCTAGCGCACTCATGGCCAGACGCATCCTCCGCTCCCGGCTCAATAGTCTTCCACGTGACAGACAACGACGGCGAGTACGAATCGGTGGAAATCCCCATCGAGGTGAGGAATGCCCCGCCCACGGCAATGGCCTCTGTCAGCCTCTCCAATCCCACAGAGGGCGATAGCATCGTGCTCTCAGCCAATGGCACTGTCGACTCGGAGCTCGACCTCAAGAGCCTAGAGTTCCACTGGGATATCGATGTGACTGATGATTCGAACGGAGACGGGGATCCGGCCAATGATGTCGATTTCACGGGTAGGTGGATCGAGTTCACCTACGATTCAGGGGGCATGAAGCAGGTGAAGCTGACCGTGCTGGACGAGAGCGAGAGCCACTCCGTCACCATGGACATCGAGGTCGAGGAGGCCCCCTTCAGCCTGGGCGAGAGCATTCAGACGAACCTCTCGTTGCTCGTCCTCATCATTTTGGCCTTGGCGGGGATCGCCTTCGCTGTGCAGCGCTTCCTCCCTGTGGAGGGGGAACCCGAGGATTCACCCCCCACTAGGACGCCTGTTGACATCGATGAGGCCTTCGATCTCCCCGACCCCGAGCCACAGCAGCGTGGTGACGATACCCCAGCATCAGTCCCTGAACTTCCCAGCGAGCGAACGACTCGAGAAATCATGCCAGAGCTCGACGACGCGCTCGAGAGCCTTACCATCAGCAACCCCGATCCCAAGCCCGAGAGTACGCCAAGGAATCCGGTCAGTGAGCAGAGCTCGATAAACGAGGTTTTGGACCAAGAGGACATCGAAGCACTCTTTGAGGAATAGGCCTCGGACGTGCTGTGGTAAATCTCTTCAGGCTGCTCGGGCTGCCCAATCCCAACGCCACCCCCAAGAGGGGGGGTGGCCTCCGCAAGGTCGCCGTGGACCCCGGTCCCATGGCCGGAAACAGGTTTCACGACTTCGGGGACATCAGGTGGTCCGACCGCACTGAGAGGATGACACAGAAGCCCGTTCGCAGGGTCATCTACCTCCAACCCGACGACCTGCACAGGCTGCCCCTGAACGGAGCCGAGCAGAACCTCGCGATGGGGGACATGGTGATCGTGGACCTGACATCCCTCAACCACATGCCCAGCCAGCAGTCGGTTTGTGGCAGAAGGGTGCAGGATCTCGGCGATCGAACCGGATTGCCCGTGTTCGCCTTGAACGAGACGGACACGCTGCTCATGGTCGCGGGGGCAAGGATGAGGGTTGACACCCACAAGCATAGGCTGGGCACAGCGGGTTGGGGTCAGATTCCCGAGCCGGCCGAGACCTGAGCTAGGCCGCCGCGTCCTCTAACCAGGAGTCGAGATCACCGGAGGACACCTCCCTGAATGCGTGCTCGGTGAAGTCCCTGTAGGCCACCCAGCGAGCGATCTCCGCCTCATCCTCGCCACGCTGACGCTTGCGTTCGATGGATCCGTTCGCGTATTCCACGCATCGCTGAAGGAAGCCCTCCACTAGATTGCGGCGTTCCCCGATGTCCATCCGATCACTGCACCCCGAGTGATTCCATGAGCCTCTCGACGTGCCCCTTTGCCCTCACTCCGTATCCGACCCACACGAGGGTGCCTTCGCTGCTGATTGCGAAGGTCGAGCGGAGGGTGCCCATGTAGGTCCTTCCGTACATGTTCTTCTCCCTCCAAGTGCCGTATGCCTCGTGCAACGAGGAATCCCCATCGACCACCAGCTCGAATGGCAGATCGTTCTTGCCGATGAACTTCTGGTGGCTCGAGGCCGAATCGGTCGAGACCCCTAACACCCTCCAGCCCGAGTTGGCCAACCTAGCGAAGCTATCGCGGAAGTCGCATGCCTGCACCGTGCATCCCGGAGTGTTATCACGGGGGTAGAAGTAGAGGATGACGCCCTCGCCCCCAGATATGATTTCGGACAACTGGATGGTGGCCCCATCAGTCACCTTGGCAACGAAGTCAGGGGCTGGATCGCCCACTGAGAGCTCCTGCATGGCGATGCGCGGCATTAGTGGCACATCAAGACTCGGCTTTGGCGATATGCGAGTCTACCCTCACGCTCAGGGGCATTCGCGGTGGGTTGCTGAACCCGAAGCACGCACCGGGGGTGGATCCGGTCATCTGGTCCGATGCCCTGCCCTCTATCTCGATCTCGGCTGAGATCAGCCGGGAGAGCCCTCTGACATGGTACCACTCCTTCCTGCCGTTCCTAGTGGCCCCATGGGTCTTGGTGCCGAAGAGTATCCTGGCGAATGGAGCCTCGATGTTTGCAATGAACCACAGAGGCCTCCTGAATGGCAGTGGCAGGGACCACCCCCAAGACATTGCTGTTCTTCCGAGGTTGCAATTGACCTCGATTGAGCGCTTCCCCCTGGAAATCTCGAGAGGGGCCACTACCACCTCTTCGAAGGAGTACATGGATGAGACGTAGTCCGCTATCTCTTGGGCGGGTGCGATGAGTACCTTGGTACCGTCGGGCTTGGCCCACATCAGGTCGGTGAAGGGTCCGAAGGGAGACTTGTCCCAATCACCGATCACCATCATATCGCCAGTAGAGAACCCTGACGATATCACCCTCCCTTCGAAAACTTCCTTCGTCATCCTCGCATCTCCTCCATGATCCGCTTCTTCGATGCTGCCCATGAGCAAATGGGGCATTGACTGAGGTCGTGGTGCAGGGCAGGACAATGCTCGCGACCGAAGTAGATTATCTGCAGGTGGCGCCGCGCCCAGCTGTCCTCGGGGAACACCGCTTTGAGGTCGCGCTCGGTCTTCGCAACGTTGCGCCCGTCCGAAAGGCCCCAGCGTGCTGCGAGCCTGTGTATGTGAGTGTCCACGGGGAAGGCCGGCACTCCGAAGGCCTGTGCCATAACCACGCCAGCCGTCTTGTGCCCGACGCCGGCGAGCGACTCGAGGAAATCCCAGTCCGGGCGCACGCCACCACCGTCCTCAATAATCTGCTCGGCCATCCTCCTGAGGTTGCGAGCCTTGGTCGGGGCGAGTCCTATGTGGTGGATGATTTCGTGAATCTCGTCAACTCGCAGGGCCGCCATCGCCTCGGGTGAATCAGCAGCCTCGAAGAGCCTCGGTGTGACTTCGTTGACCTTCTTGTCCGTTGTTTGGGCCGAGAGCATCACGGAGACGAGCAGGGTGTAGGGATCCGAGTGGGCGAGTGGTATCGGCGCCTTCGGGTAGAGGTCGTCCAGTTGGTGCCCGATACGCTCGGCTTTCTGGGACCGGCGCAAGATCAGGCCTCCACCCCAATATCGCCCTCCGCCCTCCATCCAAGGTAGAAGCCGGCCGCCACGCAACCGAAGAAGGGGGCGTAGCACGCAAGGTAGAGGCCGTTGCTCCAACTCTCGGGACTGCCAATCAACACCCATCCGACAAGCGATAGCAGCGCGCCGGGGAGGATGGCGAACAGGGCGAACACCAACGCACGACCCACACCCATGCCGAGTCCTCAGGAATCACCGTGATGAAGGTTCGTCACGCTCCGAGACTGGGTGAAGAACAGGGAAAAGGAGTCCTGGAGTATGCCTTTGGGGGCGGGACAACTTAGATATCAGGGGGAGTATCCCTGAACAACATGAGATTACAAGTAATAATTGTGACACTGCTACTGCTCCCCGCCTCTCTGGCAGGATGTGCGGGTGAGGACCCCGCCCCCGTCGGCTGCACCGACGTCCGAGCGAACAACTACGACGCGGACGCCGTCGACGACGACGGCTCGTGCGACTTCGATGCCGACGACGACGGGGTGGCAGACTGGCTAGAGGTGTTCGGATGCACCGATACGGCTGCGTTCAACTACCAGTCGGGCGCCACTGAGGAAGACGGCTCGTGCGACTACGACTACGATGACGATGGGGTACTCGACGCTGACGAAATCCCGGGATGCATGGACTCCGCGGCCAACAACTTCGCAGACACGGCCACCGACGACGATGGCTCGTGCGACTACGACCTCGACGATGACGGCATACTGGACGCCGACGAGATCTCCGGATGCACAGACTCAACAGCCAACAACTACAACGAACACGTCACCGACGACGACGGCTCGTGCGACTACGACCTCGACGACGACGGGATACTGGACGCCGACGAGGTCTCCGGATGCACCGGCTCCACTGCCAACAACTACGACCCCGGGGCCACCGACGACGATGGCTCGTGCGACTACGACCTCGACGATGACGGCATACTGGACGCCGACGAGGTCTCTGGATGCACCGGCTCCACTGCCAACAACTACGACTCCGGGGCCACCGACGACGACGGCTCGTGCGACTACGACCTCGACGACGACGGGATACTGGACGCCGACGAGGTCGCTGGCTGCACTCACTCCATCGCCAACAACTACGACCCCGGGGCCACCGACGACGACGGCTCGTGCGACTACGACCTCGACGACGATGGGATCAACGATGAGGACGAGATACCCGGATGCACTGACTCGAATGCCGACAACTTCGATCCCGAGGCCACCGACGACGACCGCTCGTGTGAGTACTTCACGAACCAGGGGAGCATTCTCGAAGGCTATGACTCCGGGCAACTGTCGTATGATTCGGCCTGGAGCAGACTGAGGGAAGTCAGGGAATGCACCGAGGATGACATAGAGGATGTCGAGAACTCGCCATGCGAGATCGTAGAGATGGGCATCGGCGATGCATCGACCTTCGACCCCCATGATGCCTACGACTCGGCCTCAGGTGACGTGATTGAGAACGTCTTCGATACGCTATTCCGCTACGAGGGCGATGGCAATGGCGACGTGGCCATTGTCCCAAGGCTCGCCACAGGATTCACAATCGGCCCAGACAACATGGAATACACCTTCAACCTCAGGGACGGCGTCCACTTCAGCAATGGCGACCTGATGACCGCTGAGGACGTCGCCTACTCGTGGTGCCGGGTGATATCCTATGGATCGCCGGATAGCCACGTGGGCTGGATTCTGGAGCAGAACATAGATTGCGACAGCCTCGAGGTTGTTGACGACACCACATTCACCGTCACCCTGTTCCAGCCCTACGCAGGATTCGTCTCCACGATAGCATACACCGTGGGCGCTGTGGTCAACAAGGACCTGTGCGAGTCGAACAACAACAGCGGAGACCACTGCCACGAGTGGATGGACGAGGCCCCCCTCGGCTCCGGGACTGGTGCGTACATCGTCGAATCCTGGATTCGTGAGGACCGCATCGTGCTGACGCCGAATTGGATGTACTGGGAGGATAGGGAGTTCAACCTCAACAGGATTACTTCCTCTATCGTCCCCGAATCCTCTACGAGGCTGATGGCCTTCTCTCATCATGGCAGCAATGGGGACCCCGAGTACAACTACGAGGCGGACTTCGGCGGCATCAACATCGAGGACCTGACCGAGTTCTGCTACATCGACCACAACGGCAACGGCGAGTTCGATGAGGGGGAGGACGATGAACTGGACGACAAGCCGAACGTCAGGGGCAAGGACGGATACATCTGCACCTACCGGGAGACGTACACGACAACACTAGCGGCCATGAATCTCGAGCCGAAGGACGGTGACGGGGACTACATCATCAACCACGACTGCGATGGTGACGGCTCTGATGACTGCAATGTCATGGCAAACAGTTCAGTGCGCCTCGCCATCTCATACGCTTTCGACTACGAGACAGCCAGAACCGAGACCTATGACAACTCCCTGGCCGCGCAGTACGGGCCCATACCGACCGGCTTCCTGTACGACTGGACGCAGTACGAGGCCTTCACATACAACCTCACATATTCCGAGGAGACTTTGGAGAATGCCGGCTTCATCCGCCAGTACGACTGCGAGGAGCTTGCCAACAACAACACCGTGGTGGTTGACGAGGAGGACCGCGACGGCGACGAGTGCCGCCTGCCCCAGATTCTCCGGGTCATGGCCAACGAGGGCAATGACTACCGAATAGCCATGGCCAGTCAGTTGCAGCAGTCCCTTGGCACAATTGGCGTTGCCACAGATGGCGATTCCAAACCTTGGGCGGAGTACCTCACGATGTACTATACGAGCACCTTCGAGATTCGCTTCAGCGGCTGGGCCCCGGACTACCTTGACCCTGACAACTACTGGACCCCGTTCGCTGCCAGCCATGATGCTGGAGGGGATGCCTACGGCACCAATTACCACAACCCAGCCCTTGATTCGCTGCTCGTTTCTGCTAGGACCGAGATCAACGATACCGCCCGTGGCCAGATGTATGCCGATGCCTTCGAGCTCTGGGTGCAGGATCCGAACATGATCATCATCGGCCAGTACAACGGAATCGGTGTCAAGCACGACGATCTGTGCTCCGCTCCCTGGGCGGCAATAGGCTCACATCACTGGTTCGACTACGACAAAATACCAGTGGTCGACGATGTGCCCCAGGGGTCATGCTGAGACCCACGTGAGCCGTGTGGCTCGCATAGGGGATGTACTCTCCAGAACCCCTCAGAAGCCGCCCTCGATCCTATCGGAGACGTTCTTCGGAATGCCAACTCCAGCTTTGAGGTCCTCACTGGGGACCGGCTCGAGAAACCGCCTCTCGAGGGGTAAGACCCCGGCCCACCAGGGGCCATTCAGGTCCTCTTCATCATCATTGGCGCCCCCAGTCCGGATCTTCGCGGTTGCCTGATCTATGTCGACAGCAACCACCGAGGTCGACAGCAACTCCTTCTCCGTGGGTTCGCGGGCCTCCTCCCACCTGCCTTGGACCAGGCTGTCGGAGATCGCCTTGAGCCCTTCGACCTTGTCAGTGCCCTCCAGTTTGCGACCACTGCCGAATGCGACCACTGAGCGGTAGTTCATCGAGGAGTGGAAGCTCGAGCGAGCCAGCACGATTCCGTCTACGCTGGTGAATGCAAGGCAGAGGCCCATTCCCGAACCCGCCTCTCCAAGGAGGCGTGATGCCTTGGCCCCGTGGAGGTAGACGGTCCGACCCCCTCTGCCGTGGATGCACGGTATCACGAATGGGCGCCCCCCTTGGATGAAGCCCACATGGCAGATCAATGCCGAGTCGATGATGCTGTGAATGGTTTCCTCGTCGTAATGGGCGCGCTCCGGGAGCCTCCTGACTTTGCTATGCGGCCCCTGTTCGTACTTTTCCATGGAACGACCGACTCATTCGGCCAGATAACCATTGTTCCCTTGCATCCTCGGGCTCTTGGGGTTCGGACTGTCGTGGGTCAGCACATCGTTCAAAGCAGACAAACTTTGGGCCCCATCATGGACGAGCGATATGGCAAAACCGACAATGGATCGGGCTTTCTCGTATTGCGTGGCGCCATACTATTCATCATGGCAATTTTTGGACTTGTCGTAATATTGGCATTGCTTGAGGGATGGTTGTTCTTCGGTATTTCCTTTCAACAGACCACCGTGGGTCACATTGTCTGGCCGGTTGCGCTATTCTTGCGCCACCTAGTTTCCCCCATGACTTGACTCTCGTGAATTCACTCATTCACAGAGTTGGATGACGAGCTCGCGACTCCTCGGCTTATTGTCGAAATCGACGAATATGATCTGCTGCCACGTTCCCAAGAGCATCTGCCCCCCCTGGACCGGAATCGTCAGGGAGGGGCCCAGGAGGCTGGCCCGGCAGTGAGAGTGGCCATTCCCATCGTGCCATGTATCATCGTGGCGGTACCTGATGTCCTTTGGTATGAGCCGGTCGAACATATCGGGGAAGTCACGAATCAGCCCCGGCTCGTACTCGATGGTGGTCAAGCCACCAGTCGAGCCCACGCAGAACAGCAGCACCTGCCCCTCATTCATCCCCGCCTCGCGAACCACACCCTGCACGTCCCTGGTTATGTCCACCATTTCCGCATCGCCGCGAGTCTCTATCGCCAATCGTTCCGTCCTGATACTCCCCTCTGCCATCTCCGCACCTGGGGGTCGGTGGCAATGCCGGTCGTTGAGTTTAGCGCATTGGACGCCCAGATGGCTACCAGGGGAACTTGTACACCCAGATAACTAGGTCATTGAATATGCACTGAATGGCGAGCATCCCCGCACCGGCCAACATCAGCCCGGAGTGGTCCAGCCCGTCCTGGTGGGCCCCGTATGCCAGCAGCCCCAGCATCATGTTGCCTACCGAGGTCAGCAGAAGGAAGCCCACCACCAGAACCGGCGTCCATGCGTAGTCATGCTCGAGGTGGTAGATGGTACTCTCGAGCCACAACGCGGATGGGATCAGTATCAGCGCGTAGGCCAGCAGCAACCTTCCAGCCCCCATACCGTCCGAGTCCGCCCACGGCCAATGCAACGATGTCAGTGCCGACTCGTCGAACTGGAAGAGCGCGATCCACCAGTAAATCAGGAAGCCTGCTGCGGCCACGAACATGAACGGGGCGATATAGGTCTGCCATGATGTGGGGATGCCTCCCCACAGATCATCCGGCCTGTCGAAGTGAGAGAGGCCGTAGGCGTAGGAGACGAGGACAAGCGGTCCGAAGACTATGGTGAAGGCCAGGACCATCTGCCGGGTGATCTCCACAGCCCCCGGGCCCTGAGGAGGGACATAATCCCCTGCCTTTCGACCCCAATGACACCGAAACCCGGTTAATCGCCCCCCGAGCTTGGGCATCGTGCAGCGGTGCGGTGTCGAGGAGGTCGCAGCCGCGCTCGACGCCGAGGAGGTGACCCTCCTGCTCGTTCTGCGCGACTCCGAGGACGACGAGGTCACGCGGCTGCGCTCGCTCGCCACCGCACGGGGCATCCCGGTGCGAGAGGGCTCGCGCAGCGACCTGTGGAGGATGGCGAGGCGCACTGAGAGCGAGGAGCCCCCCGGAGTCCTCGCACTGGTCGGCCGAGACCCAGGAGCCAGCGTGGAGCGTGTGCTCTCGACAGGGGGACTTGTGTGGCTGCTGGCGGGGGCTCGCTACCCCGTCAACATCGGATTCACCATCCGCACCGCTGAGGTCAGCGGAGCCAGTGCTGTATTCGTGGATGGCGAGCTGAGTCACAGCGAGCGCAAGGCTGCCATTAGGGCCTCCATGAAGGCGCATCGGTTCATGCCGGTTCACTGGGTGGACGGCGGGGCTCTGGTCGAGTCCGCCAGACAGGCAGGCTTCCGGGTGATTGCGCTGGAGGACTGCGGGGATACCGAGCCGTGGGATGCAGACTTGGCCGGCGATGTCCTCCTGGTGGTCGGTGGTGAGCATGACGGCATCCCTGATTCGATACTGGGTGCCTCCGATTCGGTCGTCCGGGTCCCCATGGCTGGCTTCGTGCCTTCGTACAACCTCCAGGCGCCCATGGCCGTAGTCGCGGCGGAGGCTCTTCGCCAGCGCTCGCCCTAGCTCAGAGGGAGTCTCTCAGCTCTCTGTTGATGACCATCCTCTGGATTTGGCTCGTGCCTTCGAAAATCTGGTATATCTTGGCCCCCCGCATTCTGCGGGCAACGGGGTACTCCTCCGAGTACCCGTACCCGCCGAAGACCTGGACGGCATCGGTGGTGACCTCCATCGTCATATCGCCTGCGTAGAGCTTGGCATGGGCGGCCTCGAGGGTGTTGCGCTCACCCGAGTCGGCCTTCTTTCCCGCCTTCCAGCATAGCAGCCTCGCAGCCTCGATCTTGGTGGCCATGTCGGCGAGCATGAACGAGATTGACTGGTGCCTCACTATCGGCTGGCCGAATGCCTGACGCTCGTTGGCGTAGGCCCAGGCCTCCTCCATCGCCCCTCTGGCATTGCCCACCGCACTAGCAGCGACGGTCGGCCTGGAGAGGTCGAAGGCCCTCATCGCATTCATCCAGCCGCCGCTCTCCTTGCCGCCGACGAGATTGTCATCCGGAACTCGAACGTCAGTGAATGTGACCCCCCTGGTATCCGAGCAGCGCTGACCCATGTTCTCCTCTTTCTTGCCAAGCTCGATGCCCGGCGTGTCAGCGTCCACGAGGAACCCGCTGAGACCGTTGTACCCCTCTGATGTGTCGGTGTACCCCAACACGAAGAACCAGTCTGCGTACCCCGCTCCCGTAATCCACATCTTATTGCCGTTGATGACGTACTCATCACCTTCCTTGACCGCTTCCGTGCGAAGCGACTGCACATCACTCCCCGCACTGGGTTCGGTGACGCAGTAGGCTGCAATCTTGCCCTCAGCAGTCCTTCCCAGGTAGTCCTCCTTCTGTTCCTCCGTGCCGCCTGTGATGATCGGGTAGGACGCCAGCATGGTGCTTCCCGAAGCAGTGGCGAAGCCGGGGTCGCCCCAGCCCAGCTCCTCGAAGACGAGGACCTCCTCGAAGGAGCCCATGCCACCGCCGCCGTACTCCTCGGGGATCTTGATGCTGAGCAGTCCCAGATCGAAGGCCTTTCTGATGGCCTCCAGGGGGTACTCCCCCTTGCGGTCCCACTCCGCTGCGTGGGGCTGAATCTCCTCCGCTGCGAAATCCCTAGCCATCTCACGGAGCATCTGCTGCTCCTCGCTCAGGGAAAAGTCGACCACGAAACCGAGTCGGGCCGTCACTATTTGAGGAAGAGGTGGTGCTTGCGTCCCTAGAGGTCGTAGTCGTTGCGCTCTGCGGGGTCATCGCTCAGGTACTGCACGAACTCGTACTCGTTTTCGTCGTGGTCGAAGAAGTAGTAGCGGTGCCTGTGGGGGTGGTCGAGGTATGTCGAGCCCTCCCTGTAGCCCGCGGCCCGCAGACGCTCAGCCACAGCCGCCCCGTCCTCGACCACGAATCCCAGGTGGTTCATGCCGGGATGTACGTAGGGCTGGTGCGGCCCCTTCTCAGTCGCCCCTCGGTCCTCTATGCACAGGTAGGATTCATCGGTGCCGACATGGACCCAGTGCTTCGCCTTGACACCGTCACCACCGCCGCGAACGCACAGCTTCGGCATGGCTGTCAGGAGGAAGCGAATCGTCTCATCGACATCGGTCGAAGTCATGTTGAGGTGCTCTAGGTACGGCTGCATGAGGCCCAATCAGGCCCCATTCCTAATTGTATTGCGCTGATATCCCACGTGCGTCGGTTTGAAGGAGCCTCGCACACGAGCCTCGTTTGTGGGGGTGCCCGGAGAGCTCCAGTCGATGCTCGACGGCGAGCAAGGTCCGACCAAGCAGAAGGCGGCTCGCTTGGTCGTCGATCTAGCAGCTACAGCGGACGCCTCGGAGTTCGTCCGCATCGAGCACGCTCACGTTTCCGGAGTCAGCGTGATCACCGGCGGCCATGGCCTGCGCCGGTTCCTCACCGACATTTCCGGTGACCCACTCGGAAAGGTCGCCATACCGACCACCCTGAACTCGGCAGGGTGTGATCACGAGAAGTTCGGGGATATGGGGATCGATCACCCTGACTTCCTCGAGCAGCAGTTCGAGATAGTGCACGCATATTCAGAACTCGGGATTGAGGCCATTCTCTCGTGCACCCCCTATGATCGAGGCGTAGACTCGGGTGACGGCATCGGCTCGTGGTCCGAGTCGAACGCCGTATGCTTCTCCAACTCCTACACATCGCTGGTTACCAACCGTGAGTCCGGGCTGTCTGCCCTGGCCACCGCGCTCACCGGGTGGGCTCCCTACTGGGGCCTGCATGTCCCAGAGAACCGCGTCCCTAACATTCTGGTCAAAGTCGACTGCGAGATGCCCGACTCAACTGATTGGAGCGTTCTTGGCGATTGGATAGGCAAGCAGGCGAAGCCCGACTGGGATCTGCCGTGGGGCCCTATGCCCCACATCACCGGCCTGCCCGGGGCAAGCTTCGAGATGCGCAAGGCACTGTCCGCTGCTGCCGCCAACTACGGCTGCCCGATGCTATGGGCAGATGGGCTGACTGCGGCCGCGCCTCCCGTGGATGCCTACCAAGGTGAGCTGACCTTCACTCGGGACGATCTAGACGAGCGCTACCGCGACCTCGCCCCTAAGGGACGGGTTGACCTAGTGGTCATTGGCTGCCCGCAGGCCAGTGTCGGCGAGGCGCGTGCAACGGCGGCAGCGGTGCGCGCTCGGATGGAACTGGGTGAGGCGATATCCGACCAGCGCCTCTGGGTCTTCATGAGTGGGCACAACCACGATCTGATTTCGGCTGACGGGACCCTGGATCTCCTAGAGGAGGCGGGCGCTCTGGTGCTTCGTGACACCTGCCCCGAGGTCACGCCCTACAACCGTTCCCGCTACAACCACCTTCTGACCAATTCGCTCAAAGCCGAGCATTATCTCACCAGCGGGCTGAACCACATGCCGACCAGTGTGGCCCCCATAGGGCAGTGCGTCGCCCACGCATTCGATGAGACGCTCGTCGAGGCACCGCTCCCAGAGCTCGGCACCCAGGCCCCCAAACCCATGGCGACGGCGAAGACCCCCCGGACAGGCGATTTCGAATCGTCCGGGAGGGGACTGCCCAGCCAATCCGAGTGGAGCGTCAGTGGAAGGGCACTGGCTACCGATGTGCCAATCACCTACCTCGGTTACGTCAACCAGGACACTGGGGTGATAGAGGACCCCGGGCACCCCCTCGATGGCACTGCCATCGAGGACACCGTACTGTTCTACCCGAAGGGCTCCGGCTCCACAGTCGCCCCCTTCGTGCTGATGGGCCTGGTTTACAACGGCAGGGGCCCCAAGGCCATTGTCAATCGGGACGTCTGCCCGCTGACCTTGCCAGCAGCGTCTCTGCTCGACGTCCCATACGCCTACGGCTTCGATGCCGACCCGACGCTCGAGATCAACACCGGTGACGAGGTTAGCATGACCCTCTGTGATGACGTGGTCACTCTGAGGGTTGACTCCCGTGCGACCGAGGATTGATGACGCCCACTCCCCGCAACCGGGCTGTGTCCACCCGCCCCGACCCCGAGCCCTGCCGCGAGCAGGACCTTGGCCTGTTCGAAGTGAAGAAACGCGATGGCGCAGCCCGCATCGGCCGTCTGCACACTCGCCACGGGTCGTTCACCACCCCGATGCTCCTTCCCGTGGTCAACCCCAACCTGCGGACCATTGAGCCGAGGGACATGTGGGAGCGCTACGGCGTAGAGGCCCTGATCACCAACTCCTATGTGATTTGGAAGCACGAGAACCTGCGTGAGAAGTCGCTTGCCGACGGAGTCCACGCTCTGCTGGACTTCCCCGGCGCCGTAGTCACTGACTCGGGTACGTTCCAGTCCTACGTCTACGGGGATGTTGAGGTAGGCCCCGAGGAGATCGTTGCCTTCCAACGGGACATCGGAGTCGACATCGGCACAATGCTCGATGTCTTCGGTCGCCCCGACATGAGTCGCGAGCAGCTCGAGCACTCAGTCGAGCAGACTGCCGTGCGCGCCGCACCCTCTCTTGCCGAAGCGGGAGGGGGCATGCTGCTGAACGGCCCTGTCCAAGGGGGTCTACACCATGACCTGCGGGCCCAGGCCGGCGGGCTGATGGGTGGGGTGGAGGGTGAGCACCGTGGCTTCTGCGTGCATCCGATTGGCGGCATAGTCCCCCTGATGGAGCAGCAGCGCTACCGCGAGCTGTTCGCAATCCTCCTGGCCGCCCGCTCCGCCCTGCCTCCTGACCGCCCCGTCCACTTGTTCGGATGCGGCCACCCCCTCCTGTTCCCGATGGCCACAGCGTTGGGGGCGGATCTGTTCGACAGCGCTGCCTACGCGCTGTTCGCCCGTGACGACCGCCTACTGACGCCGAATGGGACTGTGAAGCTGGCCGGCCTGGAAGAGTGGCCCTTTACTTCCAACGCACTCTTTGGCATCACGCCGGAGCAGGTCAGGTCGATGGACGACGACGAGCGGTCGGAGATACTCGCCCATCACAATCTGGAGGTCACTCAGGCCGAGCTGGCCCGCTGCCGCGAGGCCATCCGCAGTGGTACGATCTGGCAGCTCGCCGAGCAGCGCAGCCACTCTTCCCCACAGCTGCGCGAGGCCTTTGTCTGGCTCCAAGACCAGATGGATGACCCCGACGACGGGCCCGTGGGCGAGTCCGCTCTCCGGCTCATTGCCTCGTGTGACCCCCTGCGAGACGGTGGCGAGCCCTTGGGGGACGACATAGAGTTCCGCCCCCACATATTGCACATGCAGGCCCTGCTAGCCACTAGATGGAGGCCCCCTGGATCGTGGTGGGACTCCACGTCCGAGCCCCCCGCGCGCATCGTACTGATCGAGGGTGCAGCGCCACCATGGCGCAATTCGGCCTTGCACGCAGTCGTGCAGCATCTGGTTGAGGAGCCGCGCTCCATCGCCCTGGTCTCAACTCCCATCGGACCGATCCCCTTCACCTTGGAGGACGTCTCGCCGTGGTGCCACCTCACCGGCCCGGACGACATGTGGCTCGGGATATATGATGATGACGAGATCAGCGAGTCCCTGAGGGATCTCGGATTGGGGGATCTGCCGGTTACCCGGGTCATGCCCGACCCCCCTCCACCGGACCCTCCCGATCAGGCTGGCACCGTGAGGGAGTGGCTTGACCGCTGCTCCATTGTCGACAAGCTGGCCCTGCTATGCGCTGTCCACCCCCTCGAGGCATGCAAGATTACTGAGGGCATGAGCGCCCGCCGTTCGCGCACCGATCGAATGGTCAACGTTCACGCCGAAGCCGCGCACATCCTCTCACCCCGTCTCACTGATGGGGGGATCTCCCTGGCTCTGGAGGGTGCAAGGAGGCTGAACCAGGCACACAGATCACCGCCTCCTGAGTTCGGCATGGAAGGTCCCGACGAGGTCTTCGTTGGAATCCCACGGGTCAGCCTCATCGACGATGCCATCCCATTCGTTGGCAAGGGTAGGAACGTGATCCATGGATACGTCTCCGGGGCCGACCCGCACCTGATTCCCGGCCAGCCTTGCCTGGTAGTTGACTCCCATGGCGGACTGGTTGCCCACGGAACGCCTCTAGCCACCCCCTTCGAGATGGCTTTCCTGCGAAAGGGCATCGCAGTGAAGGTACGCGACGGGGCGATGAGGGATGCCGAGTGATGCGGAGCGTTCCGGGGATTCATTCAAGTGATTGGCACTCAACCGTTCAACGACTCCCTTAGGGAGTCGGGGCCCGACTATGCTTGATGAGGATACGAACCCAGTCATCACGACCAAAGCCCTGCGAAAGATGTACGGCCCGCACCTCGCTCTGGACGATGTCACCTTCGAGATCCCTCATGGCGCCATAGGGATCCTCGGTCCGAACGGTGCGGGTAAGTCGACCCTGTTCAAGTGCCTGCTGGGCCTGATTGGCACCACTTCGGGGGAGGGAACCGTCCTCGGCTATGACATCAGGGCCCAAGCCGACCTGATACGCTCCAAGATCGGCTACATGCCCGAGTACAACGCCCTCGACCCGGGGCTCTTCGCCGTGGATCAGGTGCGCTACGCCGGCGAGCTATTGGGAATGAACTCCAGCACCGCCACCCAACGGGCCCACGAGGTCCTCGAGTACGTCGGCCTCAAGGACCAGAGGTACCGACAGATCGAGACCTTCAGCACCGGCATGCTGCAGGCGACCAAGCTTGCCTGCGCTCTGGTGCACGACCCCGAGATACTGATTTGCGACGAGCCTACCAACGGCCTCGACCAGAGGGCCCGCAAATTCATGCTGCAGACCCTGAGGAGGACTGTGGAGGAGGGCAACCGGACCGTCCTGATGAGCAGCCACGTCATGGATGACGTCCAGGAGGTCTGCGATCGAATCGTGTTGATCCACAAGGGGCGAATCGTGGTTCAGCGTAGCATCGACGATCTGGTCAGCCAGGTCGAGCGCGAGATCGAGATCATGGTTTGGGGCGGTGCTAGCAAGATGGAGCAGGAGCTCGCCTCACGGGGCCTGTCCTTGCGCCGTCTAGGCCGGGTCATACGCATCAAGGTGGAAGATGACACCACCATCCAGAAGGTCCTGGAGGCGGCTGTCTCGGCCGATGTGCAGGTCCGCCAGATGAGGGAGTACGAGCCGGACCTCGAGGACGTCTTCCTCCTGATCATGGACAAGCTGGGCTCCCAAATCAAGGGAACCTCTGACCTCATGACTCCCGAGCATACAGGAGGTGCGTGAGTGCCTGAGGACGAAGTCGACATCGAGGGCGGCAGGACCCTCATGGAGGTCGCCTTCGGGGCCGGTGACGGGGATGAGGAAGCCACTGCAGTGGTGGCCAAGCGCCAAGCCAGCCTAGGCACGATCTTCGACCAGAGATACCGCTCATGGGACGGCGAGCTCGGACCGAGGTGGATGAGGAACTACGCCATCTTCCGCCACCACGTCTACGGGCTTTTCACCGGCAAGGGCCACCGGCACTACCACCCGATGGTGCGATTGCTCATCCTCGTCATCTTCCTGGGCTCCCTGACCCCCGTCCCCATGCTCTTCCTGTCCTCCCTCATCGGTGGCGAGGACGGGGGCTTCCTCTCCAAGATGTGGGGGATCAACCGGTACAACCTGTGGGGCCAGGTGCTGGGCTACTTCCCTCGCAACCTCTGCTTCTGGCCCCTTCTGACCGCTCTGGTCGTCGGCGGGATGATCTCCGACGACAGGCAGCACGGCACGAGCGCCATCTACTTCTCTCGCCCTGTCACGAGGTTCGACTACACTGCCATGAAGTACCTCAGCGTCGCCGTAATCCTCGGCTTCGTCATCGTTTTCTCCTACTTCGTGTACTACACCAGCGCGATCGTCTTCCGCAGCGAGGGCTGGGCCTACCTGGCTGACACGCTGCCAATGTTTCTAGGCGGAATGCTGGCTGGGATAATCCTCGTCATCACATACACCTCCATCGGCCTTGCCCTCTCCAGCATCAGCCAGAGCCGCTTCTTCGCCGCCATCGGCTTCCTCAGCGTGATCTACGGTACCAAGCTGGTCTCCCTGCTCATCGAGCTGCAGTTCGAGACCACGTTCCTCTACGTCATGAGCCCATACGACTGCCTCGCGCACCTCGGGCAGTTCCTCGTGGGCATCCCGTACAACTACGAGCACCCCCTCTCCTTCTCGGTGGTCTCGCTCATCGCGATGAATGCCATCTCGATAGGGATCCTGGTGACTAGGGTGTCGTCCTTGGAGGTGACCAGGGAATGACTGTGGGGACGCAGAAGTCACCGGCGGTGCTCATCGACCAGGTCTCGAAGTGGTACGGGCAGGTCATCGGCATCAACGACGTCTCACTGGCTATCGACGGCGGCGTGACGGGGATCCTCGGGCCCAACGGTGCCGGCAAGTCCACGCTGTTCAAGCTCCTGATGGGGCGTCTGAAGCCCAACCAGGGGTCTGTGCGCCTATTCGGGGCGGACCCGTGGTCCGACACCACCCCTTACCGCCGGGTCGGTTACGTGAGCGAGTCGGAGCGGCTCTACGACTGGATGACCGGCTTGGACTTCGTGACCACGCTGGCCCGCCTCCACGGCATGACCAGGGAGGAGGCTACCGAGCGCTCGGCCCACGTCCTCGACTTCGTCGGGCTCGCCGATGTCATGCACAAGGAGCTCGGCAAGTACAGCAAGGGGATGAGGCAGAGGGTGAAGATCGCCCACGCCCTGGTCCACGACCCCGACCTGATAATCCTGGACGAGCCGCTTCACGGCTGCGACCCGATCGCCAGGACGAGCGTCATGAGCGTGATCAGGGAGCTGGGCAACCAGGGCAAGACCGTTCTGGTCTCGAGCCACATCCTCGAGGAGATAGAGCGAATCACCGAGCAGATCGTGATACTGCATAACGGCCGATTGCTCGCTATAGGGAACCTGCACGCCATCAGGGACCTGCTGGACAAGCACCCACACAGGATCCTGATCAGGTGCGAGGATCCGCGCAGCCTCGCAGCTCTCTTCATCAGGGAGGACCCGGTCTACGGGGTCCGGTTCCCCAGCGAGGGCGAGCTCGAGATCCAGACCAACAACCTCTCGGCCGCCCACTCCCTGCTCCCCTCGGTCGTCGTCGAGTCCGGGCAGGCGATCTCCACCATAGAGAACCCCGATGACAACCTCGAGTCGCTCCTAGGATACCTGATAGGGGGTGCCCAGTGATGGACAGGAAGGGACTGGATCTAGCAGACACCGTCTGGACCAAACTGGATCGCAAGGCCGGTGCGATAGTCGAGCTGACGGTCAGGCAGCTCAGGCATCGCGCCTCCACATGGGTGGTGCTGGGCGTGGGCGCCATGCTCATGGTGCTCCTGCTGGCCTTCTACATCGATGCGGTCCGAGACGGCTTCGAGCCCATAGACAACGACGGTGACAGTGTTGACGAGGACAGTGACGGGTACCCGCTCGGCCAGGAGATGAAGTACGGGACCAGCGACTTCGACTCCACGGACTACCCGGGTTCGAGCGAGTACGTCAGCGAGAGCTCGATAGGCTGGAATGACGGGTTGAGGACCTTCTACGGAAACAAGACGTGGAGCGGACAGGCCCTGTTCGACCCCGTCTGGGTGGATTCTGGGTACGAGGATGATGACCCTTGGTCGAACATAGTCGATTGGGACTCCACGGAGGACTGCCCGCCAGGCCAGATATACGATGACTGGCACCCCATCTACGGCACGGCCTGCCATTTCGAGGACGATTTGCACTACGTCTACGGTGAATGGAGGGGCGAGGGGACGGTCTATGTCCCGGAGGGCAACTTCCTCCAGTGGGGCTACTACACCGAGCCCTTCGAGGTCGCCCCCGACCCACCGGAGAAGTACATCGACGAGGATGACATCGACTGCTTTGACTCCAGCGGCAACCGCGTCGTCTGCCCCGCGGGCGACAGGCTGTCGGGCAGCCACGGCTACGACGACGACGGCGACTGCCTGAGGGTCGGATGGGTAGAGGGCCGGGACGGGGACTGGTTCCTCGAGTGGGACGCTAACATCGAGGACAACTTCGACGATGACCGCAACAACAACGGCATCAGGTGCGACGTCCTCTGGGAGGTCGATGCGGACGGCAACGAGGTGCGGCGGATCACCGCGGACTCCTACGTTGACGAGGACCCGGACGACGAGGCCTATGTCGGCGAGCTCGGCCACCGGACCTTCATCATAGGCGTCGGCAAGATGGCCTTCGTCATCCTGCTCGGCCTGTTCATCCCGCTCTTCCTGGCCCTGGGCCTAGTCAGGGACGAGACCGAGAGCGGCACGCTCCACTTCCTGCTCTCCAAGCCGATCCACCGGGGCGAGTTCATCCTCTACAGGCTGATGGGCTACATGGTGGTCTCGGGCAGCTACGTGCTCGCCCTCTCCCTCGTCATGGGGGTGGTGACCGCTGCGCTGGGTCCCGGCGACCAGATCTTCAGGCTCTCGGACCTGCCCGTCTGGCTCGGCATAGGGCTCGCCACCACCTTCGTGCTCGCAGCCTATGGGGCCTTGTTCAACACGATGGGGCTGATCTCCCCCAAGTACGGGGTCTATGTCTGCATAGTGTTCGGGGTCTGGGAGTTCATGATGGGCACATTCTCCATCATCAACCCCAACTGGGACATCTCGAGCATCTCGATCACCCACTGGGCCCTCCAGATGATCGATGCCATCGTCCTGCTGGCTTGGCCCGACACCCTGCAGTGGGCAGAGATAGGGGCTGCCTATGGCATCGAGACCGGCCTGTCGTTCTTCTGGCACCCCCCCGTCCACACCCTCGGCACCCAGTCGGCGGCCGTTGCCCTCCTCGTCAGCGTGGTCACACTGCTGTCCGTGACCGTGGTGATGATGGTCATCGGCCAGTCGGTGTTCAGCAGGCGCGAGATCATGTGAGGGCGGGTCATGCAAGGGGCACCCCAGAGATTCGAGGGCGACTTCTCCTCCCTCTGGCGCCTCGATGTCATGCCCCCGATCAACCGCCTGACGTGGTGGTGGTACTGGGTCCTCGTCATGGTGCCCGATGCGAACAACCCCGGGCGCTCTCGCCAGCTGATGACGCTGTGGTCGACCAAGCAGACCGAGGCCATCCGAGTGAGCGGGCACTGGTGGAAGCCTGGCTCGAGGATGCACAAGGACGAGCACGGCGGCTTCGTGATCCCGGGGATGGTATGCGCCTGGTGGTACGATGGCGAGACGATGCACGAGCCCCTGACGATGAGGGAGTGCCGGATGGCCGTTGTCGGCGACGACCACCCGCTGTGGCCGGGCGAGGGCGCGGGAGAGGGGGCCGGGGCCATCGTCCCGATCGAGCGGGAGGACATGTCGCTGGGGATGCTGCCCGGGAACGCCGGCATGTGGATGAGCCTGTCGAGCGACCGCGAGGCCGTATCCAGAGGCGCCCCCTCGGCCTTCGAGGCCGAGCTGACCCCGTGGTGGGGCCCGACCAGCTCGCTGACGTACAGGAATAACGAGTACTCCATGGGCATGGGGTACGATATCCTGAGGCTCCAGGGCTCGAAGTGCAGGCTCAATGTCGACGGCGAGCCGGAGGAGGGCACCGCGTACTTCCAGAAGGTCACCGTCCAGGCGCCCGCCTCCCCGTGGTTCTGGGGGATGCTGCACTTCGGCGACGGCTCGTACCTGGACTGGTTCATGCCCCACGTCTCGCCGCTGTCCAGCACGATGGACGACAGGCCATGGCGCCGCCGGGACTTCCTGAGGTACCCTGACAACGGCGCTGGCGTCTTCCACGACAGGATCAGGGGGCGGACCGAGAACTTCGCCCGCTGCGAGGTCGAGCTGTCAGAGTCGGCCGAGGGCCTGAGGGACCGCCACGGCCACCCGCTTCCCGAGTTCAGGGTCAGGATCTGGAACGGCAGGACCCAGATCTCCCTCGATGTCCGCGCAGCCAGCAGGGCGAGGTGGACCTTCGACCAACCGACCAGGGGCGGCATGGTCAGCCACCTGACCTACAACGAGTACCCCCTCGAGGTCGCACGCATCGCCATCCTAGATGAGGGGGGCCTCAGGTCCATCGAGGACTACGAGTGGATCCACGGCAATGCCGAGCACGCTTGGGGCATCCTGCACTGAATCGAAGGCCTTCCGTGCGAACGACGAAGGACTCACAGGATATTTTCATATATCCTTCACTCTCACTTGCCCCCCATGTGGCCGTTCGGAGGAAAGACATTCGACCTAATCGACGACAGGTGGCTTCGCGAGAAGGGGATACCAACTGAGTACAGGGACGCGTTCAATCGCGGCAAGAAAGACCTGAAGTCGGAGATCAGCAGGAACAAGGACAAGCTGTCCGACTCGGAGTCCGGCATAGCCGAGTCCGAGGCCGTGATCAGGGAGGGGCACCTCAAGATGGCCAGGCTGAAGGCCCGCCAGGAGGACCTCGCCAGCCGAGATGACGCCAAGAACAGCCAGGAGTTCCAGGAGACCGTTGCGGACATCGGCGTGCAGCAGGGCATCCTGGACAGGCAGATCGCAGAGAAGGCACGACTGACCCAGATATTGGACAATACCAACGAGGCCCTGAAGATGCTGCAGATGATCCTCAACAAGAACGTGACCACACCCGCGCAACTGGTCCAGAGCCCAATCTGGGGCTCGGGTGGGCAGACCTCTGACGTGATAGACAACCTGCCTAGGCCCTCGGACATCGACAATACCGAATACCTGCAGAACGAAGAGTAGGCGGGATTGGATGTCGAGACCGATCTACGAGCGACTGGCGAAGACGCCCAAGAGGAAGCTCGACAAGCTGGAGTACCAGCACCAGCAGCACCTCACGAGGTTCTCCAATGCCAAGGAGGGCAAGCTCAACGAGACCCAGGAGCTAGACAGGAGGCTGGACAAGCTGCGCACCAAGGCAACTAAGGAGCTCGAGTCCTCCGTACCCAGATCCCTAGGCACGGCCATGGAGATGCGTCACGTGAAGGCCGACCTGCTGATCGCCAAGAGCGTCCTCGCCGTCCTGCGCTCCAACCAGTTCTACCACAGGATGATGGTCATGCTGATTCAAGATGTCAAGGCGGGGGTCGAGTACGACCCCGACCGGATCGAGAACCTCGTTCCCATGGAGTTCTCCGAGCTCGTCGAGGGCTCGGTGCTTTCGTCCAACCTGGGGGACCTGCTAGGCGATCTCGGCTCGGAGGCGGGCACTGGAGACGGAGGCGATCCCACATGATTTCCTGGTTCTCGAGCAGCAGGATCAGGTCCTACGTCAAGCTCTCCACCCGGAAGCAGAACAAGATGAAGCAGGAGATCGACCAGAGGTACGCGCAGCAGCGCAGCACCCTCGACTCCCGCCTGTCCTACGCCCGGGACTGCGCGAGGAAGGCCGACCGACTCATGTCCCGGGGCAAGACCGAGAAGGCCAAGGAGGAGCTAAACTCGTTCAAGCTCGAGCTGGCCTCGAGCCAACCCGTCCTGAACGCCTACGTCAGCACCGCTCTTGAGAAGCAGCTCCTCGAGGTGATGTCGATGGAGGGCTTCGAGTTTCCCGACCTGCTCACTGAGTTGCGCAGCGACGTGGACTTCGGGCTTTTCTCCGTGAACGCCACCGACCAGCTCGATGCTGTGCTACAGGCCGAGGCCAACCCCTTCGAGGAGCTCGGCATAGAGCTCTGAGGGCTAGACCCCGATGTATATCCTGAAGACCAGTTCCAGGAACTCGGGGATCTTGGGATGCAGGATGAAGAGGAGGGGGGCACCGATGTACAGGGAGAACTCCAACCAACCGTCAGCCATGCCGTAGCACAGGTTCCTGATGTAGGTCCACCGGGTGGATAGAAGCAGGTAGGTGAGCGCGATCGACGAGCTGGTCACGGCGGAGAATGTGCCTATGTACGAGTTGAGCTGGATTGCGAGGTCGGGGTATCCGCTCAGGCCCGAGTGGATGACGATCCAGTAGATCACGAGGGAGCCCACGGTCGCCGTCCCGTCCTTCTTCGGGAGGGTTGCGAGGATTGGGTCGACACCCAGGGTCAGGATCAGGGCGACGCATGCAACCCTGAAAACCGAGACCGCCCCCACTTCCCTCGGGGACAGCAGCAGGGGGATCATTCCCAGAACGAAGAAGGTCAGGAGTATGCCGAACAGCCAGAATGCCTTGCTGTCGAAGAAATCGAGCATCCTCTCCGTGTACTCCTTCATCTCCTTCTCGTAGGTCCCTCCGATCATCCCCGTACGCTGTACCAATAGTGCCTCCTGGGCGATCAGCCCCAGTGCCAGGCCCAGTATCAGGATGTCTGGAACGAGCTCGATCGGCACGTCCTCAATCAGGCCGACGCCGATGCCGACTGCCACCGCAATCGCCACGTTGATCGCCTGCTCCCTCACTATGACCTCGATTCCACCGCTGGTTCCCGCCATCCCGAATCACCTCAGATTGCCATCTCGTACTTGGCCTCGAGCTTGTCCTTCCACTTACCGCCAGCCTCGCCATCCGCGCTGAGCGCCTTCAGGCACCTCTTGTGCTTCTCGGCCATCGCAGACCTGGCATCCTCGTCTAGGTCGGCGTGCTCGACTAGGGCGGCCAGCAGCGACTCGATCTCTATGAGCTGGTCCTTGAAGCGCTCCAGCTTGCCGGGGAAGAACTGCTGGGGGTGCCTGTTCCATAGGTAGTCCATCCGGCACTTCATGGCCATCGGGTTGCTTCCGTTGAATTGCAGCGACTTCGAGATCGCCTCGTCCATCGAGCCGCCCTTGTTGCCCCGGTGCCTGTGGAAAAGGGCCAATCCGGCCCAGATGTCGGACAGCCTCTCCCTGCTGTTTCCGGGGTCCTTGGTCTTCCTTGCGAGTTCGGTGATGAAGCCCTCGATCTCGCTGGCCGTGTACATGCCCTGTTCCAAGGCCTCCTCGAGGTCCGGGTTGATCACGTCGGCGAACTCGTAGCTCTTGCCGCCCTCGCCCTCGGGCTTGAGCAGGTCGACGATGGTCTCCTCGCTGACCTTGCCCTGAAGAGCGAGGGCCGCTTTGACGATCCTATCCACGTCCTGGTCCTTCGAGCCCCTATCGATCTCCGCCTCGGTCTGCTTCCTGATCAGATCGGTCTCGATCCTGTCCTGAGTTAGCTCGAGCTCGGCCCTCTTGCGCTTCATCTCACCGCCGTGCTGGAGGTCAGTGACGCCCTCGTCGAACTCCGCATCCACGATCTTGGACTCGCCTTCGTATCTCCTCCTCTGGAGGTCCCTCGCCTGCTCGGCGGACTCGATATCCGCCTTTCGCCTCAGTACGGCCGTCTCCTGCCTCGTCCTGTCCTCCTCGAGGAACTCCGTTGCCATCGTCTCGGCGCGATGGGCCTCGAGCTTGCTCCTGTTCTTCGATTCCGACAGGCGGTTGAGGGCGTCCTGCTCGATCTTGGCGTCCAACGTCCCCTTCTTGCGCTCCAGCGAGCCCTTGAACTGGTCTATCCGCTCCGTCTCGGTCTTCTTCCAGCGGATGTTGAGGTCGCCCAGGCGCAATCCCAGATTGCCGACCATCGACCCGAGATGAGTCTTGGTCTGCTCGTTCGCCTTCTGCCGTGCCTCGGGATCCCTGAGGTTGCCCTCATCCAGGCCCTCAAGCATCGATTTCCACTTGCCTCTGCTCATCTCCCTGACCAGCGACCTCAGGGTGTCATCGTCGAGCTCGTTGAGCTCGGGGCTGTTATTGAAGACGCGCTCGACGAGCTTCGAGGCACCGAGGTCTCCGTCTATCGAGAGCTCGACATCCAGGGCCCCCTCCAGGACCGGCGAGGATGAAGAGGGGCGGTGCTTGAAGGGGACCGAGATCTTGATTACGCTATTCCTGTAGAACAGGACCCAGTCGTACTCCTTCCTGAAGCCCGATCTCCCTAGGTCGAGCTCCTTGTTCCTCGGCCAGATCGTAGTCTTGGAGGAGTAGAGAACGGCAGTGTCGGTGCTGGGGTCCAGTTTGACCTTGCCACGGAGGTCCTTGGGGAGGTCGGACATTGAGTAGTAGCCGGCCAGCGGCGAGGCGCCCCGGCGCCAGTCGACGGTCCGGGAGCTGAACACCATGTCGCCTCAACCCACTATTGGTATTTCAATTCTTCAAGCCCCCAGATTGATTGACAGGGCGCTGCAGTTGTCCGTGCTGCCACGCTCCAGGGCCTCGTTGACCAGGGCCTCGACTGTGGGCTGTTGCCCGAGCGGGGAGTCTGGCAGCCACAGTCCCGCCTCGGTGTGAAGCGGCCCCCACACTCCGTCGCAGCACAGCAGGAATGAATCCCCGGGGGAGATCCCCAGGGTGGAGATGTCAGCGAGCGAGGCGGCCTCGTCGCCCAGGCTGCGGGTCAGGGCGTTGTTGCCTGCGGTCTCGGGGATCTCGTGCAGCTTGATGTAGCCGGCCCTCAGCATGTCGCCGGTCACCGAGTGGTCCTGGGTGATGATCTCGGCCCTCCCTTCCGCGACCCTGTAGCACCGCGAGTCGCCCATGTGCACGAGGTCGGCGTGAGTGGGCGTTCCTTCGCTGAGCGTGATGACCAGAGCGGTGAGCGTGGTGCCGGACCTGCCCTGCTCGCCGGCCACCGAGTTCACCGTGGCGTGGCACTCCAGCAGGAGCTCGGCGTAGGCGCCGTGGCGGAACTCCTGCGAGACCCATTCCTCCGTTCCCTTCGAGACGATTGACCCCACGCCCTCCACGAATGCCATGCCAGCCCCCTGGGAGGCCAGTTCGCCGTCCTCGGCCCCGCCCATGCCGTCGCACAGGACGCCGACCCTGACGTTCCCGAACTCGCCGCACACAACGAAGTCCTCGTCCCTCTCGCGCTCGCCGGTCAGGGAGGCTGCGAACATCCCGGGCACGTTGTTGGTCTCGACCCTGTCCGAGTCACTCACGGCAGCTCACCCTGGTTCTCGAGGCGGAGCCTGAACTCGATGACCGATTGGATGCGATCCTCGGGGGAGTGCGGGACGGTGGCGTAGTTCACCAGATCGCCCAGCCACTCGGGATGCCCCATCTCCTCCATCTTGGCAATGCGCTGCTCCTCGCTGATGATGCCGACCCGCTCGTTCGTCAGCATGTGCCAGAGCAGCTGCCCGAGGCTGTAGACGTCGGTGGTCGGCCCGGTGATGCCGTTCTCGCGCTCGGGTGGCGCCCAGCCCGGGGTGTGGCTGCCCCCAGAAAGAGAGGTACTCTTGCCGGCGTCCACCCCCTTGGCCAGCCCGAAGTCGATCAGCACCGCGCCCCTGTAGGGCGTCATCATGATGTTGTGCGGCTTGATGTCCCGGTGGAAGACCGGTGGGTCGAGGTCCGCCATGAACTCCAGGGCCTCGCACAGTTGCAGCATGATGGAGGAGATCCTGTCGAAGGGCTGCGCCATCCCCATGTTGATCATGGTCTTCATCTCCTGGTCCAGGCTCGTGCCCTCTATGTTCTCCATCACCAGCACGCTGACCAGCTCCTCCTGCCGGTTGATGATCTTCCCAGAGTCGATGTAGTTGGGCACGCGCGGGTGGTCGATGGCCTGCAGCATATCGGACTCGTTCTCGATGGCGGTGTTGACGGAGGCCAGGGTGGTCTTCCTGTCGGGCGCGGCCTGCTTCCAGATGACGTCCTCGCCAGTCGAGTTGTCCCTGGCCAGGTAGACCTCGGCCATGCCGCCGTCGGCCTTCAGGTGGCGCACCCTCTTGAACTCCCTCTCGAGCCTCGAAATGGTCTCGGTCGGAGCGGGGGCTGCCACCGGCTGCTTGGCCGGCACGGGCTGCGGGGGCGCTGCCACTCCCTCGTCGCCCCCCTCGCGCCGCTCGATTGCGAACTCCCTGATCTCCCTGAGCTTGGCGGCCCTGGTGGGGGTGGCCCTGGAGGCCTCGATGGCCGCCTCGATGTCCCTGATGAAGGCGTTGTAGAGCCTAGTGAAGCGCATCGACTTGAAGGGGCCGCTGGAGAAGACCTCGTCGGACTTGTCCGTGAAGCAGTCAGCGGAGATGTCCGGGACCTCGGTCTGGCCGACGAGCTCGCCGTTCGAGAACTCCCCCACGACCTTGGTTCCGTTTGGCTTGTAGAGGATTCCGAGGCCCGTGCGCTTGCCGTGCCGGTACTCGCCCTCGTAGCGCTCCCCGTTGGCCTCGTAGGAGACCCCCGCCCCGTTCTTCTTGTAGTTCGAGAACTCGCCCTCGTAGCGGCTCCCGTCGGAGTAGTGGTAGATGCCCACACCCTCTCGCTTTCCCTCTACGGACTCGCCCTCGTAGCGCTCGTCGTCCTCGTAGTGGTAGATTCCTTGGCCGTGGCGCTTGTCATTCTCGAATGCGCCCTCGTAGCGGTTGCCGTTGGTGTACGTGTAGAGGCCGTGGCCGTGCCTGAGCCCATCGAGGAACTGCCCCTCGTAGCTGCTCCCATCGCCCATGGTCAGCATGCCTGTCCCGTGCCACACCCAGTCCCGCGTCTCGCCGGTGTACTGGCTGCCGTCAGGGTAGTGGATGGTCCCGTCGGCGGTCGGCTCGCCGTAGTCGAACTCGCCCTCGTAGTGGCCCCCATCGGCGAAGTGAATCATCCCATCGCCGTGCCTCCTGTCGTTGAGGAACATGCCCTCGTAGCGGTCGCCGTTGTGGTACTTCACCACCCCGTTGCCGCTCCTGAGCCCCCTCTGGTAGGTGCCCTCGAACCTGTCCCCGTTGGCGTAGCCGAACGTACCCTCGCCCTGCCTGAGCCCGAACTGGTAGCCACCCTCGTGGCACCCGCCGTCCTTGTACACGTAGACGCCCTGCCCGTGAGTCTTGCCACCGCGGAACCCGCCCTCGTAGCGCGATCCGCTGGCCCGGCTCAGGACCCCATCGCCGTCGAACTGGTCCTTCTCGAAGCCACCCTCGTAGACGTTTCCGTTGGCGAGGCGATACTTCCCCTGCCCGGACTTCAGGCCCTCTTTGAAGCCGCCCTCGTAGGTCCCTCCGTCCGAGTCCTTGAAAGTGCCCTTGCCGGACATGGCATCGTCTGCCCACTCGCCATCGTACCTGCTCCCGTCGGCATTGTGCGAGGTTCCTGTTCCGTGCCTGCGCATTCCCTTGAATTCGCCCTCGTAGCGATTTCCCTCGGCGCTGTAGTGCTTGCCCTCGCCGACGGTCTTGCCGTCCTCCCACTGGCCGACGAAGCGACTCTCGTCCGCGAAGTGGTTGATGCCGGGGCCGTGGCGCTTGCCGGCGCGCCACTCGCCCTCGTAATGCTCCCCGTCGGGGTAGTGGTAGATGCCGAAGCCCGACCTCTTGCCGTTGCTCCACCCGCCCTCGTAGCGCTCCCCGTCGGAGAATTGGTAGACCCCCTGGCCATGCATCATGTCCAGCTTGAAGTCGCCCTCGTACCAGTCCTTGTTCTTGTAGGTGAACTTGCCGTTGCCGTGGCGCATGCCGTCCTTGTGCTCGCCGATGTAGCGGCCGTTGTCGTACCGCCAGACCGCGTCGGAGGACTTGGCTACGCGCTTACTCATTCGGGCATCACTTCCTCGTTCATCGGGGGGTTATTGTGACAATCTCGAGCACCCTGCGGGTGCCCACCCAAAGTATCCACACAAAACCTGCGCAGTTGGAAGATATAACTCTTACATCGAACTCCTCCCGATGTTGCATTTGGCCCCTGGAATGACTCTCCAGAACACATCAAGGCCCGCTCCCCCGGACTCAGACTCGGGCCCCCGTGAGCATCAACATCTTGAGGAGGGAGGCTCTCCCCACTAGGGGGCGAGGGTCGTGACCGAGTACATTGACAGCTACAGGGCCAAGATCAACGAGGCCTCCACACGCTCCGACTTCCCCGAGATCACGGACTCCGAAACTCCCGTATGGAGGGGCAATCCCTCGATGCTGTCCATGGCCGACAAGTACATCCTCGCCGTACTCGTCTTCCTCGTCCACCTGCTCTTCTTCATCGGCGACCCAGCCGATGCCCCCGAGGGCGAGGGTCAGGTCAATGCGATCATCGGGATTATCTTCTTCCTTGTTGACAAGACCGGCGTCATGGGCTTCGTGGTGGTCATGCTCGTCCTCACCAAGGTCAACCACTACGCGAACTTCTCAACCTCTGGGAACTGGACGTCCACTTGGCTGATGCTGTGCGCGCTCATACCCTTCGCCTGGAAGGCACTCGACATCATCAGTTGGGCCTCGGGGATAGCGGGCACCGAGTTCGACAACCCGCTGCCTGCGTGGCAGTACGTCTGGTTCCTTCCGCTGGGGGCGGTCATGGCCGGGCTGATGGCGCTGCTCACCCTGTTCTACCAGCGCTCCTTCCAGTACGCCATCACCGACAGGAGGGTCCACATCCGCAAGAACTTCATGCACTTCGACTCCAGCGTCCACGGCATAGCCTTCCAGAAGATCGAGAACCTCAAGGCCGACCCCACCCTACTCGGCCGCCTCCTGGGCTTCGGCAACGTCCACGTGGTCACCGGCTCGGGCGTCGGCCTGCAGGTCGAGTCGCTGGGGATGAGCGTCGGGGCGGGAGCCGTGGGCGATGCGGCCCCGGCTGGAACCCCCGTGGGAGTCAAGAAGGTGCTGTCCATGCTCTTCGGCTTCATCACCAAGCAGCGCCAGAGGACCGTGCTGAACCAGGACCCTGCCGACTGCCTCTACGGCATCAGGAACCCGATGAAGATCTACCGCCTGATCAACGAGCTGATGGATGCCAACATGGGCCCAACCGGCCAGGCCGTGCCAGACTCCGAGCAGGCGTGAGGCACCATCGCCTCCGCACCGTTCATAATGGTGCGACCGCCCAAAGCCGAACGAGGAATGGGGATGCCGGATGTCGATGTGCTGACGCAAGCCGCCCAGAGCATCACGCAGGGTGATTTCATGGGCGCGATGACGATATTCGAGGGCCATATCGGAGCCAGCCCGGACGATCCCGCAGGATACCACGGGTGGGCCGAGGCCGCGCTCTTCGAAGTCCAGGAGAACGGCAACATGGACGAGAAGGGCAACGACCGGATCAACGAGGGACAGATTGCCGCCTACTTCCGCAAGGCATCGGGGATGGAACCGGGCAACGCCGACTACCTCGCTGCCTACGCCAACGCCCTGATCGAGTTCGACCGCATCCCGATGGCCATCCGCCAGTTCAAGAAGCTCAAGGATCTGGGCGATGCCTCGGACGAGGTCGACGTCTCCTTCCACCTGTACGAGGCAGCGAGGCTGCTTATCGACGCCATCGACCTCAAGACCAACTTCGACCGGAGCGAGGCCTTCGCCCGCCAGTTCCTGCCCGTGTCAGTGGAATTCGCCCTCCTCGGCCTCGGCTTCACCTCTGCGGAGGAGGCGCTCGAGTACCTCCAGACCGAATAGGGGGATTGCGCTTGGACAGCGACCGCTTCCTGGTCGCGCTGGGCTATCACGGCCATGCCTTCCACGGCTCGCAGGTCCAGCCCGACGTGCGCACTGTCGAAGGCTCCCTGATACAAGCGCTCCGCAGGCTGACCTGGTGGGGCGACGGCTGCTTGGAGATGTCGAGCAGGACAGATGCGGGGGTCAGTGTCAGGATGGGCCTTGCACGAATCGACCTGCCGGAATCCGTGTCCCGGAGCGCCAGTGATGCGAGGATAGCCAAGGCGCTGAACGACAACCTCCCTGTGGGCATGGTCGTCCTGGCTGCCAAGAGGGCCCCATCCGACTCGAAGGTTAGGTATGCCGAGTACCGCAGCTACCTGTATCGGCTGGGGGCCGTCGAGGAGTGGCCCTCCAATCCCGACCCCGAACTGGTAAGGAACGCATGCTCGCTGATCGAGGGCCGGCACGACTTCACCAACCTCTCGAGGTCCGAGGAGGACAGGGACCCATTGAGGACGGTGGACGAGTGCGTCCCCTGGTGCGCGGGCGACGGACGTCCGGTCGGGTTCTCGATCAGGGCCCGCTCCTTCCTGTGGAACCAGGTCAGGAGGATCGCCTCAGCCATCTCCGGGGTGGCATCAGGGAGGGTATCTCTCATCGATCTGGAGTCGGCCCTGAGCAGGCCCGGGAACAGCGTCGACCTAGGAAGGGCCCCTGCCGACGGGCTGGTCCTGTGGGAGATCTCCCACTCCGACTTCGATGCCCCCGCATCCGACGGGCTTCCCGACGCCTCGGCCCTCTCCACGCGCCCTGACGATCCCAGGGAGTACCGCCGCTGGCTCTCCATGGCTGGCTACGAGATGAGCGCCCTGCTCGAGCGAGAGTGGCTGGGAAGGCTCAGCTGAGGTCTATCTGGACGACATCCCCGTCCTCGCACGGCAGCCCCTCGCGCAGGAAGGTGCCGGAGATGACCTCGGCGGTCTGGGTGTGCCTGGTCAGGTCGGGTATCAGGACTGCGCAGTCGACCCATCCCCCCTCTTCCCGGCGGATCCTTGCGACGAAGGCGGTCGCACCACCGAAGGACCTGCCGTCACGCTCGAAGCCGTCGATCCTCAGTGGCACTGGTCCGAGGGGGACCTCGCCCTCGTCGAGCCCCGCGCTCACCCGCAGCGACCCGTAGTCAGCAAGGCACTCATCGGGCAGATCGACGTTGAGGGTCCCCGGCCAGGCGCCGATGCCCAGAACCAACTTGAATTGGGCTTGGTAGTGCTGCTGCGACATGAAGACGTGGGCACGACCGAGCCCACTGCTCACAACACCCCTAAGACGCATGGCCACGGCCAGGGAAGCCCGCACATAATGTTCGGCATCCGCCCTACAGCCGAAGCACCGAGGACTGCTCGGCCACCGACCATCCCAGCGCCTCCACGCGACCGGCCTCCTCGGAGGTCTCGTCGAGCGCCGGGTTGGAGTGGTTCATGTGCACGAAGCGAACCTCCGGGTCATCCTGCCTGCGCTCGCCCAGCCTGCCCAGGGTCTCTGAGATCGTCGGATGGGGTATCTGCGAGACATCCCTCCCCGGAAGCTCCGAGGCATCCCAGAAGGTCCCATCAAGCAGGGCGATGCCCACACCTAGCCCAGAGAACCACTCCCTGATGCCGTCGGCCCCGTGCATATCTAGGGTCTGCGTCCAGTCGTCGTGGTCCGGCAGGAAGAGAATGGAGGTCCCGGGCCCCCTGATTGCCACCGCGTGCATGTCCGACTCCTCGTCGCGGTGCGGGACCGGAACCAGCGAGTACTCGAAGCCACAGCCATCAGAGGGCTGGAACCAGATCCCAGGCTCCACTGCGCGACACTCGAACGGCGAGGCGAGTCCCCGCCCTTCTATGGCCTCGATCACGCTGCTGCTGGCGAACAGCGGAACCCCACTCGCCCCCATAGCCTCGATACCGAACTGGCCGAGGCCGTCGATGTGCCCGAGGTGGGTATGGGTCAGGCAGACGGTGTCGGGCCTGATGCCTGCGTCCAGCCCTAGGGCTGCAGACCAGATCGCCAAGTGGTCGGGCAGGGCCCTGCTGGCTTCGATCAGGTGCAGGCTGCCGTCAATTCCCCGAACCCCACAGGCCACGGGGTGGCGTCGCAGGCTGGGATCCGCGAGCGCGGCCACGCACCTGCGGCACGAGCAGCCCGCTTGGGGCACCCCCCCGTCTTGGGCCACGCCCAGAATCACCAACTCCACGGAACCGACACCCATCGCCCTGCGGTATCCCACTGTGACATGAAGCCCTCGGACAGCCTGTCGGACCTCTCTCCGATGAAGCCATGAACGGGTGCGGCTTCTGCCGACCATGGTCGTGGACCTGTCTTGGATGCGCGAGCGCTATGAGGAGCTCCGCTCCCAGGGCCTGGACTGGAACCCCCCCACGCTTGAGACGGCCAGCGAGCCGCGCTGCCTCATTGACGGTAGGGAGATGATCATGCTCTCGGCCAACAACTACCTCAATCTCACAACCCACCCACGGGTCATCGAGGCCGCAGTCGATGCGACTCGCAAGTACGGCGCCGGCTCGGGCTCGGTGCGCGCTATCGCTGGCACCATGGACCTGCACCTCGAGACCGAGCGCCTCTGTGCCAAGTTCAAGGGGGTCGAGTCATCCCTGATCTACTCCGCGGGCTACACCGCCAACGTCGGGCTGATCCCCACACTGGTGCGTGGTCCCGAGGACGTCATCATCTCCGACGAGCTCAACCACGGCTCCATAATCGACGGCGTCAGGCTGACCAGGGCCTCGCGTGCTGTGTATCCCCACAACGACATGGCGGCCCTCGAGAGGGTCCTCAGCGAGCATGAGGACTCACAGCGCAAGCTCATCATCACTGACGGTGTCTTCAGCATGGACGGTGACATCGCCCCCCTCGACCAGATAGCCGACCTCGCCGAGGAGTACGGCGCCATGACCTTCGTCGACGACTGCCACGGCGAGGGCGTGCTCGGTGATGGCTGTGGGATCGTCTCCCATTTCGGCCTGCAGGGGCGTGTGACCTTCGAGATCGGCTCGTTCTCCAAGGCTCTGGGGGTTCAGGGCGGGATCGTCGCTGGCAGCGAGGACGTCAGGACCCACGCCCTCAACCACAGCCGCTCGTGGCTGCTCTCCGGAAGCCAGCCACCGGGGGTGGCCGCGGCACAGAAGGCAGCCATCGAGGTCCTGATGGAGGAGCCACAGCACGTGCAGAGGCTCTGGAAGAATACCGATTACTTCCGAGGCGAGCTGGAGTCCCTAGGCTTCGATACCGGCCTCAGCGAGACCCCGATTATCCCTGTGATGTGCGGCGAGAGCTCTCTGGCACAGGAGCTCTCAGGGGCCCTGAGGAAGGAAGGCGTCATGGTGGGTGCGATAGTATTCCCAATGGTCTCCCGTGACAAGGCCAGGGTCCGCACGCAGATGTCCGCCGGACTATCTCATGATGATCTCGATGCCGTCCTCGAGTCCTTCGAGCGATGCGGACGCGAGGCCGGGCTGATATGAGGTATGGTATGATGGACGCTGAGGACGGACTGGGCCGATGGCCGGTCAGTTGCGAGATGCCAGTCCAGTGGGGCGATATGGACGCACTCAATCATGTCAACCACACCGTCTTCATCAGGTGGATGGAGACGGCTAGGATGCACTACTTCGTCGCCTGCGGATTCACCGACCAGGTGGAAGAGCAGGGCATTGGCCCCATTCTAGCCGGGCTGAAGGTGGACTACCACGCCCCAGTGACCTTCCCGGATACGATGACTATCCATACCACGATCACCAGGATGGGGGGTGCTTCCTTCGACATGGGCTACAGGATCACGAGCTCTGCAAGGGATGGCGAGACGGTCGCCACGGCAATAGTGCACGGCGTCGCCTTCGACTACGCAGCCGGCAAACCCACTCGGATTCCGGACGATTTGCGGGCTAGGGTGCTTGGGATCGAGGCTTCAGCACCATAATCAGGCATCGTCGACGACCTCGTCGAGATCCATGTCCATTGACGCATTCCCGTCGTACGCGCCCGAATGGACCGTCCTGCTCATTCCCTCGAAGGGAGTAATGTCACGCTCGATGCGATCCAGGATCCTCCATCGGGGGGCGTAGGAAACGTGGACGTATATGGGGCCGGGCAGGACGAGGAGGGCCATGCCGACCCAAGCGATCATCCCTTCGAGGCCATAGAACTCTTTGATGCCCAGAACCAGCAGCCCCAGGAATGGGAATGGGAACAGGTACCGTCGACGATCCTCCAGCCTAGTAGGGGGCCGCTTCAAGACCATGGAGTAGAGGAGCGAGGCACCTCCCAGCAGGGAGGTGAGGGCGATTAGCGAGAGGGCCTGTTCGGGCCAACTCCCGATGTTGCCGAAGTATGCGGATAGGGGAATCAGGGTGATGCCAATCAGAATGCCGTAGAATCCTCCGACCAATATCGGATTCGCAACCCTCAGGGGATAACGTAGGAACAGGCTGCTGAGCGCCCCTCCCTCCAGCATGCTCACGTGCTCTGCATCTAGCAGTTCCATAGACTCTCGCCAGCGGGCCACGGTTCACCCGCCCCACAGACCCCCTTTGGACGTTTGGGGGGCCACCCATGTGTGGATGCCTATGCCTGAGTCACTTGTCGGAGGGATTATGATGAATCGCCCCAACCGTGGGTTTGGGGCTTGGCATGGCGGGGGATGACTCATTATTCATCATCTCGGATGACCACCTCGACACCGGAATGCGCGGCATTCCCGTCGGTACCTGCCGCACCTCATACGTGGACCCCATCGAAGGCGTCCACTACGTCGGCTATCCGGTCGGCGACTTGGCCAATCTCGAGGAGGAGGACGTTATCTACCTCCTATTACACAAGCACCTGCCCAGCTCGGAGGAGTCCGAGGCATTTCGGGACGAGTTGACCCATCGGGCCGAGGAGATTCCCACCGGGGCGCTCCGCGTGCTCGAGTCACTGACTCCTGGGAGCGGCCATCCTATGGACTGGCTCGCAATCGGGATCATGGCACTGGGTGCTGCTGACACTCACGCCCGAAGGCCTGGCAACGCACGGTCCGACGCGATGAACCTCATCGCTAGGATGCCCGAATTGATGGCTAGACTGTTCCTTCTGCGTGGTGGCAGGCCGGAGGATCTCAAACCGCGCAAGCCCGAACTCGGACTGGTCGAGAACTTCGTCCACATGCTCGGTGTGGGGGGCGATGAGGCCGAGCGCATGAATCGCGTGCTACGCTTCTTCTTCATCCTGCATATGGACCACGGAGGGGGGAACCTCTCTACCTTCTCAGGCAAGGCGGTCGCCTCTGGCCGCGCCTCCATCTACTCGTCCATCGCCAGTGCGATGAACGCCCTGTCCGGCCCCCTTCACGGCCGCGCCAACCAGGCGTGCCTGGAGTTCGTGCAGAGGATCGGCACGTCCGACCATGATGAGATTGAGGCCTTCGTACGCTCCGAGCTGGCTGCGATGCGCCCGATATACGGCTTCGGCCACGGTGTTCTCCGCGCCGAAGACCCACGCGCCGCCCTGCTAATCGAGCTGGGCAATGAGATATGCCCCGATGACGAGAACTTCCAGACCGTGTCCGCCCTGCGCGAGGTGGTCCCGCCGATCCTCAAGGAGAAGCCCAAGATCAGCAACCCGTACCCGAATGTGGATCTGGCCAGCGGCAGCCTGCTGCATTCTGTCGGCTTCCGCAAGCCGGACTACTTCACGACCTTCTTCGGATGGGCTCGCGTCGCGGGCATCTGCGCCCAGATCCTCGACGAGAGGGATGCCCGCGAGGGTCGTGGCGTGCCGATTTACCGACCGAAGTACATCGCTCGCGAGCAACCGCACCGCAGGCTCGAGTGATTACCAGCTGTGCGTCTTCCCCGCACCCCTGTGCCCCATGATCCGGGGGCTCCCCCACGGAAGCCCCCTCTCTGCCTCTGCGATCCATTTGTCCTCAGAGCCGGACCAGAGCAACCTCCGCCCCTGCTCCGAGATGATCCCCCTCCTGCGCCCCTGGTCCAACTCGGCCCATGTCGGGAGCGATGACGAGGCCTCATCAATCAGGTCGGCGTGCTCGCCGTCTGCAGCCGAGTACAAACGAGCCCCCCACTCCTCGTCCAGTGGCTGGCTGGCTGGTCTGGGCCAGCGTGCGCTGCCATCGGGCAATGAGACGATGTCCGGGTTGATATTGTCAGAGATTAGGGAGCAGCCCGCCCCAATCAACGCGCGCTCTAGTTCCAAGGGAGCAGGCCAAACGAATGCCCCCATGCCCGCTCGCGCCCTGTTGAACCTCTCAAGCCCCCCTCCATGGAGGCCGACTGGGAGGCCAGGGTTGATCCAGCGGGTCCATCCGTTGAGGAATTCGAGGGCCATCCCCATCACGGGCATCCCATTCCTGCGGAGGTTCCTGATCAGCCCTGGCACCGAGGTGCGGGCGAAGTGAGGCGTACCCACGGCCCGCTTTACCTTCCAGTGCCCCCATGGCCTGAGATGGGGGACCAAGCGGGTAATCGGCATTCCGAACCCACATGATTTCGCCACTGGGCCAATCCGCGGGGAGAAGCTGTACACGAGCGCCGACCTGTCGGGCAGGTCCAATGGTTCCAACTTCTGCTCGAGCAAACCCATCATCGACCTCAGGTGCCCGTCGCGTTTGATCTTGGCAATAGGATGCGGCATCTTGAACTCGATATTGGCAGTCTTCCCACCGGACTCCCACGCCTCCGTGAAGCCCCTGTCGGTCAGGAGCTCGTCGAAGGTCGCCACACCGTGCGAGCGAACCTCATCGGTCCCGAGCATCTCGATGCAACGCTCTCCCCGGGGCCCGGTCCCCGGGAGCAACTCATCGTGGAAGATCACGAAATCCCCGTCACTGCTCAGTTTGAGATCGAACTCCACTCCGTCGGAGAACTCCATTCCGTGCTGCAGTGCGTCAACCGAGTTCTCCTTGGGGTGCTTCCAGGCTGCCATGACAGGCCACGCGTGTGGCAATCGGTCCAAGAATGCACGGGCGGAACATGTTCGGTTTCGCCCCAACGCTCTTACCATGGCACTCCCAGCGCAGCAGAGAGTGGCATGCCCGAATCAAGATTGCGATATGAGAGAGTAGAGCTAGACCGAGCATCAGATCCCCAAGCGGTTAAGGGATACGCATTCTACGATTGGGGGAAGTCAGCCTTTGAGACAAGCGTAACCACGGCAATCCTGCCATTCTGGTTCGGCGTCCTATTTCTGGAAGCAAATGGTCTGACGACAACAGTGCTGTCAAAATCGTTGTCCAGCGATGCAATCTGGTCTTTCTCAGTGGCAGGGGCGGCACTTCTAGTGGCTATCGTCAGCCCCTCTTTGGGAGTAATTGCCGATCGCAGGGCAATCAAGATGTGGTGGCTCAGAATCCTTACATACGTAGGTGCAGGGGCTACTTTCCTCCTTTTCGCTGCACCCTTCTTGCCCGTCAGCACCCAATGGGTGTGGTTGATGGTGATGTTCGTCTTGGCGAATATCGGCCTAAATGGTGCAGGGGTATTCTACAACGCTCTGCTCCCTCACATGGGGAAGGACGACGAAATGGACAGGATCTCAAATCTCGCATTCGCCTATGGCTACTTTGGGGGTGGGATATTGCTTGTCCTGCACATCGTATTGCTGATCGCGACCGGATATGCTGAATGGGCAACGCAAGCCGCCATGGTCACTTCTGGCATCTGGTGGTATGGTTTCGCGCTGCTGACTTTCAAGTGGGTCCCAGAACCGCCAATCGAAAACGAGATGGAGTCGTTGGGAATTCTCGATTCAGCGTCGTTAGCAATCAAGGAGATCAGGAAAACCCTAGGTGAGGTGGACAAATTCAGGACTCTGTTCATCTACATGCTGGCTTATTTCTTCTTCATTGATGGGATAAATAGCGTTACTGCATTGGGGGGGATATTTGGAACGGTCGTTCTAGGCATTACTGGCCTAGATTTGATGGTCACAATCCTAGCGATACAGTTCGTTGCCGCACCCGCAGCAATAGGGTTCACCATTTTGTCTAATGGGGGTTGGATCAGGATTCCGTATACCTCGGCCGGTTTTGAATTCAAGAATGGAATTGGAACAAAGAAAGCACTGACCGTAGCACTGGTTGGTTGGGTCGCTCTGTGTTTCGCTGCTTTGGCCTTCGCTCCGCTTGAGTTGGATTCTCATGGTGAGCATCAGATTCGATATGATTGGGATGAGACATCTGGTGCATATTCCGTGCAAGTCGATGAAAATATCCCAGAGATCGCTCAGAAATTGGAGTATAAGGGGAGTGAGTTCAACGAGCAGGGGTGGACGACCACATGGGGTCACCTGTTGCCAGTTGAAATTGACGAGTTTGCGGGAACTAACCGTTGGACATATGAAGACGACGCTGGTGAACCCTACTCTGTCTTGCTAATCGGAGTCGAAAATGATGAAATCCAGGCATTCCTCTCAACCCTTGATGAATCCCGATTCAGTGCAAGCGTTTCGGGAGGGACATTGGATGAGGAGTCGAACATTGGCATTGACCATCCAACCAACTTAGGTGATGGGAAGTTGGACGCCATCCCCAAGGCCGCTAGGGATTATGTGTGGGGGCCTCTGGGAATTGCAGTAGGCCTCCAGTTCCTGCTTCTGGGCTGTGCCATGGGTACGCTGCTGGGCGGGTCACAGGGGCTTGCCCGAAGCATGTTTGGACAAATGGTCCCCGAGACTAGGAGTGCTGAGTTCTTCGGCTTCTTCGGCTTCTTCGGGAAAGTAGCAGCCTTGATCGGCCCACTTCTATACGGGTTCATGACTGTCACATTCGACAGCAGAGTTGGAATTCTCAGTATCTCCATGCTTATCTTGATTGGCACGTTGATGATGAGGATGGTCGATGTCGAAGAGGGGAGGAAGGATGCCACAGCCGAAGATGCTAGAAACCGAGGAATTATCGGGGACTAGCCCTCTGATCGCAACTCACCAAGGGCATTGATCACAGCCGCTTGGGTGATACGCCCCCCCTTCTCACGCAGCCTTGCTGCTACTAAATCGACTTCCTTGCCCTCTGCGCCCGCAGTCACTGCCATGTTCCTGACGTGGAGTTTCATGTGTCCCGCTTGGATTCCAACCGTTGCCAGAGCGCGCAATGCGCCTAGGTTCTGGGCGAGCCCCGCCGCAACAATCACCTTGGCGAGCTCATCAGCCGTCGTTGCGCCAAGCAGTGCAACGTTTGCCTGAGCGGCTGGGTGTACTCTGACCGCCCCTCCGACCAGTCCCACCGCCATCGGCATCTCGATAGAGCCGACTAGGTTGCCATCATCGTCCTTGGACCACTCCGTCAGAGAGCCGTAAGTCCTCTCGTGGGCCGCATAGCTGTGGGCGCCCGACTCTATGGCCCGCCAGTCCTGGCCGCACGCGATGGCTACGGCAGAAACTGCGTTCATGATGCCCTTATTGTGCGTGGTGGCTCGAAACGGGTCCGCCTTGGCGAAGTGATAGGCCTGCAATACCCCCTCGATGATCTCTGAGCCCTGCTCCGGGTCCTTGCCCGAATCTGACATCTCATTGGGGGTGAAAATCGCACTAACTCGTGCTAAACGATGTACTGCGAGGTTACTGATGATTCGCAGTATCACCGTTCCACCAGTCAGACCCTCTACTGTGGGCGCAATCGTCTCGGCCATCGTATTCACTGCATTAGCACCCATGGCATCCCTGCAGTCAACCAGTATGTGTATGATGACCATGGGTCCGGAGTCAGTATCCAAAACCCGCGCTTCGAGGTCCTTGCAACCCCCGCCGAACTTGACCAGTATCGGATCGACCTCGTTGCAACTAGCAATCAATTCCCCCTTCGACGATATTATCACCTCTTTGGCAGCCCCTGGGTCCTCGCAGTCCACCACTTGTATCTGTCCAATCATGACTGGAGCGTCGTTATTCGATGTGAAGCCGCCATTGGCAAGGCACCTCTTGGCCATATTGCTCGCAGCCGCTACCACGCTCGGCTCCTCGAGGACGAATGGAATCGCATAGTGGGCACCATCGATGACGAAGTTCGTCGCCACACCTATTGGGAGGGAGTATGTGCCGACGACGTTCTCGATCATCCTGTCTGCCGCCTCCTCGTCAAGCTCTCCTGCAGCCCCCCAAGCCTCGACCTGTTCGGGGGTGAGTCCCGCAATCTCGGCGAGCATCGCCCTCCTCTCCTCAACCGATAGTTTGTAGAATCCTCCAAGACGACTGTTCTCTATGGGCATGTTCCTCACTCCAATTCACGGTGCCCCGGGCTTCTAACCTTTTGCGATTCGATCCAAGCCACTTCGAATAAAGCGTTAATCCAGTCGTTAACGCTTCGTTAACGCATTGATGAAGCGTTAGCCACCCGTTAATCCCTCATTTCATAAACCAACTCACTAAGTTGTAAAATTACAGACTCCCCTCTCGGTTTTTCTCTAAAACCCGTAAATTGGCCTTCTGGGAAGCGTGAGGATGCGTGAACATTAAGAATTCCGGACCTCGCTGATAGCCTATGGTCGTCAGCGAGGTCTCGATGCCAGAAGTACCTCCAATGAGGGGCAACCCGTTCGACCTTCGTCCCATCGAGAGATCCAGGGCAGGGGATCTCGTGGCGCGCAACGAAATCCTCACTGCTTGGAAGGAGCACATGCACGGGCAGTCACCAAGGATGCTGCTCCTAGTGGGAGAGAGGGGGTCTGGCCGGACCTCCCTGATCAATACCATATCCTCGCAGACCAATAGGCACTTCGTCGGCCAGTACTGGCACGACGAGGACCCCCTAAAACGCGTACTGAGCGAGATTTCAGTCACTTTCGGCGGCCATGAGGTGCCACAGACCATGCATCAGACGGTCGAGCGGCTCATTGAAACCCTGGACGTCGGGGACGGACCACTGCCCCTAATCGCCCTCGATTACCCCTCAAACGTAGATTTCACCCCATTCCTAAACCTCATCTCACCCATACTACAACGCCTCAGGGCACTTGTCGTGGTATCTCTCACCAATGCGCAGCTTGCTGCACTCGAGGAACCAGTGCGGGAACTTTACGACAAACCGGTGTACCTAGAGCCACTTACGAGCAAGCAGATACAGGATCTGGCAAATATCAGAGTAAGGAGGATGGCGAGGGAGAGGTGGAAGATAAACCCCCGATTGCTAGATTCAGTGCGTGCGAGCACGGGGGGAAATCCTCGAGATGTTATTCACCTACTTCGAGACCTGATTGACGAAAAGCGAGGAATGGGTGCCGAGGGCACGTTTCAGAGGCTGTTCAGTTGGCAGGCGCCCTTCGAGCCCGAACCCGCCCAAGTCGCAGTAGTGGAAACCGAGCCAGAGGGGCAATTTGAACCAGTGGATGAGCCTCAGTTACCCCTTCCCGTGGAGGATGAAATCGAGGATGACTGGGATGTCGAGCCGGATGACATGTGGGGGAGCGAGGAGGAGGATCCCGAACCGGAAGAGGAGCCGGAGCCAGAGCCGGAGATGGAGACTACACACCGGGAATGGGAGGGGGTGGAAGTCGATGCCCCGACCACGGAACGCGCAGGGGTAGAATCCTCCAGAATAACCGATTGGGCGTCAGAAAGGGGCGGTTTCGTGCTTATGGACGAAGGTACCGAACCACCTCCCAAGCAGACGCGATCAGGGGGATTCTCCGGATTGATGGGTAGATCCAGGAAGGTCTCGGACCATATGCCCATTGGTTCTGACAATGACACCCCGATTATTGAGTCCCCCCCACCCAGTCCGCCCCCGACCCCCCTCGACGACCCCAAACCCAAACTTGTGGAGCCCGATGAGCTGGGGGCTGCGCCGAAAGCCATCGATACGTCAGCCATACCTATCGACGAGAGGCCCGTTTTCGCCTCTGAAGGGGAGTTATGGACCGTAGATTCCGACCTCGAGGAGACTCTCCCGGAGATTTCATCCAATCCGCCTGAATCCGAGGCCTACGAGGCAGTGGAACCAGTCTTCGAGGAGATTTCTAGCGATTCGGGCAATGCGGATGACCTCGCACCGACCTCTGCGCTGGCCAACATAGCCCCGAGATGGGAGTCTGCCGATGCCTTGGATGAGGCCCATTTGAGTTCCATGAGCGACGCCGAGCGACTTGTGATCTCAATTGCAGGCCAGAGGGAGGTCTCCCCCTCCGACCCTGAAATCCAAGCCCGCCTCGAGGTCGGTCGCCCCCGATTATCTCAAATTTACAATGCCCTGAAGAGATCTGGAATCTTATCGGTTCGCAAAGAGGGTCGCAGTAGGCTGTTCAAGCTGAGTGAGGCTGCGACAGAGATGCTCCAATGAGGTTCCTGAATGGACGACACCATCACGACCGAGCGTATTGAGGGGTATCTCACGCTCACCGCGGAGGCGAGGGCGAAGGCGACTCCTGCAACAAATAATCCCGAGGACGAGATCAGGCTGCGCACAATGCTGGGAATGTGCGATGACTACGTCGCAGATGCCCGCCACTTCATGGAGACGGGCGATCTCGTAAGTGCATTCGGAGCGATCAACTACGCTCATGCATGGCTTGATGCTGCTGTGAGGATAGGTCTGATGGACGGACACGGTGACGATCGCCTGTTCACACTGCCCTAGGCGCTCACGAGGCGCAGAGCCGGCCCCGAAGTGACCTCGATGTAGGATCCCCCTGCATCGATCAATCGCTCCTTGAGCCTTCTATCGACAGTCAGCACCGGCCACGAGTTCTGGACTGACAGGGTTACGAGAGCATCGTCGGTGTGGCTGATTCCTTCTGCAGTGGCAGAATCAGCCCGCACGTAAAGCAGATCGAGCAGAAGGCCCCTCCTCTCTGCGTCGAGTGCCTCCAACTCATCTCTGACGCTATCGATGAGAATGAGATTGGCCTCTCCAACCACTTCACCCAATGAAGAGTCGAGATTCAAACCAGCATCGACCAGCGATATCCATCCGCAGGTGTCCACCAGTACTCCGACCATCCCATCAGCCTGTGATGGTCCCATGACCGATTAGACGCCAACGTGAGCCCACCCTTCTGGAAAGGGTGATCCTGCTGCCCTCCTTGGCGCAGATGGGTAGTCTGAGATCGAGCCTCGCCTTCTTGGCCTTGATTGCAGACACGGTTCCAACGCTGGTCGCAGTCGCTGAGTTGACCATCAGCATCTCGTTTGGTTGTAGTGGACGGATCCCTCCTTCTTCCTCGGTTCCGCTTGCGACCGTCGTCTCCAGCAGTTGGAGATCCAGGTTCAACTTCTCCCAAATGGGGGGCAGTTCGCCTTCTCTGGCCATGACTTGGCCAGATAGGTCATCAGCCTTGGTGGCCAGTGGGTCCAAGGGGGTGGCGATTCCGCACAGCCCCCCAGCATGGGCAGTCTCTAGGTCGATACCACCGCCCTGGATGCCTTCTATTGACGTTCTGAGTGGCTCCCAACGAGTCTTGCTGCCGTCTTTGACCCTGCGTCCTGGAGCGATCAGAATACTGTCACCGATGCTGAAAGAGCCCTCAACAATGCTGCCACCGATGATTCCCCCCTTAAGGCCTGATGGCCTGATGCCAGGGCGATTCACATCAAAAGAGCGGGCGACGTACATCAGCCCGCCATTGTCCTTGGAACGATCGGGAGTTGGAATAGTGTCCTGAATCGCCTCTATCAGGACATCGAGGTTAACGTCATGATGGGCAGAAACAGGGATGATCGGCGCATTCTCGGCAATCGTGCCACTGATGAACTCCTGGATCTCTGCGTAGGACTCAATGGCTCGCTCGCGGCTGACGATGTCGATCTTGTTCTGAACCACCACGATATTCTCGATACCGGCAATCTCCAGTGCAGCTAGGTGCTCGCGCGTCTGGGGTTGCGGGCACTTCTCAGTAGCTGCAACGAGCAACAGAGCGCCATCCATTATCGATGCCCCCGAGATCATCACTGCCATGAGCGTCTCGTGACCAGGCGCATCGACGAATGACACGATCCTGAGCAGGCTACCCTCGCCCCCCTCTCCATCAGGGTGCTTTCCCTTGGGGTAGTAACGACCATCGGCAGTCTTGTAGAATGCAGTGTCCGCGTAGCCCAGCTTGATGCTAATGCCACGCTTCCTCTCCTCAGAATGGGTGTCAGTCCACGTCCCAGAGAGGGCTTGAGTGAGGGTTGTCTTCCCATGATCGACGTGACCGACCATCCCGATGTTGATTTCAGGCTGATTGGAAGGGGGCGCTGTCAGCTCTAATCACCCCAGTCGTCATTCCTCTTCGCTAGAGGGCTGATCGACTAGTGGTTCGCCGTCAATTATCCCAGCGAGCGAGCGCTTTCCGAACTCGACTACCTTCAGATTGATCTGGCGGGTGTCGTGGCTGATTACGTTTCCACGGAGGTTCCGGCGCCTACGGAGCCCGTCGTACTTGTAGCGATACTCCTTACTATTCTTCTTGACGTACTTCTTGCCCTTGAAGCCTACCCCAGCGGTAATCAGGACCGACTTGACCCCACTCCCTTCTAGATCCGACCTCATTGGCCTTCCAGTGGAATCTGCACCTCCGGTAATCTCCAGCTTGTACCCCGACAGCGCCTTGTCCCCCTCACCCACGAACATCCCGTCTACGGTGTCACCGATCCTCTTTCCCAGGAAGTGGTTGTAGTTCACTCCGGCGATGTCGACGGCGAAGGACCGGCCACCTGAGGTCGGGGCCGTGTCATTGACAACGGCCTTGAATGATTGCTCGCCTGCCACTTAGTCACCTCGGACGGCATCCCGACATACGGCCCCTATAAGAGCGGTTCGGAATCCTCGCAGCCGCTCACTCAGGCATGCAAGAGGTCCCGCTCGATCCTGCTCTCCAGAGCAGCCGGTGCGGTGTTGGTCATGGTGACGTACTGAGTCCTGCCCCTGCCTTGAGTCGAACTCGCAGTCCTGCTCTCTATCAGGCCCTCGGCCTCAAGGTGCTTCATGTGCTTCCAGAAGGTGGTGTAGCCACGCGGTTTGGAACTGTGCTCCTCGCATACCAGCTCGTACAGTTTCCGAGCATCTCCGCTGGTGATTTCCTCAGCCTTCTTGAGCCTCCTGCAGATACCTAGGAGGACAAGTTTCTGATGCTTGCTCAGCTCATGGACCTGGCTCGGCTCGATTGTCGCCGCCCTGCGGGTGCTAGGCCTGACGTCATCGGCTAACACATCGCCGCGTCCGGCCTTCTCAGCCCGACGAACCGCTGTCTCGAGGAGCTCGATAGCCAGTCGGGCATCACCACCCGCCTCGGCGGCGAATCTACCGATCTTCGCCAGTGTCTCCTCCCCAACCGTTCCAGGCCTGCATGCGACCTCGTAGCGCTGTTTGGCGATGCCGATCAACTCATCAGCATCGTATGGTGGCAAAACCAGTACTGCGCTTCCTCCGAGCCTCGACTTGATGGCCCGCTCGAAGAGATTGAAGAGCGTAGTATCCTGGCTCACTAGGATCAACGACACCGACCCCCACTCGTCCTGCCCCTCGTCAATCCTGAGCAACTTGTAGATCAGGTCAGAGCTGTCCCTGCGAACCAGGATATCCACCTCGTCGAGTACCAAAAGCAAGTGACTGTCATGCGCCTTCAGGTTCCGGCGAATGCTTTGGACAATCTCCCCCGAACTGAACCCTCGTTCCGGATGCCTCGAATCGAGAGATAGGGCGATTTGCTGTAGGACCTGGGATGTTGAGGGGTGGTTCCTGCAGTTGACATGGGAGAGTACGATTTTCCTGCGCCCCTCGAGCTTGCTGCTGAGGTCTATTCCGAACCTATGGGTGAGTACGGTCTTGCCGGAGCCGACGTTTCCCGTAATTATCGCTCTGCAGCTGACACTGTGGTTTTCGATCCCCATGAACATGGATGCGAGCTCATCGAGTTGGGCATTCCGGCCAACTAGCTCTGGAGGAGTCCAATCGTAGGAGAATGGCTCCTTGGTCAGCAGGACCTTGCCTGCCCCGATCCTATCGAGATAGTCCGCCATCACCGTGTTCTTCCTCTCGATGTTCTTAGACATATTCGGTGCAGTGCGCACGCATGCGCGGACCCGTGAGGGCGCAGCTCGGAATGAGGCATCGATTTTCGGTGTTTTGATAGGCTGAGGTGGACTAGCGGGAGCAGGGGCGGTCGCGTCGGTCTGAAAGACACCTTCAAGGAACCTACTGCGTTAGGCTTGATGCTGGCCACATTTCTGTCCGTCTTCGAGTTCCTGAACAGCTTCGGGATGATCGACGATATTGCCTACGGTCTCCAGTTGTTGGATAGCGCGAACGGCCCCAACGAGAAACTCCTAATCGTTCCCGGAGGCTTCTCTATGAAGTTCTGGGGGGTTCTGGGACTAGACTGGCGGGACTATGCCATTGTGAGTTTTCTGATTTACACTCTGATTGGCCTGTTGGTGCACAGGCCTAGGGAGCAGGCAGAGTACAAGCAGAAGAAGAAAAAGAACCGACTGATCTCCGTCAAATCCAGGAGATGGCTGAGGCTGGGCATCTTCTCTCTGTTCATCGGGCTGCTATCGACTGCAAACAAGACTGGCAGGTTTGCAGGACTGGCGAATAGCGTCGTCGGTGGTAACAGGGAGGGTAAATTGGGGCTAATTGACGGCTCTCTTGACTTTGAGCCATTGGAATGGGCACTGCAGGACTACGCTGAGTTGGCCATACCATTCCTCCTGTTCCTATTCGGTTTACGTAAGGGCCTCAAGATAGACCGCTCCAAAATCGCCCTCCTCGATTCGGGGACAGCTATCGAGAAGATTTGGATCGACTCGGACAAGTCCGAAAGACTCCAACGCAACCATCTCGAAGAGGGCATCGCCCGAATAAACAGCGCATTCACCGAACTCGTCAACATGCTGGGTGCTGCAACCTCACTCAATCTGGCTGCCGCATCCCTTGATGACGGCAACGTCAAGAGTGCATTCAACAAATGGAAGAATCTCACTCACCCCAAGGGAAAGCAAAATCAGGATTGGAAGGGATTCTCGGAGTCGGTTGATGACATTGGAAAGTTCAAGCAGCAAAAGCAGCAGGATGAGGAGGAGTGATTCGTGAATCGGCGCATTAAAGCCGAACTAGGGTCACGCGACTGATGGGGTTGCATGAGATGGCAGACGAATTGACACGTGAGGAAGCCATCGAGAGATTAGGGGCCATTTACAATGCGGCTCTAGAGGGGGAAGATCTTGAGAAGAGACTTGCCACCATCCCCAAGACTCTGGATAAGTATGAGGGAAAGTGGTCGGGCCTAATCAAAGCGGCTGAGAAAAAGTATGGAAAGCCGGAAGCAGATGAATCCGAGGGGAAGCCTGCCAAGAAGCGCGGCGGCTTGTTCTCAAGGAGGCACAAGCCCGAGGAAGAGCCCAAGGAAGAGCCCGAGGAGGCCCCGGCCGAGGAATCAGGGGGGGAGCCCGAGGAAGAGCCCGAGGCCACTATCGACGAGCCAGTCGAAGTTCCAGAAGACGAACCTGACGTTGGGGGGCACGAGGACTTGATCGATTCCGAGAAATCCAAAACCTCACTGGGCAAGGCTGCAGGGATTTCGGATGAAGGGAATTCGGAGGGAGCGCTTGAAGTTTTAAAGGGCCTGATTAGCAGTGACGGAGGAAACCCCGAGGTCTGGAGGGGACTCGCATCGTACTTCGCCTCTGCAGGCCGTCCAGGCAGGGCTCGGGCATGCGAGGAGCGCGCCGACGAACTATCCTGAGAATAACGCTCCCTCCAAGTTGCTGTGGGCCACCCTCTGGGCGACAATTAAATGCAATTCCACGCTCCACACACTCCCAGTGGTGCATATGGCTCGCAAGAAGCATGTTCCGGAGGACGTCGCCTTCCGATTGGCACAGAAGGCCAAGGCCGCTGTGAAGAAGGCCAAGGCCGCTGAGGCCAAGACCAAAGCCGCTGAGAAGAAGGCTGTGGCCGCCGAGGAGAAGGCTGTGGCCGCCGAGGAGAAGGCTGTGGCCGCCGAGGAGAAGGCTGTGGCCGCCGAGGAGAAGGCTGCAGCCACTGACGGGGAAGACGACTTCGACGACTTCGACGACTTCGACGACTTCGACGACTTCGACGATGACGATGACCAAGATGTGGATGCCGAAGTCGCGGCCCCAGAGGGGGACGAACAGGAAATCCAGGATTCTCCTGAATCCGACGATGACCAAGATGTGGATGCCGAAGTCGCGGCCCCAGAGGGGGACGAACAGGAAATCCAGGATTCTCCTGATTCCGAAGATGACGAACTAGATGTGCTTCTCAAGCACGCAGAGGAATCAGAGAGCGGCGAGACGAAGGTGGAAAGGGCTGATAGACTTGCGGAGGAAGGCGACTTCAACGGGGCCCTCGAGATTTGGAAGGAGCTAACTGCAGGAAATGAAAGCGATCCCGCGAATTGGCGTGGGCTCGCTTCCGTTCTAGAGTCAAGGAATCAGGAAGGCGATTCCGCCAAGGCAAGAACCACTAGGGGTCACGCCGATAGATTGGAGACGCAAGCAGTCGCAGAAGCCACCGGAAGGAAGATGGAAGACATCATTGCCGATCTCCTGGATGATGGGGTGCTGAATTTCAGCGCTGGTTCAGATGCCAAGGAACAGCAAGATATTGCGGAGGATGACGATCTGACCAAGCTCCCAGGAATCGGTAGTGTTGGCCAAGATAAGTTAATATCTGCCGGAATCGAGACATTCGAGCAACTCTCCGGAAGGAGCGACGAGGAAATCGCTGAGATCATAGGGGCTAAGAGGATGGAGGCATGGTCCTCAATGGCGAAAATGCTTTCCAATGAGAAGAAATAGATTAGTACCGCGCGACAATCTTTCCGTTTAGTGTACTGTTTTTCTACGCTTCCTCACCTTTACATTAATAACTCAGAGGTCATGGGAAGGCTTGGATTTACCATGGTAGAGATGAACGACAACATGAGAATGGGAATGCTAATTGGGGCCGCCGTGCTCTTGGTCTTTGAGCTGCTGAACTTGCCTGGAATCTTGGGCGGAGGCGACAAACTATTCCTGATTGATATGCTTGGCATAGGCGATATGGAACCTTTCCGTCCCGATACGGGGTTTAGCCCTCAGGACATCGTTGGTTTCCTAGCAATCGCAATCATGGGCGCTCTTTACTGGTTCTCGAAGGAGGATGACCTAGACTGGGAAGCCCTTCTCGGCGACGATGACGACGACGAAGAGGAATGAGTCCCAAGGGATTCCCTTGCCCCCTCTTGGTCGTTGGTTGAATAAGTCAGGCAATAGTGCCGAGGAGCTCCGGGAGAGGATGCTCTCCGGGCAGATTATCGCAAGGGGAATCGATGCAACCCGTACAATAGAAGCTATGTGCAGCGTTCCTAGGCATGCCTTCCTGCCCGAGCACAGCCTGAAGGCGGCATACCGAGACAGACCGCAACGAATCGGACACGGCCAGACCATCAGTCAGCCATACATCATCGCCCTGATGACCTCGCAGTTAGAGGAACTACCTCGCGACAGCAGGATTCTAGAGATCGGCTCTGGCTGTGGCTACCAAACCGCAATCCTTGTTCAAATGGGTTTCGAGGTCCACGCACTGGAAATCGTGCCAGAATTAGTCGAGCATTCCTCCGAGGTACTCCGTGAACTCAATCTATCACCGGCATCGCTAGCATGCGCCGACGGGAGGGCAGGCCTTCCTTCAACTGCCCCTTTCTCTGCAGTGCTCTCCGCGGCCTGTCCTATCGAGGCACCAATCACCTGGATAGACCAACTCAGTTTGGGGGGCATTCTGGTAGCCCCGATAGGAACAAGGAGCGACCAGCACCTGGTTAGGATGGAAAAGGATGCTGATGACGTAATTTTGACAAAGACCCTCTGCCCGGTAAGATTCGTCCCACTGGTCTAGCTGATCCGAATGATGGAATCAGGGAATCTCGTCAAACTGGTAACCACTCTCCCACTGATTCTCACCCAGCGCGACCTCCAGTTCGTAAGGTGTAATGAGTGGCTTTGAGTATCTCTTCGAATCATCTATGGCGATGCGCGGGCAAGCTGTGTTGACGAATGCATCGACTGGGTAAAAGTCAATTAGATCCGGGCTGACGTGGTCGAGCGCCAGCATGTACCCCCTCCTGTCGTGCTTCTCCAAGAGGCGCTTAATTCGAATTGCCAGATTCCTCCTCATCTGCCCGGGCTTCTCACCAATCAGAATCCCGAAAGAAATCGCCTCGTCGACCGCCATGATGAGTCCGAAGCGCTGCCTGAGTATCCGTTCGACCCACTCGAAGGACATCTCGGAGGCATCTCCGGTGTATGGGTTCAGCATGGCCAGCGGCTTGCCGGTGTGGAGCACAAGGCCGATTGGATGGAAGTCCCCGGATCCGAGGAAGAGATAGTGCCCTATCGAGGGGGAATCTCCCGAGTAGTTGCACCCTAGCACCTGACCGGGGAATGCCAGCCTGTCCCCTCCGAGGGGGATCTCTACCTCGAAGCCCCACTCTTCTAGCCTGTGCATGAAATCCTCCAGCAGGTGGAGGTGCTGAATAGAGCCAACCAGTCCGAGCTTCGCCCCAGTCAGCGGAGCCACTCGCCCCACTGCATCGAGGAATCTCTCCTTGGCAACCTCCTCGTTCATCTCATCCCTCTCGTTGGCCGACACAAGGCGCGACTGGGCTAGGGTCCGGTGCCCCTCTAGTATCGGGAGCACCGCAGCCAGTTCGGGGGTGCCGTCGTAGGTGACTGGGATGAAGTGAGTGGGCATTCCGGAGTCGATGTTCATCTGGCTGTGGCCCATGTGGGCCACCAGTTCGACCCCCATCATCCGCATCTTGTCGTGGACCAGATCGCAGGCGCCATAGCAGGGATCTGCAGCCAGAATAACCTTCGCGCCAGACTCTTCCTCTATGGAGTCCATCATCCCCAAGGCCTGCATCTTGAGCCCCTCGGGCACCTGGAGGGCTACCAGCCGGTTGTCGTTGGCCTTGATTCGCTCAACCAGTTCATCGAGTTGGAAATTATGGCGCTCTAGGTCCATTGCAATCACTCGACTATCTCGACCTTCCCGTCAATGATGTCGATTTTAGCTAGTGTGCTAATGGGCCAGTTCGGGCGCTCCCGTGCAAGTCGTTCGCAACCCTCACCCTTCTCGATGGCCACAATGATGTTCTGTAGTATCGCCCCCATGCCCTCCAAGGCTTCCAGCAGCGGTTCTAGAGTACCTCCTGTGGATATGACGTCATCGACGACAAGGAGCCTCTCCCCTGCCTTTATGTCATTGATGTATGCGGTTGATTGCGAGTATCCAGTGGAGACGTCAACGCGGACTTCACCATCCATGCCGTAGGATCGCTTTCGAATGACCACTGTTGGCTTGCCAGTCGCACCCCCGACCGCTGCCAGCAGAGGCAGCCCCATCGCTTCGACGCTGACTATGAGGTCAATCTCGGACCAATTGACCATCTCCACTATCAAGTCACTGGTAGCTCGCAATACATCGGCATCCATACGGGGAATCCCATCTGAGATTGGGTGGATGAAGTATGGGTAATCACCCTTCCAGATGATTGGTGCGCCTCGTAGCGAATCTTCCAGGACAGTCAGCGGGTCAGAGGGCGACATTGCCCCTCAACCTCAGACTAGACCCTTCAAATGCTCGGCTCCCTCTACGACCTTGGCTGTGCACGGCGTTGGGAATTTACAGCCGGCCTTGCGCAGGGCCTCACGGGCGGCAGGATAATGCTCGCGATCAGTTTTGATGGAGATCAGCGTCTGGCCTTTCTGGACCCTAGCTGCCGTTCCTACGTTCTTCCCATAGGAGAGGCGCATTCCCTGGGACACCCTGTCAGCTCCTGCGCCGGTAGCCTGCTTGTTCTCCCTGAGAATTTGGTGGGGGTAGGTGTGCATTCTGAGTGCATATCCTTGACCAGTGGCACTATCCCTGATGGTCGCGTTGGCTACCTGCCTTGCTGACTCCAGAGCCGAGTCACGAATCTGGCATGCGTTGTCGGCATACAACTCCAAAACTATCTCGAACTCGCCTGCCTCGGCCTTCTTCCTATTTCCCATGTGGTAGCGTAGTATCCTATTGTTCGGAACGCCCCCGGAATACTCTCGACGAGTGAATGACTGTCCCTTGATTTGCCGGTACATCTTTGCAGGCTTGCGCGCCATCCAAACACCTCGTTGGCGGCCCACTGACACTCCGTATATAATCGTGAGGCAACACCAGAGCGCCCTTCAACCAGCCTCCAGCCTCTCACTTTCGCGCTGGACCTCGCGGACCCCGACCACAATGAGCGCGAAGCCCACCAGCATAGAGGCTCCGATGCGCTCGCCTAGAAGACCCCAACCGGTCATAACGCCGAATACCGGAACCAGAAATACATACGAGGCCGCAGCCGTCGGACCGAGCCTCTCTATACCAATCGCGAACCAGACGTAGGCGAGGACGGTGGAGAAGGCACCGAGGTAGACGATTGAGACCCACTCGACGACGGTGGGCGCGGGAAGCGGCGAGCCCCAGAGCTCGTACAGCATCCACGGCGTCAGCATCAACCAGCCGACGAACGAGTACCAAATTACTATCTCGAGGGCCGAAGCCTCTGCCTCACCCCCCCTCCTCTCCATAATGCGTTTGGTGAGGTTGCTAGTCGTTGCCCAAGACAGGGCTGCGAGCATTATCATAGCGTCTCCTACGATACGATGCTTGAATGGTATGTCCACGTTGGGACTCCATCCAACGACCGCAGTCACACCGGCCATTCCCAGCAGCAGTCCTAGAGCCATTTTCCTAGAAATGGGCTGTCCGAGCATCGGTGCTGCTAGGAGGGCTGTGAAGACTGGGTTGATTGGGATGATTAGTGAAGCGTCCCCCGCTGCAGTCCACTTCATTCCGTGCATGAATAGAAGTTGGTAGATCATGACTCCGAAGAAGCCGATCCAGAGTACCGACACCCAAGTGATGCGGTCGGGTGGCAGGGCTCTGATCCTGCCTCCACTCAATGACTTGTATGTACACCACGCGAAGAACATTACCACCACCACGGCATACCTCAGCCAAGCCGCAGTAGCAGGATCAAGGGTGGCTGGTCTCTCCGAGTCCAGCCCACTGCTGAGGATCCTACCCACGGCCCACGAAGAACCCCAGATTATGACTACCATCAATAGAAGCAAGTGGGTAACGAGGCTCTCCTCACTCTTCGACATGCTACTCGTCCAACCTCGTCAATCTCTCGATGAACTCGGGGTCGGTGATGGCGCAGATATGGGGGTTGACGATTTTCCCTCCGACCTTGCAGGCGAGTACCATGGCCGTCATTGCTAGACGATGATCACAATGCGTCTCTACCGGCCTCTTCGGTCTCGAGGGGACCTGTCCGCCCGGAATCTCGATGCCATCATCAGTTGACCTTGAGGTCATGCCGAAATCGGCCAGCATCCCGACTGTCCTGCCAATTCGATCCGACTCCTTTCCACGAGCGTGCCTCACACCGGTGATGGTTCCACCACCTTCGATTGCCATCAGTGCGGCAGCAGGGCTGATGATATCGCTGGCATCTCGCAGATTGACCATGCCCCCCTCCATGCCCCCTATCCTCTCTATTGCCTCGGCCATCAGAGGGTCCCCCGAGGGGATGCCGACGTTGGACTTGGTACCGAAGAGACGATCGTAGAGCATGGACATCGGCACGAGGCTCGCCTCACCGGGAATCACCACTCTGTCCGGTGTCATAACGCTCCAAGGCTCTAGTCGAAGGGACCCCCCATCAGGGATGTCCATCGAGCCGCACGCCTCACAAATCTCGATTGTCAGGCGACTGTATCCACGACTAACCGACTCTCCTGTAAGTTGTACTCCCGCCCCTCTTGGGTAACCTGGTGAGGCGAGCAGAAGGGCTGTCAGCGGTTGGCTGGACGATGATTGGTCAAGTTCCGCCCATCCGGGCTGAATTGGGCCAGTAACCGTGCAAGGCAGCCTCTCTGATGTAATCCGGCAACCCAATCCGGTCAGCACTGAGGCTAAATCGGACCCATTACGAACCCTTAGAGAATCGTCACCATCAATGGAAACGGGCAGGTGCATCCCAGCCGCTATGGCCGTTACAATGCGTGCTGTCGTCCCCGAGTTGCCGCAATCTAAATCCCTATCCGGAATGGAAAGTCCGCCCTCTGCTCCCCTGACTATCCACGACCCCTCTCCTCGACCTATCTCGACACCCATCATCTCCAAGCAACTTGCCATCGAGCCAATATCCTCGCCGGGCACTCCCTCGAAGACCAATTCAGTGATGCCATTGGACTGTGCAGCGAGGACAAGCCATCTGATCATGTGACTCTTGGACGGGGGCAGCCTCCAGAGAACTGTTTCAGGGACCTCAATCGCCTCGATTCGAAGCACGCCCCCGGCAGTGGCACCATTCAGTTGAATGCTCGCATATCCCTACTGCCTGATATGGTCACCGAAGTCAGTGGAACCGTCCCACGACTCCGCCTTGTCATCTATCTCGCTCTTCTCGAGGGTCTCCTCCAGGGAACCATGCATCTTGACTAGGTTGTTCTTGTGGAGCAGTTTGGGACTGAGGCCGGGAAGCAGCACCGCCACGGCCCTAGGCACCCTGCCGGGATACACCTCATTGACGTGCCTGACGATATTGGTCGTGCAGGTGTTGGTAATCGTGTTGTACCACTCAGGCTCTTCACCAAGCCTGTTGGTTCGATGCAGGTATGACTCCAGCATCCTCCTCTCGTTGCCCGGGCCCAGAATGATGGCCTCGAACAGATGCGTCACCGATTTCCTCCTGCAACGCGTCCTGACGCCTATCGCGTCGCGTTCCGTTGCCCATACGTAGATCAACTCGTACTGCCTGAAGAGGCCCCTGATGGGGTGATACGCACTCCCCTTCTTCCTGCGCACCTCGATTGAGCAGGCAAGGCGCCTTCCATCCTCGAATTCGAAGCTTAGAATCGTATGTGCCATCTGTCTTCGTGTGGGGTCGAAGTACTCGAGGAAGAACCATATCTTCGTGACTTGATCGAGCCTATATTTCACGTCATCCCAGTTCTCATCGAAGTCTCTTGTGCTCCTCCAATTGAAGTCCCTTACGTTTCTGATTGTGACTTCGTCACCATTGAATTCGGCAGTTGCCATTCTCTTGTTGTCGATAACCCAAGACCTGTCGTTGGATGGGTTGAGGCTGAGGTACTCGAATACCTTCCAAGCGACAGCAAGGAGTAAAATTGCAGCAATGCAGAGGAGGGCGATGGCACCGGGCCCATACGGGGCGCCCAATGGGCCGAGGAGGGCCGGCGTGGTTGTCACGTGTCCTTGAAGGGCTAGTGGGCGGATGAAACCTCCCTTCCTCGTTGGCGCGGCAGGGGAGATTCGAACTCCCGAGGTGAGACACCACTGGATTAGCAATCCAGCGCAATGGCCAGGCTATGCGACTGCCGCAGTAGTCCGACGACCTTCAGCCCATGCTTAAGTCGAGCGGTTCTGCTATTCTTCCTCTGTAGCGTCATCCGCAGCATCTGGGGAATCGACGAGGTTGGAGGGCAGTCTTGCAACGAAAATTATCTCGTCTACGAATCCGGTTCGATCTGCGTTCCGCAACTCCATGATGCGCGTTCCCTTGGTGACCTTGCCCAATGTCTCCTTGGTCTGGCCCGAAACCATTCTGATCATCATGCCGGATCCGGTGAGCATGAACAAATGATCCTCCAAGTCGGGGATCTGACGAACGCTGACGATGTGGTCATCATCTCTCAATGACATTGTACGCACCCCCTTCGTTCCCCTATTGGTGCGTCGGTAGCCATCCCTGACATAGACGACCTCACCCTCTTCGTCACGGACTTCCCCACCTGCTTCGTCGGTAAGAGAAATCATCTCACCAGAGCCAAGTCTGCTGCGCTTGGCCATGCCATACTTGGAAATTGTGAGCACACTGGTGTCGAAGTCCCCGGTGACGATCATCCCGATTACGCGGTCGCCAGCCCCCAGCTTCATCCCCGAGACTCCCTGGCTGACCCTCCCCTGAACCCTCACTACGTGGGTAGTCATAGCATCGCCAGTTTCGGGGGAGATGCGCGTCCTCTCCTCTGCAGGCTTGAACCTGCAAGCATTTCCTCGGGCAGAGACCAGTACCACGTGATCGGTGTCCGTCGCGGGTCTCACAGTGACTAGGGTGTCGTTCTGGCCCCCGGCGAACCTGAGGGCGTACTTGCCGTTTCGGTTGATCTTAACGTACTCGGATAGCCTGCTCTTCTTGATCCTCCCCTTCGATGTGGCGAACATGAGGTAGCTGCCCTCCGGATTACTGATCAGGCTCCGGCTCAGGGGGAGGATTGAGATGACCCTCTCCTCGTCCCTGATGCCCCGTAGGAGGTTTCGGATATGCGTCCCTCTCCCGTAGCGACTGGCAGAGGGGGTCTCCCATGCCCTGAGGCCGTAGACACGACCCATGTCAGTGAAGATCAGTAACCTATCCTTCGAGAAGCAGGTTATGATTTTCGAAGGCGTATCTTCGTCTTTCGTCGTTACTCCCTTCAGGCCCTTTCCACCCCTATTCTGAAGTCGGAAGCCTTCCACGGGGAGGTGCCGGATGTAGTTGTCCTGGGTCAGGGAGATGACAATCGCCTCCTCAGCGACCAGATCCTCCCTGTCCATGGAGAGGGGCATGGGGTCGATATGGGTCCTCCGCTCGTCTCCGTGACGATTCACTAGCGCATCGAGTTCCTCGATAATGATGTTCAAGCGTTGAAACCTGCTATCGAGGATGCCCCGGTAGTCTTCTATCGCCTCATTGAGCTTTTTGAGCTCCTCGGCGACCTCCTGGACGTTCAGTTTGGTCAACTGGTAGAGACGACGTTCTGCGATGGCCCTGGCCTGCTTGTTCGAGAAGTCGAAGCGCTTGATCCTCGGGTACTTCTCCTCACCACGAAGATACTGCTCGAACTGGTCTCGGGACTCTGAGTTCCTCCCCATCTCGATAATCTCTGACATGCGCTTCTGCGCATGCATGAGCCCGTCGAGGATATGTGCCCGTGCCTCGGATCTGTCAAGCTCGAACTGTGTCCTGCGCTCGATAACAGACTCCCTGTGCCTGACATGAGTATGCAGAATCGTCCTGAGATCGAGCTGGACCGGCCCGCCTTTCAATATCCCCATCATGTTGGCGGAGTACGACTCCTGCAGCCTGCTCGACTGGTACAACTGGTTTAGGACAGCGTGAGGATCGGCATTCTGCTTGATCTCGATAACCACGCGAATCCCTTCCTTGCTGGACTCGTCCCTGATGTCGCGAATCCCTTTGATTGCCTCATTCTGTACCAAATCAGCGATTCCTCGGAGCATCGCGGCTTTCTTGACCTGATATGGAATCGAGGAAACTACCAGTTTCTTCTCCCTCGAGTCCTCAATGACTTCAACATCCGAGCGAATATGGAAACGGCCGTGCCCCGTCCTGTACATATCCACTATGCCGTCGATACCGAAGATTGTAGCGCCAGTGGGGAAGTCCGGGCCCTTGAGATGCTCCATGTACTCCAGAGCATCGATCTTGGGGGGGTTGTCGAGCCCTATCTTCCGGTCTTGCTCGATCACGCGCTCTACGTGGAACTTGATGGCTGCAGCGACCTCGTTGAGGTTGTGCGGGGGGATCTTGGTGGCCATCCCAACGGCAATCCCGTCGCTTCCGTTCAGCAGGAGGTTGGGCAGTCGTGCTGGCAGAACAGTGGGCTCGGTCTCGGTGTCATCGAAATTAGGCTCCATGTCTATGGTGTTCTTGTTGATGTCGTCTAGCATGTGCTGGGACAATCTATCCAACCTGCTCTCGGTGTAGCGCATGGCTGCCGGGGGGTCGCCATCAATCGACCCGAAGTTCCCCTGACCGTCGATTAGCGGGTACCTAAGGGAGAAGTCCTGGGCCATTCTGACCATGGTGTCGTACAGTGCTTGGTCACCATGGGGGTGGAATTTCCCCATGACCTCGCCAACCGATCGGGCACACTTGCTGTATCCCTTGTCGTGAGAGTGGCCGGCCTGATGCATCCCCCATAGGATCCTGCGGTGAACCGGTTTGAGGCCGTCTCTGGCGTCTGGAAGCGCCCTACCTATGATTACGCTCATAGCGTAGTTGATGTAACTCTCCTTCATCTCGTCAGAGATGTTCCTACGAAGAAGATCCTCAGCCACCAAACCACCTCATACGTCCAACGAAGTCACTTTGGAGGCATTGTTCTCAATGAACGCCCTGCGATCGGGGACATCCTCTCCCATGAGAATGGAAAAGAGGGAGTCCGCTTCCTCGGCATCCTTGATCTCCACCTTCATCATCGTTCGTGCCTCGGGATCCATCGTGGTCTGCCACAACTGCTCCGGATTCATCTCCCCTAGTCCCTTGTATCGCTGCACATCGATCTTGGCTGCCGGCGCTTCCTTCTGCATCCGTTTAACGATGACATCCCTGTCACGCTCACTGTGAACCCATTCTGTCTGCTTTCCCCGGGATATCGAGAATAGCGGCGGGGCTGCGATGAATACGTTTCCATTCACTATCCCCCTCCTCATAAAGCGCCACATGAAGGTCAGAATTAGGGTGCGAATGTGAGCCCCGTCGACATCTGCATCAGTCATGATGATGATCTTCCCGTAGCGTAGCTTCTCTGGATCGAAGGCACCCTCGTCCTCCTCTTCATTGCCAACTCCGGCCCCTAGTGCGCGAATCATGCGCTGAATTTGCTCGTTTGAGAAAACCTTGGTGAGGTTTCGCTGTTGTCGTTCGACATTGAGGATCTTTCCGCGCAGGGGTAGTACGGCTTGGGTTCTCCTGTCCCTAGCGGTCTTTGCCGAACCTCCCGCACTCTCCCCCTCGACGATGTAGACTTCGCATTCCGCTGGGTCCCTGGACTGGCAGTCTGCAAGTTGCCCGGGCAGCCCCCCTCCTTCCAGAACTCCCTTCCTGCGCGTCAGATCCCTAGCCTTGCGCGCTGCCTCCCTCGCCTTGCTCGCCAGGACCGCCTTATCGACGATAGAGCGAGCGATGGATGGGTTCTCTTCGAAGTACTCGCTCAGTTTGTCGTTGACTATCTGTTCGACGATGCCAGCGACCTCGCTGGTCACCAGCTTGGACTTGGTCTGGGCATTGAAGGAGGGGTCGGGATGCTTGATCGAGACCACTGCAGAAAGCCCCTCTCTGATGTCGTCACCAGACAGGCTGCTGATGTTCTTCAGTAGCTTCCTCGATTGGGCGTATGCGTTCAGGGTCCGAGTCAGCGAGCTCTTCAGTCCAGACAGGTGAGTGCCGCCGTCGGTGTTGTGGATGATATTCGTGAAGCAGTGGACGGCCTCCGAGTACGCGTCGGTCCATTGCAGGGCGACCTCGACATGCACCTCTCCCTTGTCGCCCATCTTTGTTCCGAGTATGTGCAGAACCTCCTCGTGAATGACCTCCTTCTTCTCGTTCATCGCCTGAACGTACTCCCTCAGGCCACCGTCGTACTTGTGCTCGATCTCTACCGCATTCCCTCCGCGGAAGTCACGCAGCCATACCTGCAGGCCGGCATTGAGGAATGCCGTTCGCCGCAGTCTGGTATTGATATGCTCGAAGTCGTATTCCGTCACATCGCTGAAGATGGTCATGTCGGGCTTGAAGTTGATTTCTGTCCCTGTGCTGTCGGATTTACCAGTAGCCTTCAGTGCAGCCTTCCTATCGCCCCTAGAATATTCCTGATACCACATTTTGCCATCCCTGTGGATGGTCATTGACAACTTCTCGGACACTGCATTGACAGCACTGACACCGACGCCGTGCAGGCCTCCAGCGACCTTGTACGCCTCATTGTCGAACTTGCCACCGGCGTGGAGCCTAGTCATGATGACCTCGGCAGCGCTGACGCCCTCCTCTGGGTGCTTGTCCACAGGTATCCCCCTGCCATGGTCGATCACGGTTACCGACCCGTCCTTCTCGAGGTTCACCTCGACTGTTGGGTTGTACCCGGCGAGGTGCTCATCAACAGCATTGTCGATTACTTCCCAGATGCAATGATGGAGTGCCGACCCGTCGTGTGGGTCACCCAGATACATGCCTGGGCGCTTTCTGACCGCCTCTAGCCCCTCGAGCACCTGAATGCTTTCTGCATCGTACTCGTCAGCCATCATTATTCCCTCATTGATTGAGGGTTCCCATAGGGAACCCTCAAGACAACACATGATACTCAGGTGAAAGGGGTTATTCAACCCTGCCAATAAAACAGTCAATATTTGGGTAATTTACAGTAGAAGGACCTCTTTCCACTCCGATATGGCTTTCCCTCCTCACGACACGGTTAAACAGGTAACTCCGGTGGCTTCCCCGGATGAATCGACCCCTCGTCTGTGTAACTCTGAGGGGTCGAACGGCTGACGAGATGGCTAGTGATGCTGCCGTTGCCAAAGCCGCTGGCGCCGATGCCATCGAAGCTCGACTCGATCATCTATGGACGATCGAGCACCCGGTGCAAGCCAATCCCCGCTCTGACACGAGGGGGAATGGCGATGGTGCTGGAATTGAGGTGGAGGTCAGGCAACTCGATCTTGATGCAGTTGATTTGGGACCTGCCTTGTCCACCATTGTGGAAGCTACTAATCTCCCAATGGTAATTGCATGCAGGCCTGAGAGGCAAGGCGGGTACTATCCGGGAAACGAGGATCAACGAATCGAGGTACTCAGGGCCGCTATCGCATGCGGGCCCCGATGGATTGACCTCGAATCCGACATTGCCAAGCCGATTAGAGATGAGTTAGTGGGACTGACCGGAGACAGTACCGGGATCATTGCCTCGATGCATTCCATCGAGGGAACCCCCTCCCCATCTGCTATTGCCCAGGATATAGAGGACAACCACGATCTCGGGGATATCATCAAGGCATGCTATCCGACTAGGAACAGGGCGGAGAGCCTGAGGATCTTCGAGGCAGCGTGGGAACTGAGGGATTCGGGAATAAATACTGCTCTGATGGGATTGGGCCCAGGGGGGGACTGGGCGCGCATCCACGCCCCTTTGCTCGATCAGTTCATGGTTTACACCACCACTGAATCGGGGTGGCATCTCGCTCAACAGGGCAGGATAAATGCTTCAGACCTTCAGACAGCGTGGTCCCTGCTGGAGTACGCTTAGATCACCCATCCCTGAGGAACGGCACTTCCCGCATCTCTTCTTCTTCACTAGTTAGGGCTGCGGAATGGTATCTGCTGTGGAGAATCAGGGGGATGATTATGCAGGAGAGGGGCAACGCCCCAATCAGCATGTATGCGGTGTAGTTCGGAAGGGTCTGACGCTCTTCCACATCAATCAGAATCTCGACGTTCATGGCTCCCCCAGTAGCACCTGAATCTCCGACTCTGCTGTTGTCCCATCCGTCAAGAACCAAATGGTACACCTGATTTGGGGCCCCATCCTGCAATCCGAGAGAGGACCATGCGGACCCAGTGGAGTCAATGGCCACGGAGAACTCCCCGTAACTGACGGACTCATAGGCATGCGAGTCCCTGAAAGGCAACCACGTCGACATGTCCCTCCATTCGACCGGCACCATGTCTATCTCGAAATCGCCAAAGCCCCTGGACCCATACTCGACTGTGTACATGCCGTAGTTTTGATCAGTCATCAGGTATATGTCTCCTCGGGCCTCTGATGCAGCCGAGCCACCGCTGTGGCTGAAATCTATGCAGAAGGTGTAACGATAACCCGGAATCAGCACCATGCTCAAGGTTGTGGCGCTGTCATTCATCACCGCAACCCCTTGGAATCCCGACCACGTCCCGTCAGACCACTCGGTGCTGAGCCCCCTCTCTAATGGCTTGAGAGAATTGCCCGGTGACCCATAACCGAAAATTCCCTCAAAACCACCACCGTCGTCCACGGTGGAGACCTCGATGTAGTCCTCGGGCATACTCTGTGACCAGTCGCTGCTCGGTGGCACATCGCAAGAGCTCGTCGCGGAGGTTACCGGAACTGATGACAGGGTGCATACGAACATCACGGCAACGAGAGTCAGGGGCAATCCCGCGACCCTGATTTCGTGCCTTCCAGCGCCCCCCACTACTTTCGCCTCGTTCTGATTGGACGGACGTAGCCCGACTCCTTGTCAGTCCGTTCCTCGGAGGTCAGATATCTTGGTTGTGGCGGCGGGGCATGCTGATCCATCCCGGGAAGCCCTCCCTCGGACCTCGCCTCTTCCACCCCATACCTATTGACCATGTCCTTGGCATCGAGTTCCTCCTCGTCCTTATGCCGCATCACCATCCAGCCCAGAATGGCCACCAAGGATACCAGTAAGAGAAGTCCAGCGCTCCCCCTGTCCGGGACAAAATCAGTCCAAGTTAGATCCGAGAGGGTTTTTGGTGGGGCAGTCTCCTGGATGGAGAGGACGGTCACGACGAAGTCCTTGGACGAGCAAACTCCGACTCCATCGCAAACAGTCATCGAAATCCTGATCTCCCCGGGTTTCCTCCAAGTCTGATTCGATACCATCCAGTCGTTCCTAGTATTGCCATCACAGCCTTTGAGTCGGTAGCAGTCGTCATCGGTGAACACATCCAAATCCCATCGAATATCCAAAGAATCAGTTAGATTTACGTCCCTGTCGTTGTTCTCGACTCCGTCTCCGTCGCTGTCAAAGTTCGCATCAACGTCCAACGAGGCCCTGATTCCATCATTTAGATCGGGGTCAATTGCGTTTCCTAATAGATCCACTGCATCCCCAACTATGACATATTCTGAGGAAATGGGGTTCGAAGTCAAAATCACCGGGGGTTGGGATACATGCACTAGCATTTCCGTAGTGTTGGACTCTCCCCCGGCAAATCCGTCAATGACAGTCAGCCTAACGATATATGTCCCGGGACTTTCGTACTTATGCCAAACAATAGGTCCAGATATTGCAGGACTTGCATCGCCGAAGTCCCAAATCCATGAGGCAATACCATTCCAATCCGGATCCAATGAGTCGGTCGATGTCTTGCCTGCGAATCGCGGATCCGCATCATGACTACCCCTTCCATCGAACCTAATTGGGTTCCCCGGCGCGACGAAGGCCCCGCCTCCTTCGGTATGTGGAATCTGCCACACTATCCCAGACTCGTCCTCCGGGATGCCATCCAGGGGGGTTCCGTTGAGACTGGGACAAGCGAAAGAGAGAATTGGCACTGGAAGTGGGTTTTCTATTTCAAAGAGGTATGTCTTAGGTGCGGATTCCAGACCACGTTCGTCAACCACTACCAGACTAACACTGTACAGCCCAGGGCTGAGGAATGATCTACTGATGGAAGAGACGTTCTCAATTGTCTCTATCATATCGGAGATGCTCCAAACATGCGTGAGGGAAGAGGAGTCACCATCCGGATCGAAGGACTCGCTCTCAAAGACGTACGCAGTTCTCACATCCCCATCAATAGGCCGATTGAAGATTGCGACAGGACGCTGGTTTAGGACTTCTACTTGCAGATGGGCGAACGACGTGTTCCCATCGTCGTCCTTTACCTCCAGAGTCACGTTCTTCATGCCCGGCTCAAGCCAACCGACTATCGGATTGGATAGCAATGAAGCAGTTTCAGAGAAATCAGATGTCAGTGACATCCCAGTACCATCCAGATTAACCCCGTCCTCGAAGCTCCATCTGTGTTCCATGATCATGCCGTCGTCATCGACGAAGATATCAGGCATGGTCAGAGGCGTCAGCGTGTAAGTACTCATCACCCCCTCATGGACTAGCCGAGGGACTCGATTGAGTATCTGGATCAGAATCGTGAGCTCGGAAGAATGGGTTCCATCGCTCACACTCAGCCCCATGGAGTAGATGGTACCATTTGCATTACCGTCAATCCAAGAATGCCCTACTTCGTAGAGGCCAACGCCAGAATCTGACCCCCCATCCCCCCAGTCCCAGTTGAAAGTCAGATGCTCAACTGGGACATTGTCTGAGGTACTCCTGGCAGAGAACTGGATCCTTTGATTGGTATGAAAGGTAATTTCACCAGCAATTGGCACCCCCTCTACGGATATCTCTGGGACCGGGGCTGACGAGTCATTCACTGAGATGTTCCAGGTCTGCGATTCGGAGTAGTACCCGCCTTGGTCCATAACGACCAGAATTACTTGATGCTCGCCTTCCCTCAGGTAAGTGTGAACCGGGTTCTTGAGGTTGGAGCTGTTTCCGTCACCGAGATCCCAGAAATATGCCGACGGAGTCTCATTATGGCCGAAGGAACCATTTTGAAGCCCGAATCCCCATGCATCGTAGCCTCCTCCGAACATATGGGTCGGCAACCATGTCTGGGTGGCTGGGGTCGAGATGGAACCGGAGCCAACGGGCTTCATGTTGGAAATTTGCATAGGCAGCGAGAAAGCCTCGTCCTGCAGTTCTCCTGTGATGTCCCTTATCCTCACTGAGAAGGACCACTCCCCCGTGTGCGAAGGCGTGAACCAAATCGCCCTTGAAACAGGCTCGCTGTTACCTGCGGCCAAGTTGAAGTTCAACGAATCTGTGAGCACGTTTTCGGTGTAAGCCTCGAAGGTCACCCCCAAGGTCTCGTAATAGGCGTTGGAGGTCACTTCTATTCCGATTTCGATGCTGTCTTGAAGAGAATCGCCATCCCTGTCAAAAGTCTGCAAGGAATCGATTGTGATTTCTGCAGGCTCCGTGATTAGATCGGCGCTGATTGAGAATCCGCTAGTGGGGTAACCGCTGGAGGGAAGAACGCCACAGTTGGCGAAATCGTAGTCGCAGTCGTCGATTAGGCTATTGAGCCAAACGAACAGCCAGACTTCAGATGTGGTGTTGCCAAAACCATGGACTAGACCGGTACCCACTCCGGTGGATGTGTCAATCCTTAGTTTGCTCATGGTCCAAGTTCCCGTGATTGCCTCCCTCACCAGTATTGCCCCCTCAAACCCAGAACGAACAGGTTCCACAATCAGGTTTAGCGGGTCCCCAGTGCCTTGGGAGAATCTGTAGGATTTCATACCCCATGATTCCAAAGATTCCCATTGTTTGTGCCATGTGTCCGACCACTGTTCGTTGGACTCGCTTGGAAGGGCTTTGCACATGTTACTCGAAGAGCACTCATCACTCATTTCGAGGTTCGAAAATCCAAATGCCCCTTGAGGGCTATCTAACGTGACTGCGGCACTGAAGTTTGCGAAAATCTCACTCATCGTTCTACCAATCGGGGTCGACCCGGGTCCAGGATTTCTAGCCAAGTCCTCAATCCCATTTCCCCCAATGGAGGTGTCGGCAATCAGACTGCGAATGGAAGGAGCCCCGCCGAGCTTGTCAGCGAGGTACAACATGAATAGGAAGCCAGCCCCGTAGTCAGCCGTCCTCTGGTTCCACCACCTCAGGCTGACGCTGGTGTTCATGGCCCAGGTGTTAGCGTGCTCGGACAGCGTGCCGTCCATTCCAAAGCACAAGTAGGACGCCAAGTCGGCAGCGCCCTCGTCAATCCAGATGTACTCGAACGGGTCCCATGCATTGTGTATCAGGTGCTCGAGTTCGTGGGCTAGAATCGAGTTCCGTCCATCCATGTCATCAACATCGATGAACACCGATTCTCGCAATGCGGAAATGCCGGGTTGGAAATAACCCCCAATTCCACCGGGCCCGTCCACAGCGTGGATGACGATCTCGATCTGGCAGTTGTTGTCGACGTCCGGAGTATCCCCGAAGTAATTCGTGTCAGTCGGGTAGATGATCGACTCCCATGTAGCGGCAATGTCATTCAGCGTGGTGGATGAAATCACCAGCCCGTCCTCGACGAGAATTGCCGCATTGGCAGAGATTTTCTTGGCCGTGACAGAGATTATGCCATCCGGGGTTGTGATATTGTCGGCGTCATCCATAGACCAAGCTCCCTCGCAGCTCCTAGCAGAGTGCCTTGAGTACTGATTACTTGGGCTGAAAGGGAGGATTACCCCGGGATACCCGTCCTCAATCCATTGTTTCTTCAGGAATACCGTGGCCGAGAAGCTTGGGATCTCACTATCGCTGAACATGTACTGCCTGCCCTCAATAGTGGGATCGAATCCCGAAAGCCCGTCCGCCATGCCAGATGTCTCAGAATTGCTTTCGAATGGCTCTGAAGCAACCAATGGGCCGAAACTGGCCACGATCATGGTGGTAATGAGTAACAAGGACAGTGGCACTGGGGCCGTTTCTGCGCTATCCCGCATGAACAACACTCCGTCCGAGTACCTTCGGCAATCGGTCCGAGGACGTATTTTAACATCGATGGAGCACCGTTCGTACATGCGCGGGCGAGGCAGGTCCATACTACTCGCGGCCTTCCTGCTGGTCATGTCGTTGGTTATGCCCGTCGACGCCATTGACTCCAACGAGTTAGTGGTGGAGCGTGAGTTAGTTCTGATAGCGACCATACCCCACGACCCAACCGCATTCACCCAGGGATTGGAGGTTCAGGGCGACCTGATACTCGAAAGCACCGGGCTCTATGGCCATTCGGGATTGAGAGAACTAGATTCGAGTACCGGTGAAGTACTTCGCGAGGTGACAGTGGACGGTGCCTACTTCGGTGAGGGGATCACTATTTTCGAAAGCTCCGTCATAATGCTAACATGGAAGGGTGGTAGAGCCTTTGTGTTCGATCTTGGAACCCTGTCCCCTATATCCAACCACAGTTACGAGGGCGAGGGATGGGGCATTTGTTTCGATGGCCAATACTTGGTGATGTCAAACGGCTCCTCAGAACTGGCATTCCGCGATCCCCATACCTTTGAGGTGATTCGGTCGGTAACTGTGATCTCGAACGACGATGAGGTAAGCCGCCTCAACGAGTTGGAGTGCGTCGGTAGCACAGTATACGCGAACGTCTGGGGGCAAGATCGAATCATTGCTATCAACGCCACTTCTGGTGTAGTGGAGTTCTACGTCTCAGCATCATCCCTTGCTGCCAATCAGGGAGAGACGAAGAACGAGGTCCTCAATGGAATAGCATACGATCAGACGGCCGATGCCTTCTGGATCACTGGGAAGAATTGGACGGAGATGTATTTGGTAAGTTTTGAATCAAGTTCCAGTGACGACCAGAACGCGAGCACAGGCATTGAAGGGCAGCGGACTTCTACGGCCCTGCCATTGGGGGAATATTTCATTCTCGGTATCTTCATCCTGCTCACCATTCTGTTCGTACGGCGTCTAAAACATCAACAGCCGTCGCCCCCCAGCGTGGAAGAGCAATCATTGGAGATGCCATAATGGGCCTGAGCGAGGAACAAGAGGGGGCCGACCTCGAGTACCTGCTGGGAGATATGGCTGTTGATCCGGCTACTAGGGCCGCGGGGGCAATCCTCATCATTCTCGGCAGCTTACTGGGGGCCCAACTCGGAATCATGCTAATTTCTGCAAATCCCGGGGAGCTGCTCTCTGGCAGGCTAGATTCTACTGACACTTACGCTGATGTCTCAGGCATCGTCAACTCGGCGTTGATTGACAACACAACCGGAGGCGACCCGGTGGAAGGTGTCAGAGTAAGACTGCTCTACGATGATGGCTCGACGACGGGAAAGGAGGCACTGACTGACTCCAATGGCCGCTTCACCATCCCCGACGTCCTTCGAGAATCCTCGATAATTTATGTCAGCCATCCTGGAAACAACACGACTAGTGTATTCATGGTGCCCGGCGATCATGCACAGATTGTCGTTACCCTGGCTCCGGGTGATGGCGAGCAGGTCATCGACATGAGGGGGGAGAGCCATCTCGGGGAGTCGGTGTTGTTCGCCACCGCGATAGCCGTACTGACCTTACTTGCCGGCCTAGCTGGGCTAATTGGTGGATTTGAGGCATATAGGGGGAACAGCTACCGCAGGTCATGGTGGTTGGCCTTCGTAGGACTCTGGAGCAGGGGGATGATCTTCGTCGGCCCTTTGCTGATTCTGCTGGGCATGGGGCTAGTCACCCTTTCAAAGGAACAGTTTTCGGGAGATGCCCAATAGGTGGACTAGGGGTCTTGCATGTATCTTTTCTCGATAGAGGGCGGGGATGGTAGCGGCAAGGGCATGGCAACCAAGATCGTTTCAGAAGTGCTGGAACGAGAGTTCGCATTCTCCTCAGTAGAGACTACTAGCGAGCCGCGACGCGAGCACCCCCTAGGACGCCTAGCAATCGAGTCCGTGAGGAAGAGGTCCATGACTCCTGAGCAGGAGGCCGGACTATTCGCTGCGGACAGGCTAGACCACTCCCACGGCTGGATCCTCTCCCGGCTTCTAGAGGGAAGGGCCGTCGTAAGCGAGAGAAATATCCACTCATCTCTTGTTTATCAGGGGATAGTCGGCGATTTGGGAATTAGCAGGGTCGCGCACATGAATGCCGCTGCATTGGTCCCCGATCTGTGCATCTGGGTAGATTGTGAACCGGAACTGGCATTGAGAAGAATCAGGAATGAGACGCTAAGAGGGGTCTCGAACAAGGAAGAGTACTTCGAGACCACGGAGTTTCAAACTAGGATCAGGGAAGGGTACCGCGCCCTGCTCTCGGGGAACATGGAAATGCCCACCCCATTCGACATGGGTGCAATTATTGGTCCAATCTCGAACGAGGGCACCGAGAAGGAGTTCCGACACAGTCTCATCGAAGGCATCAGGGCCTTTCTGCACAGAAGGCCGGCGCCGATCAACGTGGACTCAGAGGCCGTCGATCAGTATCAGATTCGGCAACTACTGAGGCTCTCGATGGGGCAAAGCACCCTTACCGATTTAGGCGTCGAGCCAGCCAAGAACAGGTCGGATTGGCTCGATGGGGATGCCCCTTGGAAGGTTCTGAAATCCGCCCAAGAGAAGCATGAGGTGGTTCTCGCCTCTGCATCAGGGGGGAATACACTAGAAATGCCCAAGAATATCTTGAATCACTCAATGTCCTCCGTTTGTGGGACGTTTTCACTGGTACATACTGCCGATATCTCCGAGATCCGTTCATCAATGGGGCCTGTGAGATGCGTTTCCAAACGACATTGCCAAAGAATAGTCAAGTTTCTACATGATAGTTATGGGTGGGTGTCCCAGAACAAGTCGCTGATTGGAAGGGAGGCTCCCCGTTCTCAGCTGAAGGACGAGCACTTTTCCTATGGGAGACTGCTGCTCTCGATATGGCCGTTCCGAAGTGCCATCAGGAAATGGCAACTTTCCAATCCCAATACCCATCTGCGCTTCTCCTTGGGGCAGATCATCAGGACAGGTGGGCATACATCATCTGTTCATGCCACCATCTCCCGACTCTCACTCCTCGGTTGTGGCATTGACGGCAAATCACCACCGAGTGACGAGGATGGCCTAATCGACTGGTGGCTGGGAAAGTGAGCCCGACTACTTGATTACGAGCCTAGCATCGGCTGGGAGGGTCACTTCGCTGGCTCCCTCGAAGAACTTCGGCCTTGCAGCGAAAGCTGAGGTGAACCACCACCCAGCGACGAGCCCGGCAGCGAAGCCCGTGACTAGTCTGACCGGATTCGTGGACTCGTAGGAACCCATGAGCAATTGGGTGAAACCATCGATGGCCATTGGCACTAGGCCAATGCACATTATCACGATTACCGCAATTAGTCTCGAATCCCTCGCATAGAGGGCAGTAAGGCGTTCATCGGGCAGGACTGAGAGGAAGGTGTCGCGAACCGTCCACCTGTTCAATCCCCTATATCCGAAAATTGCGCTCCCAATGGCGAAGCCTAGCATTATTCCGATGTCCCTAACGCAAACTGGCATTTGATTGCCGTTAACCTCCCAGGATCTCTGGTGCTTCTGGTGGCAATTTAAGTCCCCTATCGCGTATACTGAGGCCCAAGCAGGATTGAGATCGGTCCAAGCGAAGCTACCCCCATGGAGGGATTGGTCATGCCCGAGTGTCGAACCTTCGCCATGGTCCTTATTGCCCCAACTGTCGTGATTGGCATAGTCGATGGCATTCGCCCTTCCCGATAGTTCTGGAACCGTGTCGGAGGCAATTGTAGCAGGTGCGACAAGGCAGAGGAGTAGGTAACCCCCGGCAATACCTGTGAGAATAATGGAAATCTTCACCTCGCGCTGCCTATCAGTGAGCCCATTCTTCAACTTCGAGACAATCACTTCAATCTCCGTCATCCCAATTACTCGAGCCAAAGCCCTGATTTCACCATTTGGTATCATGTGCATGCCCATGTTCGCAGATGCGTGGAGGGACTTGGATACTCCAAGGCAATCAGGCATGGCTTGGTAACGAGCAGGGACGCTTCGCATTCGACCTCGCTTCAGACCTTCTGATAGACCCCTGCTATCCAGTTACAGGAATCGTTCAGCCTAATTTTCCAATGGGTCAAGCACAAGTGACTCCAATTCACCAACCAGCAACTCGACCAACCAGTCATGGAGGGTGCTACTGCCCATTTCAGAGAGAGTCGAATTGAGGAAAGCGGTGATCAGGGCGATTCTGGCATCCGATGGGTCGAGCCCCCTAGCACCCAGGTAGAAGAGCTGATCTTGGTCAATAGGTCCGTTCGCTGTCCCATGACCGCATCCCACGACCTCGTGCTCCAGAACTTCCAATTCGGGTATCGAGTCTGCCTCGGCATCCTTGGAAAGAAGCAGATTGTGGAATGTCTGGGAAGCATCCGCACCACGTGAGCCATCGGCGATCCTGAGCATCCCCGTTCCGACGGTCCTGCTACAACCCCCACACACCGAGTGCCAGGCCAGTCGACTGAAAGTCTCTGGAGCATCGTGGTATATTTCCACATGGTGATCCAATTGCATAGTATCGGCAGACAGTATCGACCCGAGAACCCTGAGGTCACTACCGGATTCTCCCATCATGTATCGCAGGTCTGCTTTGGTGCGCTCTGAACCGAAAGACGCCGTTCCTGCCCTTACCCGTGCGTCCCTGCCTAAGGAAATTGAATCCACGCGGAGCAAAGTCCCCTTATCCTTCGTGCAAGCCACTACATCGTTGAGGATGGCCCCTCCCCCAATCTCTCCGGTGCGTAGAAGGCCGAACCACTCACTGCAGCCAGTCACGCGGGTGATAATCTCCAGTTCGGACAATCTCCCGACATCGAGCGAGAGATGCAGGGCCGATGAGGAATCACCCGAATCTATGTCTAGCAATAGAGGGCCAATTGAGGAGAAGTTCGGATCGATGATCAGGGTCCATTGAGAACCGGCCGAGGCAGCTTGCAGGAAGGAGTTGGTGATGGGATCATTCTGGGGCAGTCCTGAGAAGGGCACGATGCCCTTCTCCAGCCTGATTCCATTGGGAGCAGCGTTGCCATCGAGGTCGGTGAGTCTCAAAGATGGTGATCCCACCTCTGGAATGCATGCGACATCACCAGTGGGGTGGACTCTGCGCCACGGTGTGTACCTCCACAGGTGGCTGGACCTATCGGGTTCGTCGAGCGAAAGGTACTCCGAGGCTGTGTCCAATCGCCCACCTCAGCCTATGCTGCCTTCCATCTCGAGGGCCATCAGCTGGTTCAGCTCGACGGCGTACTCCATTGGGAGTTCACGGGTGAATGGCTCGAAGAAGCCATTGACGATCATCGCCAGAGCCTCCTCCTCGGAGTGACCGCGACTCATTAGGTAGAACAGTTGATTGTCACTCACCTTCGATACGCTCGCCTCGTGTTCACAGCGTGCAGTCGGGTTGGCGACCTCCATGGTGGGGTATGTATCAGATCGACTCTGCTCGTCTAGAATGAGGGCATCGCAGACTACGTTGAGTTTGCAGTTCTTCGCTTTGGGGGACACTTTGACCAGGCCCCGGTAGGAACCGCGTCCACCGTTCTTGCTTATGCTCTTTGAGAGAATCTTGCTTGTGGTGTTCGAGGCGAGGTGATGGATCTTCGCACCAGCATCCTGATGCTGTCCCTCGCCCGAGTACGCCACCGAGATTACCTCTGCATGACTCCCCTCGCCTTTGAGAATCACAGCCGGATACTTCATCGTCAGCTTGCTGCCGATATTGCCGTCGACCCACTCTATCTTGGCCTTCTCATGCGCGATACCCCTCTTGGTCACGAGGTTGTAAACGTTAGTACTCCAATTCTGAACCGTCGAATAGCGTATGTGGGCTCCGGGTAGCGCAATGAGCTCGACTACGGCGGAGTGCAGCGAATCAGTCGAGTAGGTCGGTGCGGTGCAACCCTCTACGTAGTGCACGCTGCTGCCCTCATCGGCGATAATCAGAGTCCGTTCGAACTGGCCCATGTTCTTGGCGTTGATGCGAAAGTAGGCTTGGACGGGCATCTCGACATGAACTCCCTTGGGGATGTAGATGAATGAGCCACCGGACCAAACCGCAGTGTTCAGGGCCGCGAACTTGTTATCCGTCAGGGGTACTACTGAGCAGAACCACTTTCTGATGATGTCTGGGTGCTCTCGCAGTCCACTGTCCATGTCCAGGAAGATGACGCCCTGCTTCTCGAGGTCCTCGCGGATACTGTGGTAGACGGCCTCCGACTCATACTGCGCTGTCACTCCTGAGAGCCACTTCTGCTCGGCCTCAGGGATGCCCAGCCTGTCGAAGGTGTTGCGGATGTCCTCCGGCACGTCTTCCCATTCCTTCTCGGTCGCATCCGAGGAGCGAAGGTAGTAGCAAATGCCGTCGAAGTCGATATCCTCGAGGACGTGCGTATTCCCCCAAGTGGGCATGGGCCTCTCGACGAAGTGCCTGTAGGCCTTGACCCGCGTCTCTGTCATCCACCCTGGCTCGCCCTTGAGGGCCGAGATTTCACGAACGACTTCCTCGGAGAGACCGAAGTCGAAGCGGATGGTCGAGTTCTCAGGGTCATGCCATCCGGCCTTGTAGTCGCCGACAGCCTCTCTCGCTTCCCGATTGACGGTCACGCACATCCCTCCGCCTTAGATTTCACCTCTAGCCATTCGTAGCCCTTCTCTTCCAGTTTAATGGCCAGCTCAGGCCCTCCTGAGGCAACAATCCTCCCTCCCATCAGGACATGTATCCTATCTGGCCGGACATGCTCGAGGATTCTGGAGTAATGTGTGATGATCAGGGCCCCAGTCGAAGTCCCCCTGACAGCCGAGTTGACGCCAGCAGCGACCGTCCTGATGCCATCGATGTCAAGTCCGCTGTCCGTCTCATCCAATACTGCTAGCTTTGGTTTTAGGAGCAGCAACTGAAGAATTTCGAAACGCTTCTTCTCGCCTCCGCTGAAACCATCGTTGACGTATCGAGACAGGAAACTGCGAGGAATGTCGAGGGCCTTCATTGCATCCTTCAGAGTGCTTCTGAACTCCGCACCCTTGGCCGCTTCATCCCCTTTGATGCTGCTGACCGATTTTCTGAGGAAATTTCCCACTTGCAGGCCAGGGATGGCTTGCGGGTACTGAAAGGAGAGGAACACCCCCGAGCGCGCCCTCTCCCACGGCTCTAGCTCCAACAGGTCCTCTCCTGAGAGAAGCACATCGCCCTGCTCGACCTCATAGTCGGGGTGGCCCATTATGATGTTCGCAGTGGTCGTCTTGCCACTGCCGTTTCGTCCCATGATTGCATGGATTTCCCCAGGATTGATCACTAGGTCGATACCCTTGAGAATTGGTGATTCACCGATTCCCGCATGCAGATTGCGGATTTCCAATAATGGCGTAACCTGACCCACTAACTCCCTCCCTGACCACGCTGAACATAGTCCCCTTTTGATGTCTGCCCTTGGTTTAGGTGACCCTAAATCCGATAACTTGCTCGCCATTGCATGAAATCCGGCGAGGATCCCTCCAAATCCTCATCGGACAGCCTCGAGGAGTCTTACGGGGCGCAGATCGAGGCCGCTATGCTGAAGGAATCCCAAAGGAGGATTGCAGAAGCACACGACCCCCTCGAGATCGCTCGTCTGGAGTCGCTATCCCTTGTTGATCTCGTAGAGATTGGCGACGCTGACTTGGTCCCTGCTCTGATGGCCAGATTGGGCCCAGTCAGAGCTGCTCTGGATGGCCATGGAGGGGGGCTGGTGATTACCGAGGCGGTAATCGAGGAGATTCGCAGTGGAGACTCGGCTCTGTCCCTGATTCTGGACTTGGATGGTGCTTGCGTATCCTGCGGCGCTGCCCCCGGTACGCTCAGGGGAATCCAGGACGACCTCTTGGCGGATGCCGAAATCGCCTCAGTGCGTTTCAGCCTCGCTATGCTTGAGTGGTTCGACGATCTCCAGAGGGAATTTGTCCTCAAGCACGGTGGCGTTGTATTCGCCTAACCAATCATTCCGATGAGGAACTCGATGGCATTCGGCGCGAAGCCCAGGACCGTTACTTCCTCACCCTCAACTAGCTCAAGGTTCGAACCTGCCTCACCAGCTAGGTCATAACTTCCCGCCTTCCCCTTCCAGGATTCGCCCTCTATCAGTTCAATTACCCTCTCATCATCCATCTCGTCGAACTCGACGATGGAGGACTCGGTCCAAATGTCCGCTGTCCAACCACCGTCAAGCACCACAGTGCCCCGGACCCCGTTCGGCGGGTGTAGGATTGCCGTGGAAGACCATACTCTATGCCTTCTTCCCGATAGCCTGAGCAGTGTGGCTGTTGCACTAGCTTTGTTCTGTGCCTTCCCCAATGGCATCTGAGGGTCATCAGGATCCTCTACTAGGGTGTCTGCCACGAGTGCGTAGTCAGGCAATTCCCGTGAGTTTTCAACCGTCAGCTCCATCACCGCGGCACTGGCCTTCGATAGGCACGTTTCCTCAACCTGCACTCTGACTTCCAATCCCGGCGAAGGGGCGATCTCGGGGGTCTGAAGGTAAGCGACCTCCAATGTCACAGTCGTGTCTTCCAATCGATCCGAGAGCCAGGCACGTCGTCTCGCTGAGGCCGAGGCAAGGAGGACCACTGGCATCCAGGAACCTCAGAGGTGGACTCTTTCCTGGCAAACCGGGCATCTAGTCGAACTAAGTTTGGAATTGACCACGAATCGACCCCCGCAGTTGCTGCACACGGCGGGGCTGCTCACCGAGACCGAGGCAGTACCCGCCATCTCAACTGACATTACAGGAGGGGTCTTCGCAACCATCTCTTCCAAATCAGAGGAATCAGCGACGGTCCCCGACTCACTCCTACGTTCCCTTCGAGCCCTCCTACCCTCTGCCCCTAGGTGATCCTGCTCAGGCTCCAGAGGCTGAACAAGTTCCACGTCCCTTGAGCTTACTGAAAGGTCAGAGGAATCAATCAAATCCACTACGTCGTCCTCCAACAGCACGACATCATCGTCTTCGATCGCACGCCTTCTGCCAACCCACCTGAGGCCCTGAGCAGAAAGTGAGATCAATGCCACAGCACCCATGATCAGCACAGCGAATGCGACGCCTATCACCAGAATCTCGAAGCTAGCCTCATCCAGCCCGAGGGACGATCTTACTTGGCCGATTAGGCCCTGCTCCTTCTTGGACCCGCCCCCGTCGTCGACGAGAGACCGAATCTGCCATCCACTCGAGGACGAGAGAATCATTACGGTCTCCCCCATCTCCGAGGACCTGTCAATAAGGTCAATCTGGCCAGACAAAATCCTGTTCGACAATCCGATCCAGCCTTCCTCATGATCAATAATTCCGTATTCTACCTGGGGTCCAGATGGTCCCACATGGTCATAGAGAACCTGGATTCCACGCTCTGTTCCAACAATCCCGATGCCACCCATCCCCCTAGCAGGTAGTCGTTCCTCTAATCCATTCAGGGATTCGAAGGTCGCATCAGCAACTATTGCCAGTAGTACTGAGTCTTGGGCCCCGCCCTCTCTCCAGAGCGCTACGATACTCTCCTCCTCATCCTCGACTATCACCACCATATGAGGTAGTGAAGCCTCGTCACCGACCGCCTTCTTGTAAGGCCACGGCGATTGCTCGATAAGGCCGTGCGCGTACCACACCCCCAGCCTCTCTTTGCCTGTGGAATCGTTCCTAGTGGTCTGATAGAGGAGGTGCGCGCGCTCGTGGCCAAACTCGATGGCAAGTGAGTCAGAGGCCGAGGGTGGGACGTCGATGTCAGCAATGATGCTGGGATTAAGATGCCAGTCGGAGGAGGAAGTTGGCGCATCAGCATGGAGGAGGAAGATATTCGTGGTATCATCCAGGGTACCGCCTGTGAAGAGGTCTCGGTGGTAGCCAGCCACGATAATCTCGTTATCGCTAACATCCATGTCTATCCCCCAGTACTTGCCATCCGAGAGGGGTATGCCTCTCATGAGGTCCTGAATCGGAGTCATCTTGCAAGTGGAATCAATGGTGGAATAACTCAGGGTCTGCATCAGAAAGCCATTCGAGTCGAGGTACCTCCTGGTCCACAGGACGTGGGCAATGCCATCTTCGGTGCTTCTCACTACGATGTCACCCGACCACCGGTCTTCCATGATGTTGCTGCACGCTACCAGAGCCTTGTTCGGTGTGAGTTTGTACAAGTAGAGCGTCCTTTCCTTCTCAGTAATGACTAGGCCGCCCTCCTCATCATCTAGGTTGATGATTTCAATGGGGCTCTCTCCCGTGTTGAATTCAGCCTCCCTCGGGCCCGTCAACGTCGATCTGTCGACAAGTATCGTCTGTTGGCGGACATTATTGGCCCAGTCTATGTCCGTAGCCTCTACCACGACGTTGACCCGTAGGTCCTGAGGGCCAGTTTGGTTGGGGGTGTGGAGGAATGAGAGAAGTGCATACGATCCACCCAGAATGAATGCAGCGCTTGCAGTGCTGACTTGCTCCCAACCCCTCTCTGTCAAGATCTCCAATGACCCTTCTACGCTCGTGGCATCACTAGATCCCAAGTTGTCGACGCGAACCTCGACTAGGGTCTGCTCAAAGGGACGTGGCACGACGGGAGTCGTTGCAATTGCCCCTTCCCTGATAGCAAGGTCGACTCCGGTGGGACGGGGAAGGACGGGAAAAGGCCCAGTGAGCCTGTTGTTCGAGTCATCGAGCTCTTCGATGGTGTTCAACGGGTCGATGATGATGGCGATCGAGGCATCATGGGGTGAAGATGGATTCCAGTACAGAACCACGTCTAGGGATTCACCACTGTCTATGTTAGGAATCACGTACTCGTCCTTCCTAGATCCGTCTTCCTCCAGAATTATGCCGACATCGTTGGCCGCCTTGTCCCCGGTGTTCCTCACCGTACCCCTCACTTCGAGGAAGGTGTTCACATATGCCTCGGACATGGGAATGCCGAACTCCTGGACCGAGATTGACTTGCTCACGAAAACGAGGTCTGGCGTTGGGGGTATGTTGTCAACAGTGATGAACCTTCGAATCTCCTCCGCGTAGACCCCGGTAGCGCTCAGCATCCTCACAGAAATCCTGTATTCGCCATCCTTGACTTGGGTGCTGTCCCAGTCGAAACTCCACCCCTCCCACCCATCGTCCTCATCATCACACTCGCCCCCCGAAGAGGAACCATGCCATTCCTTGAATTGGTGGACGCAATATTTGTGACCTCGCCAATTTGGATCATTATGGCCTTCTGAGTTCTCTGAGCTAGAGGCGTGATTAATGTCATGCCAATCCCCAAAGCGGCCATGATAGCCATCATCGTAGGTTGCCGCATCGATCCAATCATCAGTGTCCAATCTCCATTGTATCGTGGCGTTTCCTACCGATTGGAACATCCCAGAAACCTCTACTTCGCCACTAATGGGGGATTGTCCGCTGGGGGAGTTCAGAGTGATGTTGACTGTCCCTATGGGGTATGCGAACTCCGTCATGTTGCTCCACTGGCCAATGTCGTTTCTAGCGGAGACTCTGGCGATGAGCTCTAAATTGCTGAAATCTTCCGATAATGATGGAACAGTGAATGAAGTCGTCCAGTTGGAGATGCCAAATGCCCCCTCTCCCACCGGGGCAATCGGATTGTGCCATTCCACAAGGGTGGCCGTTGAAACAGGATCGTTCGGACTGGGTTTGAACTTGTACTCAATCTTGACCAGCACCTCATCTATGGAGCCGTTTGCCTCTCCATGCTCGTTGATATGCCCACGGAGATTGTAGGTTTCTTCTTGAATCACCCAGGAGAATTTCGGCGGACTCTCAATATCTACCCAGTATCCGCTTAGCGGGGGAACGGGCCCACCGCTATCGTTTTGCCCCACCCCAAGCATCCCATTCGCAACCATCCCGCCATCGATGATCCCGAATCCATAACGGTTGTTCCAACTCTCCCCGCGGTGCTCTCGAGTCTCTTCCCCTCTGGATTCAGAATGCATCATTAGATAGTCCATGATGGCCTCGCTCCTCCATATCCCCTTGCCCTCTCGCATGAAATCGAATCCACGAACCTCGCCGATCTCAAGCATTATTGCAACCATGCCCGCGACCGCCGGGGTTGACATGCTGGAGCCTGACTTTGATGTGTATTCGCCCGATGCCCTGTTAATCTCGGATCCAGGGAGGATGCTGCTCGACTCACCGTGCTTCGCCGAGTAGACATCCTCGCCAGGTGCGACTACCCATGGCTTCAATTCGTCATATGAGTCGCCATCCCCGTCATCTTCTCTGGGGCCGTAGTTGGAATTGCTTGAAATCGAATCATCACTTCTTTTGATGGTATTCTCGTCATCCAACCAACCTACTGTGATGGCCGTGTCTGCCGCACCAACGGAATTGACGCTGTTTTCCCCATCGTTTCCGATTGCAGCCACGCAGACAAGCCCCTCATCCGAGGCCTGGTTGACGAGTTGGGCCTCGGCAGAGGTACCGTCGTCCGAGTTGTCACCACCGGGGGTGCTCTGTTGGCCAAAGGACATGGAGACAATGTCTATGCCATTGCTTGACTCGTTATTGCCCCAGTCCGTCTCGTGATTGTTGATGATCCACTGTAGTCCGGCCAGTATGGACTGCGAGTTTCCGCCTCCGTAGTCCTGCATGACCTTGACGTCCACGAGGTATGAGCCCGGTGCGTAGCCCTGGTGGTGGCGATTCCAATCGCCAGTTCCCAAGGCGATGCCAGCGACATGAGTGCCATGCCCATCGCCGTCATCTGGGTCCTCCTCGCTGCAACCAGACTCGCCGATCCCCGTTGCATCACACCCCGCGACCCATTTCGGGTCGGAAAGATCGTCGGGATCCTTCTCGTTGTCGCGATTATCATCTGAGAAGTCATCTAGGGAATAGTGCTCGTTGTCAACTCCGGTGTCGACGATTGCAATGACGATTCCTGAACCTGAGTACCCTATTGCCCTGAGGGTATCGCCATCATACAATCCGGAATTCCTCACCTTGGACCCCCTAGCCGACTCGGCCAGATATGGCACGATGACGTTCTGCTCCTCCACGAGCATGACACCATCGAGCTCCCAAACGCCAATCAGGGCGCTGATGGGAACGTGGTCTAGGACGATGGCATCAAGGTGGTCCATGGGCATGAACCAAGACCCATCGTCCTCCCAGCCATGTGCCGAAATTGCATCAATGAGTGCAGCGATGTCAGAGGGCCCGGGATGCCATGCGTAATGGACGATGATCGCGACGGTAAGGCGACCATCATCACCCGTAATGGCAGTCTTGGATACCGACTCCCTCTGCCCAGAGAGAACTAATTGGAGCCTGTCGTCCATCCCATTGTAATCCGCGTCCGACCAGAATTCCAGCCACCACCCGAACTCTTGGACTTGGGCCCCCGCATCTAGTGGGGAGTGGGTCGGGGACCTGTCCTTGGGGGGGCATGGGTCGAGGCCGCACATCAGGGCAGGGGGATTGCTGGAGCGGAGCTCCGAGGGCATGCCATCCAACTCTCCCACTGGGTGGATGCTCGCGACCGCCCCCGCCGAGAGGTCGAGGACGATGACCATGCATGCGACCATTAATGGCAAGAACGGAGATGCACTATCACGCATGGCTCTCTTAGAGAGCCAAAATCATTCTTGGTATAATTCCAACCTCTGGTAGTACTTGGCTTGTACCGTTATGGCCACCTCATGTGTCGAGCAGAAACTCCGCACCTGAGTTCGCATACCCCCCTGTCCACGATTGGCAACACCTCTCCTTTGCAGATCGGGCAGATGGTGTGCTCGGCAAGCTCCTCGAGCCATGCCCTCCTAGTCTCCAACTCGTCACCCTCCTCTCGAAGCCTAGAGAGGATTCTAGCAGCATGGCCTTGGAGGGGCTCGCCTGCCTCGGCCCACGGATCACCTACCAACCCCCTCATCCTAGCAGTTGCTCGACTCCTGATAGCCTCTGCCCGTGAAGCCCCAGTAGCCGGTTGGCCGGATTCGTCCAATGCACTCGGAGCCCCTTTTGCAATCGGTCTCGCCAAGGCATATGCGAGGAAGAAGCCGCCAACGTGGGCCATGTGGGCGATGTTGCCCTCTCCCGCGGTTCCAGACTGGATGGAGTACATCTGGAAGACCTCCAACCCAAGGCGGACGAAGGCGATCAGCCAGACCGGCCAAGCCCGAATCATGAACAATAGGGGAAACTCGATCTTGTCCTCCGGCCAGCAGGCCATGTACGCTCCCAGAATGCCAAATGCAGCACCGCTTGCCCCAATGGCCGGAACCCCTGAGTCTGGGTGCGATGCAATCCACGCTAGGTTTCCCCCAACGAGGCCCAGCACATACACCGCGACCCATCTCCTCGCCCCCAAACGCTGCTCTAGTGGCACTCCAGCCAGGGCGATTACCAAGACGTTCCCCAGAACGTGAATCCAGTCAGCATGCAGCCAAGCTGCGGTGAAGATCCGATGGAAATGGGAAGGATCCCCCGCGGCAGATGAATCAGAAATTATCACTGGAATAACGCTGAACAGGTGAATGGGATCGAAACCGAATAACTCGGAGTCGAATGTAGAGAGCGCGAACTGGACGAACATCACTAGCAGCAGGGAGAGCACCATGGCTAGAGCAATGCTCGTCTCGTTTCGAAAGGCTGTGATGAACGGGCCCACCGCGATTGCTAGTAGTATGGCTATCCACACATAGTCCGTTGGCTCGAGATAGCTCCAAGTCACGTCGTTGTCAAAGCCCACCGACGCCATCACCCAACCCCTGATGACTGGTCATCAAGAGGGCTTCGCAAAGACGGAACTACTCAAACGAAGACGCGCTCTCGCCGGTACATGGGACAAGACGCGCTCGTGGCAGCCACTGCAATCGAGGTTAACAGAGGCTCGAGGAGGGTTCTCCAAGGGGCCTCAATGGAACTCGGAGAGGGTGAGGTTGTGGCTGTACTGGGTGAGAATGGATCGGGCAAGACCACCTTGATCGAGGCCTGCGCAGGAATACTTCCCCTGCGCTCTGGCAGGGTGACGTGGCGAACCGAGTCCGGGGCGGAGAGGGTCGTTCGGGATTCCGATGGACGGCGCACTCCCCCTCCCTCGATGGGCCTCACGCTCCAGAAGGACGGCATGTGCGGCGAGGAGACGGTCAAGGAGCGACTCGCTACCGCCCTCTCGGTTGCAGGGCGTGACCCCTGTGGGGGAGACATCTCCTCCCTACTGGATGCATGGGGGCTCGAACACCGATCCGATGACAGGGTCTCACAGCTGTCTGGCGGACTCAGAAGGAGGCTCTCATTGCTATGTGGGCTCGCTCCCGCAGCACTTAGCGTGGACTCTCGCGCCGTACTGCTCGACGAGCCTTCGGAGGGCCTTGATGATGGTGCGAAGGCCCTACTGAGGGGGTGGCTCAGGGGCCTTGCCTCTAATGGCCACGGAGTTTTGGTCGCAACTCACGACAAGGACGTCATTGCTTGCGCCGATCGACTCATCTCGATACGGGGCGGCGTCCTCGATGAAACGACAGGTGAATCCACTGGCGAGCCAGTCGTGTTGCCAAATGCCTGCCCCCCTGTGGAACCCAGTCAGATTGGATCCCTCATCAGATGGGCATTCAGGATGGAGATGAGGAACCCCATCGACACCGTCGGTCGCGCCACGCCGGCGGTCGTGGCCATGCTGCTAGCCTATGCCTTGATTGGAAATCTGGACATGGGCCTGCACGGCAGCGGGCTGCTGGCCGCACTGGTCCTCGCACCGGCCTTCATCACGGCAGTGACCTCCCCCGCACTGGTCAGAAGGCTGGCAGAGGCAGACTGCGGGCGTTGGTGGAATGCCGTCGTCGGGCCGATGGCCCGTCCGGCGAACTCTATTGCCGCCGCATCCCTAGTGCTGCCGATACCACTGACTTACCTATCTTGGTTCGTTCTGGCCGGCTCGTTCGATTCCGACGCTTCATCCGAGGTTCTGAGGTGGCTTTGGCTGCCCGCACTCTCGATGCTCGATCTGGCCGTTGCCGCCGCAGCCTTGCATCTGCTTGTCGCAGACCTTCGTCGGGCAAGCGCCGCCACGGCCTCTCTGCTGCTCGTCGCCCTGGTATGGCCGTTCCTCGAGCTTACCGACGCCCTCGCCACGATAATGAACGAGGGCATGACCTTCGGTCTGGGGATGGGGGATCCGATAACGACCTGCCTCATTGCGAGCATCACCTCCGCTCTCATTTGGCTCGTTGCCATTTTCATCCCAGACGCCTGAGGACGAGGATTCTTGACCCGCCCCCGAATCGCCCCCTCATGCCTGACACGAGGACTCTTGGGCTCACGCTCACCTCTTGCGGTCTTGTCGGGGTGATAGCAACGGCCTATCTTGGTTTCAGCTGGGCCCCACTAGTCGATCCAGAGGCGTGGAATGCCCCTGAGGCTTATCGGATCCTATTCTGGCACGTCCCGTTCGCATGGGCGTCCTTCCTCGCCTTCTGCTTACTCTTCATCGGTGCTGTCTCTTGGTACCGCAAGCGAACGGAATGGGGCTGGCGCCTTGTGGTCACCGGTTCTGAATTGGGGCTGCTGTTCGGGCTTGGGGTGGTAATATCGGGTCCGATTTGGGGTTCGGCTGAGTGGGGAGTTCCATGGGACTGGGGAGACCTCCGCCTCAATACCTACGGCTTGCTTACCGCCGTCGCCCTCTTCCTCGTGCTCTCCAGGCGTACTCAGCCAGATGGTGATGACACCCGGGACACACTGGCCGCCGTGGGACTGTTCGGATTCGCCCTAGTGCCAATCACGGCATTAGCGACTACTTGGTACCAGAACCGCCATCCCGGGATCGTTCTGGTTGAGAGCGAGGATACGGGCCTCGATCCACAGATTCGCATGGTTCTGATGCTCGGATTCGTTTCCTTCCTAGTGCTGTTCGTAGGCTTGGTCACACTATCAGGCACAATTCAGGCCCTAGAGGAGGAGCTGGAAGGCCGACAGAGGATGCTTGACGAGGGGGCAATAGCATGACGGGAATGGTCGAAGCAGTCGTGGCATACACCCTCCTCTCCTCCCTCCTCGCTACCTATGTCGTTCGTCAAATCGTGCTACTGAACGGCTTGACTTCCAAACTCGGAGAATCCTCCTCACGCGGTCCCGAGGCAGATTCTGATTGACGCTGACCCCCTCGCAAGCCTTCTAACGGGATGTCCGAGCGGAGCATCGGGGACCCCAATGGCCGGAGGCGCGTTTTGCATCACCTGCGGGGCAGAGCCCCCTCTGTCCTCGGATAGGCTCTGCGAGGGCTGCCTGAGGAAGCGCACAACCCTGTCGAAGATGCCAGACAGGATCCAGCAGAACCGCTGCGCTAAGTGCGAGGCCTACGAGGTGAATGGACGCTGGTCCCAGATGGGCGACAACGACCTCGCTGACCTTCGGATTCGCGAGAACCTAGTACTGGAGGATCGTGCCGGCAAGATGGATGTGGGCTTCTCAGTGGAGACCATCGACGACAGGACGAGTCGACTGCACGTAGAGGTCGAGGGGGAGATCGAGGGACATCAGTTCCACGACTCACACTCTCCGCTACTGCAGACCAGCAATGCGGTTTGCACCGCTTGCGCCCGCAAGGCAGGATCATACTTCGAGGCTACCGTGCAGTTGCGCTCAGCGGGCAGGAAGCTTGAGGCGCAGGAGCTGGCTGACCTCAGGGCCACGCTAGACGATCTCATTGACTCCATGGAGGCGAACCCGATGTTCTTCGTCACCAAAGAGGGTCCCGTGCCCGGCGGCTGGGACCTCCAACTGGGCTCGAAGTCCCTAGCGAGGAGCTGGGGCAGGAGCCTCGTGAGGGCGTTCGGTGGCTCTGTCAAGCAGAGTTCGACCGTAGTCGGGTCAAATGACGGGATTGACGTCTCGAGGCTGACTCTGAGTTACCGCAAGCCGGCCTATGCTCTGGGCGACGTCGTTCGCCATAACAAGGGGCTCTGGGTCATTGACAGTTGGCAGAAGGAAGGCCCCATCCTACGCAGATTGGACAGATTTGAGAGATCCGGGGCAACATGGAGGGACATGGAGTCGTGCAGCGTTGCATGCTCAAGGGAGGAACAGCACCTAGTCCAGATCATGAACCGCGACAGCTCTGCCGCCGAGGTGATGAACCCGAGCGACTTCCGAATGTCCACGGTCGCCCTGCCCTACGATGACGACGGAAAGGCCAGTGAACTGCGCATCGGTTTCATAGACGGGGAATGGGTGGCCCTGCCAGTGTTGGCAAAGGAGGCCGAGGAATGAGCGAGCCGGACTTTGCGACTCTCCTAGACGAGTTGGACGGCCAGGACATGGCTGGCTACACCCGGAGGTTCGTAGACGACCTACGAGCGGCCATGGGTGCTGAGGTGGATGTCGAGCAGGATGCGGACTGGAGCGGAGTCCTCTGTCTGGGAATGGGCGGCTCGGGCGCCGGGGGACTCTTCCTGAAGGCGCTGTCGGACGACTCAGGCGGACTCCCGTTCGTAGTCTGGAGGGACTACGGGATTCCCAGTTGGTGGGGGCCTGACTGGCTGGTATTCGCCACCTCGTACTCCGGAAACACCGAGGAGACCCTCGACGGCGTGAGCGAGGTACTGGCCTCGGGAGGCACCGTGGTCGGAATCTGCTCGGGCGGAAAGCTCGAGGGGCTGCTGGCAGAAAGCGAGGGCTCGTTATGCCTCAACGTGCCTCCCGGGCAGATGCCCCGCTCTGCCTTCGGGCACATCTTCGGCACCCAGCTGGCTGCGTGCTGGGCCCTAGGCCTATTGCCCGAGCCCAGCGAGAACGAGCGATCAGCAATGCTCGAGCGTCTGACCACGGCATCATCCAATGCCGACATAGCCGATGGCGAGGGCATGTCCGCCACTCTGGCCCGCTCGCTGGTCGACCGAGAGATAGGCATCGCCGCCCCGACCTGCCTGAGCCCCGCAGCCTACCGATTCGCCTGCCAGCTCAACGAGAACTCAGCCAAGTTCGCCCGCTCCGCGGATATCCCCGAGATGAACCACAACGAGGTCGTCGCATGGACTGGGGATGCGGCCTCGAACCAGGCGCTGCTGATGTTGTCGTGCGATGACCTGCACCCGCGAGCGCAGGCCAGAGTGGACTGGATGCTCTCCGAGGTCGAGGCCGCACCGACCTGGGGGATCGAGTGCGAGGGGGAGAGCCTGCTCGAGAGGCTCCTCTACGCTGCCCACGTCACTGATTGGATTTCCATCGGGCTCGCCGTTCTCACTGGCGAGGATCCCTCGGAGATGCCTGCTATCGTCTCTCTGAAGGCCCATCTGGCCACGATTCAGTAGAACGGGCCGAGCACCAGCCTCGGATCAGGGTAGTCTAACAGTGCTTGGGCTCGCTCCTCTGGAGCCACTACGCCGGGCAGATCGTGAGTCTCGGGCTCTACCAAGGAGAGCTGGAAGTGCAGGTGCGGCTCCCAGCCGCCGTTCTCGTGATGGGCCCCGAACCATGCTATCACCTCGCCTGCGGAGACCTTCTGCCCCACCGACTTGCCTTCTATGGAGGCAGCGTCCATGTGGCCGTAGAGTGCCCACACCGCAGTTCCCCCTATGTCGTGCTTGGTGATTACGACATTGCCGTAATCGCCCTGTTCAGGGTTGTAGCCGAAGTGCGACACCTCACCATCGGCGAATGCCATGCACGGAGTTCCCACCGGGCCGCCTATGTCGATTCCCATGTGGATGTTGCGAGTCCCACCGAATAGGTCGGTATTGTACAGGTTGGGCCTTACTTCGTCGTACTTGCCAACACTGTATTCGGTCTTCGGCGGGGTCCAGGTGCCTCCGCTCAAGTCGAGAATGGTGTACTTCTCGGGTAGGTGGACCACGGAGTGGTACTCTTGTTCGGACCAGTCGACCATGGATTGGCGAAGAAGGGGGACTAAATCACTCCTCTTCTGCTTCCTCGGCTAGTCTCCTGACACCACTCTTGCTTCGAAGGTCCTTTTTCACCTTGGCCCCGAGTATTCTCAGCAACTCTGTTTGCCTGATGACATTCCCGGTTCCGCTGGTTAACTGATCCTCTGCTTCGTCGTACGCCGCTTTCGCCTGCCCGAGTTCGAAACCTACAGTCGTGAACGACTCAAGAAATGTGACGACCTTATCGTGGAGAAGCCCCCCTCTTTCCATCAGTTCAATCTGATTGCGCGACTGGTTCTCGCGATTCCACAGTTCTTTGATGAGTAGTAGGGCGAGCATGATTGTAGAACCGCTGACTACCTTGACCCGGCGATCTCCGACCAAATCCTCGTATAGGCTAGCATCGGATCTCATTGCATCGATGAATGCGCTTTCCAATGGGACGAGCATTAGGACGAAGTCGAGGGTGTGAATGCTCTCCATATGCTCATAGTTTTTGGAGGCTAGTTTCTTGGCATGGTTCCTAATCGAATCGCAGTGATTCTTCATTGCAATAATTGCTTCTCCTTCATCTCCAGTGCTAACATATTCTGTGTAGGCGGTTATCGAGACCTTGGAATCAATGACAACTTGTCGATTATCGGGGAGATTTAGGACGAAGTCGGGTTGCTTGCGCTTTCTATCCGCGCCTGTCTCGGAAAATTGCTTGGTGTAATCCCTACCTTCAACGAAGCCCATGCTCTGAAGAAGACTCTCGACCACCACCTCGCCCCACGCACCCTGAGCCTGAGGATCGCCTCTTAATGCCAGAGACAACTCACGAGTCTCTTCAGCGAGAGTTAATCCTAGTTTGTTTACATTAGTGACTTCGTTACTGAGGTCAGCGGCTCGCTTGATATCCGCTTTTTCAGCGTCCTGAATAGCCTTGATGTAATCATTCATGCTTTCGGATAATTGTTTAGTTGCTACAGAAAATGATGATTCCTTCTCCTGATCTGCATTATCCACAGCTGTCTTGAAAGCCTTGGCAGCAGCCACCTCGAACGCATTTTGCATCTGCTTTTGCATTGTGTCCTTCTCATCTGTTAGAGCACCCAAACGAGCTTCAGTAGTTGCGACTTCGACCTTACTCTCCGACATAGCCTCTTCCACCATTCTAGCTGCCCGCTCGGACATAATTTTCCACACAATGCCAGCAGTGACCAGCACGGTAATAGTGATGAGTATAGGCTCTGACAGTTCTGCCACGTCAACGAACCATAATTCAGGGTACTTGAACCCTACAGGATTGATAATGGGAGATTGAAATTATGGAATATATTTTCTTAGATGTTCGGAATCCCATAGCCATGAGGGTCCGAAGGCTGGCTATGCTTCTGTCCGGACTTGAGCCGCATCCCTCCAACTCAGTCGAACTTGAGCAGTACACCACAGATGGCGAGCTCGCCGCCCGCTGGCTTGCTGACATCTCCGCGTTCAGCGACCTCTCCGAGGGTTGCAAGGTCGCTGACCTTGGTGCAGGCAATGGCGTACTTGGACTGGGCGCCATGGCGATGGGCGCTGGATGTGCAATACTAGTTGAGACCGACCAAACGGCCTGCGATGTAGCGATGTCGAATGCAGAGTCGATGTGCGTGGCGGACTCGGTGGACGTCATCAGGGCCACAGTCGGCTTGGACCCCATTGACCTCGACTCTATTGACGTGGTAATCAGCAACCCTCCATGGGGCAGGCAGATCGAAAGGGCCGACAGGCCATTCCTCGAGGCAATCCTCTCAGCGGGAGTTACGGCGCACATGATGCACAATGCGGGGGCACGGCACATCCAGTCGATATTCGAGGCTGCTGGTTGGGGCGTCGAGCGTTACGGAGAGGCAGACTTTGCTCTGCCAGTGGCTTACGAGCACCATGCCCGAGAGAGGGGTCGAACACGCGCGGCATTCTGGCGCCTCTCGCCTCCCTGATATTCGTGTCTGAGGCTGCCGGACCGTTGATATGGGGTCTTCCGGTCGGCGGGCCGATGAATGCCTCTGAGGGAGACTTCGTGACGCCCGGAACCCCCGTGGCGATTCCAGGAGATGGGCAGCCCGGCGAGGGCGTCCACACCGCTGCCGGCGAGGCGGTCGCCGTGGTCGCTGGCACCCTGGTCAGAAGCGGGGGGGTGCTCTCCGTGGACCCGTCAAGACCCCCGCTCAACATCCCCGAGATGGGGGACGTGCTGATTGGTGAGGTCAACCGACTCAACGAGAAAACCGCCGAGCTCAGGGTGCTTCACATCGAGGGCAGGCCAGGTGGCCACAGGGACGTCCCCGCACAGAGGCTATTTGCCGACATCTTCGTCTCCGAGCTCGTTGACCGCTTCATCCCATCTGCCGGGGACGCCATGAGGAAGCGGGACATCGTTCGCGCCAAGGTCATCAAGACGGAGCCCATGCTGAAGGCCTCGACAAAGGGCGATCCCGACCTAGGGGTGCTGTACGCAGCCTGCCCGACCTGCGGTGTGGAACTCGCGTCGAGTGATGCCACTCCGGACTTCAACGTCACATGCCCCCGGTGCGACTACAGGGGATTCAGGGCCCTTTCCAACGGCTTCGGTCACGGCTTCGAAATTCCCGATGGCTCTGATCTCCAACCGCTCAACCGCCCCGGCCAGCGCTGGACCGAGGAGGCCGAATCGACTCTGGGGCACGATGGGGCCAGGCCCTACCTCTCCCCCCTCGCAGACCACAGGCGCGGACTGTCGCACGAGATTCCCGCTTCCGCACGCAGAACCCCCTCGTCACGAGGGCGAGACGGTCGCGGAGGCCGACCTCGGAGGGAGATGCACGCTGCGGACTGCACCCTCTGCGGGACGGCAACCAAGGTCCCATTCAAGCCTACTCCGGGAAAGCCACTGCGATGCAGGGATTGCATGGACAAGGTGGAGGCTGGGAAGGCCAGCAAGGAAGACCTCACACGTGAGCGCGAGGTGATGAGGGAGGCTAGGTCCAAGGCCGGGGAGACCATGGGGACCAAGCTGTTCGTAGGGGGGGTCTCGTACGAAGCCACTGAAGACGATCTTAGGGAGCTGTTCTCACCTCACGGCGAGCTGAAGGAGGTCCACATGGCCATGGACCGGGAGACTGACAGGCCCCGGGGCTTCGCCTTCGTAACCTTCGCAAGCAAGAAGTCCGGTGAAGCCGCCATCAAGGCGCTCAAGGGCACCGAGTTCAAGGGTCGGAGGATCACGGTAGAGGAGTCGACATCCGGCGGCAGCAGGGGCGGCGGCAGACGCAGACAGCGCCGCTGAGAGCGAAGCCGTGAAGTCCACGCCGTCATGCGGCGTGTGGGAAAACATGGGCGGATGGCTTGTAATCGACGGCTACGAGGACGAGCCCGCTGCCTTCGGGGTGCCTAATTACCTAGGCTTCCACATCCGCTACATCTGCGGAGTCCTCGAAGCAAGGGGGGAGCCATACTCGTACATGACAATCGACCAGTGGAGGCTCCATCACAAGGGCAAGTCCCCCAACCACCTAGTACGAGGGGAACTCGGAAGTGAGTTTGCGGACATACGGGGGGCGGTCGTACTTGCTGGAGCGATCGTACCGGGGAAGTACGTCCGAGGAACCCCGATCAGCAGGCGGGAGCTCGACGAGGTGCTGTCCGCCCTGCCCCAGAACCGCCCAGTGCTGTGCGGTGGATGGGCGATTCGGCACTGGAGGCACATGGGTTGGACGCCGCTCAGGCAGAACCTGTTCTGCACGGTGCAGGATACCGATGCTGCCCTCGACCACTTTGTTGCGACCGGCAATTGGAAGAACATGAGGCGCACTGCAGAGCAATGGGGCTCGTGGGCACTGGCAGGAGCCAGTTCCAAGGCAGTCACCGCTCACCCAGATCTCGCATCTCCGGACGGCTCCCCCGGCCCCCTCACCTACGAGGTCGAACTCTACCAGGGATGCGTGCGCTTCGAGCGCGGATGCAGGTTCTGCATCGAGCCAAAGAAGGGAATCCCCCAATGGAGACCCGAGCAGGACGTCATCGCCGAGGTTGGATCCGCATTGGATTCGGGCGTTCGCAACGTTCGCATAGGGGGGGCCACTGACATCTACACCTACAGGGCCGGCGGGATCGGAGACCTAGAGTACCCAGTACCAGACCCCGAACCTATCGCTAGGGTGCTGCACGGGCTGCGCGAGGACGAGCGCCTCGAGGTCCTTCACGTCGACAATGCCAACCCCTCTATCATCGCAGAGAACCTCGAGCCTGCCACAACCATCACCAAGACCCTGGTGGAGACTCTCTCAGACGGCGCGGTGCTCTCATTCGGCCTCGAGTCCGCAGACCCCGCTGTGCACGAGAAGAACTGGCTCAACTGCGACCCCGACCAACTTCGAACGGCCGTCCGCCTCATCAACGAGCATGGCAGGGGCAAGGGCGAGAGGGGGCTGCCAAGGCTCCTCCCGGGCCTCAACTTCATCGCCGGTCTCAATGGCGAGACCGACTCGACATACTCGATGAACATGACCCTTCTCAGAAGCCTCAGGGACGAGGGGCTCTGGCTGCGGCGGATTAACATCAGGCAGATCGAGGGAGAGGGGTTCCAGGAAGTCCCCGAACGGGCTTTCAGGGACTTCAAGAGGCAGGTTAGGAAAACCATCGACCGACCGCTCCTCGAGGACATGCTCCCTACAGGGACCATCCTGCGTGGGATCTGGTGGGAGGCTCACAACGACCGAATAAGGAGGCCGGAGCAGGTCACAGACCCCGAACACAGGGACCCGAGAATACACGGCAGCTCGGGAGTCACATTCGGGCGGCAGATCGGGGCCTATCCGATTCTCGTCGGCGTGCCTTACAGAATCCCGCTTGAGACCAAATCTGACATCCTGGTGACCGACCACGGGATGCGCAGCATCACCGGTGTCGAGATCGGACTGGACGTCAACAATGCCACCCAGCAGCAACTGGAGGCAATACCCGGAATCGGCAGCAAGTCCTCTTGGAGAATCGTGAGCGCTAGGGCGAAGGCAGCGAGGAACTCCGGCAGACCCTTCGAAACCGTACAAGAGGCCTTCAGCGAATCGGGAATGCCGATTCCGGAATTCGCTGGGGAAGTCCTAGTCGCCTAATACTGGTCATTAGCTAAGCCTAGCAATCCCAACTCCTCGATTTTGTCAGCCGGAGCGAGGAAAGTCACCTGCACCACTCCCGGATGCCTTCCGATTTCGATCGAACCCGTGATGGTGGCTCTGTTCCTGATCTCTGGAACTGTGGTATCCAGAAGCTCGGCAGCCCTCTCAAGACCATTCTCGGTCGCGGAGTTCAAGTCGGGACCCGATCCCACAATTGAGATCGGCACCGCGTCCTCGACCCCTTTCATCCCCCAATTTTCCGCGACGCTCTCAGCCAGAGCCATCTCTTCGTCGGAGATTGGCTTGGCGAGGAAGGGAAGGTCCTCTTCGACCGGGAAGATGATGGGACCGTCAATGCCCAGCCCTTTGAGGACGTGAACCTGCAGAGTTACTGTGCCCGAAACATCGGCCGTGTGCCCAGCAATCTCCCCGTCTCCTTGCATAGCGTGCATGTCGCCCATGTAGATGCCCCCCCCATCTACCTTAACAGGGCAGATCAGGATGGCACCGGCACGCACAGCATCGATATCCATGTGGCCGTCTGTGCGATGCTGCAAATCCTCAGCGGTTATCGCCTGTGGGTGTGGGGCTCCAACCAGGAACGTGCCGAAGTCCCCTGCGTTGTGTGAGTCTGGCATCGCTATCGCGGGGCAGGTTCCTAACTGTCCCATGAACGGCCTAAGCCTAGCAACGAGACCAACCAGATGGTGAGGTGCGAAGGTGAGGATCGAGTGCTGGATTGCATTCTGGGGCATCGCAGCGTAGAACTTCGCATCGTGTGCGATCTTCTCTGCGGCTCCCTTGTCGAGGGTGACGCCTAGGCTGCGGTTGTTATCGAACGCGATGGTGTAGCCGTTCGTGAACTTGAACGGGCTAGCCGGCTTTCCTGTCGACTTGAATCGTACTGCATCCTCGCCGATCCCCTCTACATACGACGCCGGATTCAACTCGTCGTTGTCGGGGTCGTACTTGGCCACGTATGGGTCGCCCATGTAGAGGCCGTCCACCCAGTAGTCGTTGCCCGACGACGTAGCCACCGAGGTCACGGAGATGTCCTTGATTCTAATCGCAATCGCATCGCCGACCTCGGCCCCCTCCACAGCGACGGGAATCGTCACCTCGTGGCCGCCACGCAGTTCGGGGGTAATCATCGGCCCCCAGCATCCTGGGGCCGTGTTCGCGATGATGTGCCCGCCGTCCCGGACCGGCCCCAACATCGGCTTCTCGGGATCCAGCACTCCATCTGTGAATTCGTTCACATATACTGTCTCGCATCCTTGTACTTCTCCTGTCATTTTCCTCTCTCCTATTCTCATTATCCGCCTGCTGCAGGCATCAGAAGTGTTACCTCCTGCCCCGATTGCAATTCTTCATTGGCATCTCTGTGACGTCCCGAGACGAATGCTATCGCTTCGCCAAGAGTCCCGATGGACTCGGGGTACTTCGAACCGAGCGCATCCATCACGTCATGGATGGTGGCGGGGGTCTGCACGGTGACGCTCAGGCGCGAAACACCGATCTCCTCAGCCAACCTACCGTTGACGCGCACCGAGAAAGCATCCTCACCAGTCGATGCCATGTACTCGACGCAGAGGCCTTTACGCAAATAAAAGTCTCTAACACCTGTTATTATTGACAATCAGACGTAGAAGTCGGCCGAGACCTCTGGCTCATCTCCTCCAAGGTAATCCTCTATGGCCCCTGACGGATCTATGGTCTCCAAGAGGCGCAACGCCGTTTGCTCGGTGGTATCGAGGTCCAAGTCCAGGGGTATGTCGAAAGCCTCCTCAATCCACTTAGCGAGCCTGTCGGCTGCGAGTACGTCGGCACTGGTGCCGACGGTGTCAGAGACGATACCGACCGCATGAACACCTTGAGTCGGAGCAAGCGAGAGAATCATTCCTGCGATGCCTATCATTCCCCCTTCTGGCTGGTCCCTGCTGACCGTGATGTCATTTGACTCGAGATTGCCGCGAACCTTCGCATCAGAGCAGATCACGTGGATGGAGCGATCCTCCAGCCCAGATGCCAGTCCCGCCAGTATCAGTAACTGCGTGGACTCGGAGTCCGCGGCCAACTGAAGCATCGTCTCTGAGACCTCGAATTGGCCAGCTGCGGTCATTGGCTGCATCATTCCGCTGATGGCAATCACCGTGCTTCCGTCTGGAAGGAGTATCGAACTCAACTCGAGGCGTGGCGGCCTGATTAGCCCCTCATCATCTAGGGTTGCATGTGGGGGGAAGTCAGGATGCAGGAGCCACCCCAGGGTTCTGGATGGATGCTTGCTCAGGAGGCCATCGATGACCAGCTTCCCGACGTTCCCCACTCCCGGCACAGCCTCGATGATGGTGCAGTGCTTGGGGAGGCCCTGCCCCTCCAGCCAATGCAACTGCGACCTGTTCATTCGCTCTCCTCCTTCCTCGTCGTTGGAAGTGACTCGACCCACTCGTCGCTTCCAGCATCCACCCTCTGCCTGCGCCTGGCTCCCTGTGGATCCTCAGGCGAGAACTTCAGCGGGGCTACAGCGACCATCGTGCCCCCGCATTCGGCGCACTTCGTACCCAAGCCGAACGCCCTACACTCCTTGCAGCGTTGGAGTTTCGTCCTCGCCATGATTAGTCTGATGGGCGAGCCCTTCGATGGGGTTCATGAAGTATCGTCCCCAGTCAGGTGCACTCAAAGGCGTTCTATGGCTATCGAGCCCTCGACAGATCCGATGCTCTGTGTAGCAGCCTTCTGGGCTGCTTCCCAAACCGACTCGGCCGTTGGGTAGTCAGGGGCGCGGATATCAATCCTGTAGTGTGGCGCTCCGTCGTAGTGGCAGGTCAGGACCACGTCCTCCACACCTTCAGCGCACGCTTCGGCAGAATGGAGGGCATCTTTGATTGCCCCCACTCCCTCTGGGCCCCATACCTCAATGTCGAACTTGCCTCTGATTTCGACGAACGGGGGGATTATGTTCTCTATGGCCAATTCGGTGACCACGCCCATCCAGGAGCCCTGGAAGCCAGATTCCGCGAGTGCGCCCTCATTGATTGCGCATTCCTCGAGTGCCCCATATAGGGATCCGAAGGCCTCTCTCATCTCGTCGGAAATCGCCTCCGTCTTCTCGTCGTCCCAACCCACTCTTTCTGCAGCGACCCGCATTATCTGAGAGGCCCTCTGCTCATTCTTCCAGGACTGGAGCGTGGATCTGCGCCGCTCTTCGGAAACTGACTTTATCGACAGGCTGATGCTCTGACGCTCGACCTTGACCCCGATGACCTTGGCCACAACCCTCTGGCCCTCTCTGACATGGGTCCGGATGTTCCTCACCCATCCAGTGGCTATCTCCCCAATGAAGACGAAGCCCTCCTTTCCGGGATATGTGTCTAGGCTCAGGTAGGCCCCGTTCTCACGAACGTTCTTAATCGTGCAGACGAGCAACTCGCCTTCACTAGGCCAGTCGTTCGCTACCGCTGCCAAGATGCTGCCTCGCTCAGTTCAGGACCTCTATGACGGTACAGCCAGTGAGGTTCGCCATGCCACTGGATGGCTCGGCCAGCGTCGAGCCGCAGATGGGGCATGGGACAGTCGTGGAGGCCCTATCGAAGATCGTGCACTCGTTACCGCAGTCACGGCAACTGACTTTCAGGAAACGGCCACTCATCATCCCACTCCGGTCACTTGTCGACGAGTTCAAACTTTCTAGCCCGCTTCCCCTTGGGCGAATGGGCCTTTCCCGTTTCGGTGCATCGGTATACTAGGTTGACTCGCTTGGTCGGCTTCTCGCCTGTTGGCTTAGGCCTGGGAAATCCGCGGTATCCCGAGGTAACGCGGCGAAACCTCCTCTGACCCCACTTGAGTTCGCTGGCGCGCCTCTTCTTGACGCGCTCAACAGTGTGCTCGGTATGCTTGCCAGCGGCTGGGCTGTAACGCATGACCTTTCTAGGCATCTTCACCATTCAGTCACCTCAGCACCATGTGCGCCGCGAGCCACCAATGGCCCGTATATGAACTATGTCAAGCGTTTGCTAAACCTCTCGGTAGACCTGCATCCATGAAAAACGACATGAATCCGAACCCCCACCCATCGATGATGGACGTCCATCTGCTACAAGTATGGGGAAGCCTCCTCATCACATTGCTTGGGATCTGCCTGCATAGAATGGGCCCCGCTTTCGAGAGGAGTCGCTTCGGACCTCCGATAGCCCTCCTTGGGTTTGCCGCGTTCGTCCTCCAGCCCGATGGGCTAACCGGGCCCGAGAAGGCAATGCACGACACCCTCCTCTCCTCTCTCCCATGGATCGCTGCTGCTACTGCTGGCACGCTGCTGGTCCTCAGGGGCGCACCGACCTACTGGTCGGCCAAATCCATCCCGATGTTACTTGGGTGGGCCGCTGTTTCCTTGGCATGGATTATGATTTTGCTAGACTCCGATTCTGCTGTGGCTTCCAGGCTCCTGTCCGATATCTCGGTGCTACCGGGTCTATTGTTGGGGGTCATCGCCTTCGCCTTTGGGGTGAGGCTCGCCGAGGGGTTTTCGGGGGCGAGCGAGGAGTCGAGCCCCTTGACGGTCGATGAAGGAAGGTTGGTTCGTACCATCCTGACCAGGCGTTTGGGGGGTGATGGCGATGAGTATTGAGGTATCAACCGCCCTAACCATCGCCTCTGGGGGGATGATGCTCTCCTCGTCTTTCTTCGCCATCCACCTCGCCGCCTCTTTGAATCCCTATCACCGACCAGCGGCACCTATGATCGGATGCATGGCATCCTTCCTTGTCGGGCTTTCCATCGCTACAGCATTCTTCGATGGCTCGACAATATCTGCTGCGAGGGGCGCTCTTTCAGATGCGGTGGTGAGCGTATTCTCGTTGCTGCCTCTGGCCTTCGCCTTCGTTACATACCAACTCGCCAGAATTAGCCTGAGAAAGCGTCCTGAGGACCCGCTTCTGGCCCTCCTTGGCCCCCTGGCCTCTGACGAGTGAGCCATTTCAATGGATAACCCTCTTAACAAGTCGGCCGGTGGCCGCGCTCGTTCCTAGGAGGACTGACGATGTCAAAGGGCACGCCGAGCATGGGCAAGAGGCAGAAGTCCACACACATTCGCTGCAGAAGGTGCGGGCGACACTCGTATCACAAGCAGAAGGGCCAGTGCGCACACTGCGGCTACGGAAGTACCTCTCGTCTCAGAAAGTTCCGATGGAGCAAGCGTAACAGATCCATGTGGCAAAAGAAGTGATGCCACCCCGGAAACTGCTAAGTCCCTAATGGCAGAGGGCCCAGTGGTATCCGATGTGCGGCATCATCGGGATCGTTGGGAACCCGAACTCCCAGGTGGCCTCTTCTCTGTACGATGCCCTGCTAGTTCTCCAGCACAGGGGGCAGGACGCAGCCGGCATCGTGACCAGCGACTCAGACAACATCTGCCACCGCAGAGCCAACGGACTGGTCCGAGATGTGTTCAGGGGCAAGCACATGGGGAAGCTAATCGGTTCGATGGGGATTGGCCACGTCAGATACCCCACCGCTGGATCCAGTTCTGCCGCTGAGGCCCAACCGTTCTACACCAACACCCCGTTTGGTGTCAGCCTCGCCCACAATGGGAATCTGAACAATACCGGTGACATCATCAGTGGCCTCCTCGAGTACGATCACCGACGCATCAACACTAGCTCGGACTCGGAGGCTCTGCTCAACCTCTTCGCTGCCGAGGTTCAGCGTTCGGTGAACGGTCGGCCCGGAGGCATGGGAGCACTTTCTGAAGAAGACGTCTTCCGTGCAGTAGAAAGAACCCACCTTAGGGCTGAGGGGAGCTATAGCGTCGTCTGCCTAGTGACAGGTTGGGGGTTGGTTGCGTTCCGCGACCCGAACGGCATCAGGCCTCTATTCATGGGGAGGAGCGACGCTGGAGGATTCACAGAGCGCCTGATAGCCTCGGAGAGCGTGGCGTGCAAGGCCCTTGGATTCGAACACGAACGTGATATCGCCCCAGGAGAAGCAGTCATAATTAGATTGGACGGCTCTTTCCACTCCAAGATCTGCCATCTAAATCCTGTGCACACTCCTTGTGTATTTGAGTACGTCTACTTCGCTAGACCGGACTCGGTCATCGACGGCATCTCTGTTCACGCAGCCCGCTTGAGGATGGGTGAGGCTCTCGCGAGGAGTATTAGCAAGGCCATTCCCGACCACGGGATCGAGGCCGTGATTCCCGTTCCGGATAGCGGAAGGATTGCCGCGTTGGGCCTCGCTAGCGAGCTTGGTGTTCCTTATCGCGAGGGCTTCGTCAAGAATCGCTACATCGGCCGTACCTTCATCATGCCCGGACAGAGGTTGAGGAAGGACTCTGTCAGGAAGAAACTCAACACCATCGACGAGGAGTTCGAGGGCAAGACCGTCCTGATTGTTGACGACAGCATCGTTCGTGGTAACACCTCCCGGAGGATAGTCCAAATGGCTAGGGAGGCGGGAGCGAGCAAAGTCCTCTTCGCCTCCTCTTCGCCCCCCATCATCCATCCCAACGTGTACGGGATAGACATGCCTGCTCGGAGCGAGTACGTGGCCTATGGCAAGGATGCAGGGGGGATCTGTGAGGCTATAGGTGCTGACTGGCTGATCTACCAGGATCTCGGGGATCTAGTCGAGGCCTGTCTCGGTGTCGATGAGACCAATCTCGCCAACTTCGACTGCTCCTGCTTCGATGGGATCTACGTCACTGGAGGAATTACTGAGGACTATCTCCTCATGATTGAGGGAATAAGGGGCGACTCATCCAAGGGCAAGGCCTCAGTTTGAGAGAAGGCTTGAGAGCTCCGATTTCAAGACGGGCAGCGCCGCCTCCCAGGTTGAGACGATCCCGTAGTCGGCAACTCCGAAAATAGGGGCATCGGGATCCTTGTTGATTGCAACGATGAACTTGCTGGAGCGCATTCCTGCTAGGTGTTGGATAGCGCCGCTGATGCCGACGGCTATGTACAGGTTGGGATTTACCGTCTTCCCAGTTTGTCCGACCTGCATGTTGTGGGGAATCTCGCCCCAAGTGTCCACTGCCGCCCTACTGGCCCCGACAGCGGCGCCGATGAAATCCGCGACTTCGTAGAGGTGGGTGAAGTTTGCCGGATCACCCATCCCCCTCCCGCCAGAGATGATGATGTCTGCTTCCGAGACATCGAGCCTTTCGCTGACCTTGGCGATGGCCTCCCGTACAGCGACGCCTACGTCGGAGGATTGACTGACTGTCGAGACATCCGCATTACCACCATCCGCTGCCGCATCGAAGGCATTCGGCCTCAGGGTCAGAGCACAGGGAGCAGAGACGCTAACCGTCTCGACGGCCTTGCCGGAGTAGATGCCCCTGGTGACGGTGATTCCGCCTTCTAATCCGGTCGCATCCTGAATGATGGGAATTCCGCGCATTGCTGCGATCTGCGCTGCGACTTCCCTTCCGGATGGTGCCGAGGCGGCTAGGACGACTCCGTCGGAGACGAGTGGGTTGAGGGCAGCTGCCCAAGCACCGCTGTCGAAGGTCTCGAAGCAGTCCCCTTCAACGCCTATTACTTTGGCAACACCGCTGATGGAAGCAGCGGCAGCCGCACCGATTCCTCCCGGACACAGTACGGTCGGAGTTCCACCGATGGTAATCGCAGCGCCGACAAGTTGCGATGTCACCGGGTGAAGGTCATCTGCGGTGGTTTCTGCAATGATTGTCACGTCCATTCTAGCACCTCAAATGACATTTGCCTCATCACGAAGCTTTGCTACTACTGCGGGCACAGAATCGGAACCTTCGAACTTCTGCCCAGGCGGCTTCACAGGAGGGGGGGAGTGAGACTGCAGTGAGACTGAGGAAGCCCCAATTGTAACGCCTAGGTCATCTGATGTTACGGTTTCAATCTGCTTCTTCTTGGCCATCATAATCCCTCGAACATTTGGCCGGCGCAGTTCCGTAGTCCCCTTGTCGAATGCGAAGAGGCAGGGCCGAGGGACCTCGACTCGTTCGTTACCGGTCGGGCTGGCTCGCAGGGCGATGAATCCATCCCCCCCTGCAGAGACCTCCGAAACCATTCCCACGCAGGCAGCACCAACCAGATGAGATACTCCGGGGCCGGTCGATCCCCCATTGGTGTCGGCGGCCTGCTTCCCACAGAGCACCACATCCGACCCGGATCTCTTGACCGCGGCTGCGAGTAGTGACTGAACGTGCGTGCTATCAGTCACCCCGTCATCCGGAATTAGAATTAGGGTGTCAGCACCCACTGCGGCTGCATCCGTGAGCATTTTCGCGGCCCTAGCCGGACCGCATGTTATCGCGACGACATCTCCCTCACCAGCCTCCTTCAACTGGAGCGCGGCTTCTAGTGCGTACTCGTCATAAGGGCTCATGGACCACTTGCTGACGGCGGACTCGTCCACCCTGCCTCCAGAGACGGAGATTTTGGCGGTGGTGTCGGGGACCTGCTTCAGGAGGACGGCAATCGTCACAGAACATCGAAATGATTTCCCTCTATCAAGATTCGCAGTGAGGAATCACATGCCCGAGTTCAGGGTTCGCGGGTGAAGGCTTGAATTCCAGTGATGTGGCGTCCTAGAATCAAGTTGTGGATATCATGGGTTCCCTCGTAGGTCTTGACCGACTCGAGATTGGCCATGTGGCGCATCACGGGGTACTCGTCAAGGATTCCGTTGGCGCCGTGGATGTCACGCGCCATGCGAGCGATCTCAAGCGCAATGTCGACATTGTTCATCTTGGCTAGCGAGATCTGCTCAGGGAACCATGTACCGTCATCCTTCTTCCTGCCAAGGTGGTATGCGAGCAACTGCCCCTTGGTAATTTCCCGTAGCATCCATGCCAGCTTGTTCTGAACTAGTTGGAATGAAGCGATGGGCTGATTGAACTGGATTCTGCTGAGGGCGTACTCCTTGGCCGAACTGAAGCAGGACTGGGCCGCGCCAATGGCTCCCCAGGAGATTCCGTAGCGTGCGTTGTTCAGGCAACTGAATGGCCCCCTGAGCCCTTCTACATGGGGGAGAATCCTGTCTTTGGGAATCTCACAGTCCTGAAATACCAACTCACTGGTGACGCTGGCCTTGAGGGAGTGCTTTCCAGTCATCTCGGGAGTCGTGAAGCCAGGGTCCCCCTTCTCGACGATAAAGCCGCGAATCACACCGTCGAGCTTGGCCCATACGACGGCCAGATTAGCGATGGTGCCGTTGGTAATCCACATCTTGGCCCCGTTGAGCAGATAGTGGTCGCCATTGTCTTCGGCGCGGGTGATCATGTCACCTGGGTTGGAGCCGTAGTCCGGCTCGGTAAGTCCGAAGCATCCAATCCACTCCCCGGTCGTCATCTTAGGCAGGTAGTGGCTCTTTTGCTCCTCGCTGCCGAAGTCCCAGATTGGGTACATAGCCAGCGAGCCCTGAACGCTAGCGAATGAGCGCACGCCGCTGTCACCTCGCTCAAGCTCCCGACAGATCAGGCCATACGCGACATAGGACAGCCCGGGGCATTCATAGCCTTTGAGCGGGGCGCCGAGAACCCCCATCTCACCTAGGTCGACCCGCCACTCATTGGGGAATATCCCCTCTCTACAGGCATTCTCAATATCGGGTAAAACCTGCTCGTCTACCCAGTCGCGGACCATGTCCCGGACCATTCGCTCCTCATCCGTCAGCAACGAATCGATATCGTAGAAATCCAAGGCCTCGAACGTCATCCTTCTCGCCCTTTCCGATGGTGGCGCCCTCATCAAACTATGCACGATGGCTCATCTTCTGCCTCTACGTCGTTGCTCTCGGAGCACATCTTTGCGCTCTTCGTCGCTGCCTATTCTGAGAGTCAACCACTCTCTGAGCAGGGGGGATGAACTCACTATCAGGCTAAGGGCCATCAAGATAGCACCTCCAAGGATTACCACTCCGATCCAGATTCCCAATATTCCGCCCGCCCGTTCGTCCGAGATGGGGTTGAATGCCACGATGGTACCTGAGCTCGTGATAACCCATCCAGAATGCACGTCCGCCGACCATGTAGCGACTAGGCGCTCACCAGAGATTGCCGAATCGAAACTGACTGCATCGCTATTCTCCAACCAAGGAAAGGAAAGCCGCAGGGACAAATCGTGCTCAATCATTGCGAACGGAACAACGGAGACGATGGTTGTCCCGTCTGACTGTTCAGAAACTCCGCCGAACTGGCCATTGACATTCTGGAGTTGCACGATGGTGACTTCGGATGACGAAGCATCTTCAATTTCGAGATCGATGATAGCGATGTTCCTCTCGTTCGAGATCGAGACGCATGCATTCTCCCCCCTGCTAGGGCAGACCGCATCGATCCACGGATACCCTGTCCCCCCAATCCAATGGAGTTCGTGATTCGCGTCTATGACCCCGATTCCATCGACGCTAGTCGAGACGATGCATATGTTGATGCCCGCTAAGCAGGCAATTGCATTGACATCACTAGTCCCCCTTCCTTCTATCGGATGCACCTCCATGCCACCTCCTTCCAGACCACGAACCCTCCATATCCACCCCATTTCTCCCCCGATGTAAGCCCAAGACCCATCCGCGTTCCATGATACTGACCTCAACTCCGTCCTCCCGAAGAACGACTCCCCGCCAGCACTGTCAACAGTGCCACCCTCCCTCGTGAACCTCAGGACGACTCCCTCTTCCCCCACTATGAAAGCGGTCTGCCCTCCCGGGTGGAAGTCCGCATCTAGCAGCATCTCGACGCCCCCCCAGTCCAATTTCGAATGTGTTTGGGGCTGTGACGCCTGGATCAGAAAGATAGACGAATCCGCGCCATGCGCGATGACTATCTCGCTGTCCGGAGAGACTGCGGCACCCTCGAGCCCCAAATCCACTTCCCCCAGCCTCACCACTTCCCCCAATTCAACTACGGAGTCCGCAGAGATGATTGGCAGCAGTAGCAGGACGATGGCGCTGGCGACCACCCTATTGCCCATACCACCGGCCACATCGCTCGGACCCACTTCGTCCGTTTAGCCGTTCTACATGCCCCAAAGGACGCAGCGGGTTGGCAGCATTGAAGTGACGTCCGCTCCGCGACGGGTCAATGGAGAGATTTGACGTACGCAGGGGGCTGGTGAAGGAAGTAATTGCGAATGGCGGCCTCAGTGAGTTGGCCCGCGAATTTTTCGATAATGTCGAGGACACCGGAGAGAACTCCTTCCGCGCCTCGCACGGAATCATGACCGCCATCGACTCTAGGTTTGAGAACGGGGCCCTAATTGTGGACGTAACCAACGTTCCGCCGGATTTCGACGATCTCGATGCCATGCAGGCAGCCATGGACGCACGGAAGCGTTGGACCAATTTCCTAGATCGGGCAACAGGATACAACTCCAAGAAGCGTGGAGACAAGGCCAAAGAATGGGCCAAGAAGGCAACTAAGGCCAAGTCCGCAATTTCTGCGACTAGGCACTTCATGGAGAAGGCCGAAGGACTTCCCGCGGACAAGATTACCCAGGCAAATGCCCTCATTAATGAGATCGAGGCTTTGCTCGACTCAAACGACAACACCAAGGCTGCAGGCCGCGCTGGGAAACTGAACAAGATGTTCGACTAGAGGTGGACGATGTCAGAGGACGACTCCCCCTCAATGCAAGGCGAGGAATCGCATCCTCGATTGGAACGCATGTTCAGTGGTTGCGACGAAGTGGTTGGTGCCGAACACACCATCTCGGTGCTCGCAGGCGGTCCTAGCCACTCTGGGGACGATCAACTCGTGGCCTACATCGGGCTCGAGCCTAGTGGCATAGCTCACCTGGGGTGGGTCATCCTCGCGGACACCATACGCAACATGCTCAATGAGGGCGTCAACGTCATCATCCTGCTAGCAGACTGGCATGCTTGGGTCAATGACAAGTTCAACCGGGACATGGACAAGATCTCATTGGCTGGCGATTACATGACGGAAGTGTTCCGCGTCCTGCTCGATTGGCCGGAGGAGGGTGAGGGCCCAGGGCAACTCCGGTTCCTCAGCGCCTCTGAGGTTATGGATTCGGGAAAGTATTGGGAACGAGTGCTCCGTTGTTCGAAGAACATGAGCCTTTCTAGGGTGCGCAGGACTTTCAGCATCATGGGGAGGGATGAAGACTCGTCCGACCACGACCTTGCAGCCTTCTACTACCCGGCCTTGCAGTCCGCCGACATCTTCGAGCTCGGGGTCGATATCGCGTTCGGGGGTATGGACCAACGCAAGGCGCACATGTTCATGAGAGAGGTCGCCGACCGGAATGGATGGATTAAGGCCACATGCATACACACTCCCATGCTATCCGGACTCAGGGGTTCTGGGGGCCGGATGGACTCGTTCGACCACAAGATGTCGAAATCGGATCCCAGCAATGCAATTCTACTGCATGACGATGCTGATTCACTACGCCGAAAGATGAAGAAGGCATTCCTCGAGGTCGGCAACCCAGCCTCCCCTGTGTTCGAAGTAGCCAAGCATGTGGTCCTGCCTCGAACAGGCGAGATCAGAGTCAACCCCAAACCGGAGTACGGGACGCCTTCCAAGTGGGATGATTTGGACTCCTTCGTGGAAGCCGTGAGTAAGGGTGAAGTCCATCCGTTTGACGCCAAGATGGCGATTACCGATGGCCTGATCGAGGTTCTCTCGCCAATCTCCGATCATTTCCAGTCCAATAGCGACCTGCAGTCCGCATTGGCACAAATCACCGGCTCCCAGTGATGAGTTTTCAATTCTCACTTAGTGTTCCTATGCAGGGATAGCACTCATAATGTGGACCAATTCCGGACCATCGAGGGAGTGTTCTTTGTCAGAGGTTGGAATCGACGACATCGCACTTCATTTTCCACGCCTCTACTTCGGCATGGAAGACTTCGCTAAGTTCCGTGGGGCTGACTTCGGCAAGCTCAACAGGGGGCTTGGTCTGTCGGCGATGGCCATCCCCGATGTCCATGAGGATACTGCCACGATGGGGGCCAATGCCGTTACTCGCCTAATTGACAGGAACGGATTGGACCCGTCCTCAATTGGTCGGATATATCTAGGAACCGAGTCCGCGCTTGACGGGGCCAAACCCACTGCCACTTACATCATGGACATGCTTGAGCAACGTTACTCGACTACTCATGGGATTGACTGCTTCAGAAACTGCGACGTCGTCGACCTCACTTTCGCTTGCATCGGGGCGGTGGATGCTATGCACAACACTCTGGATTGGGCGGCTCGTGGTGGAGAGGGGCGTGATAGGGTCGGAATCGTCGTCTTTGCTGATAATGCCAAGTATGATCTCGGATCATCCGGGGAATACACCCAAGGGGCCGGCGGGGGAGCGATTCTGATTCGCCACAACCCCAGACTGCTCTCTATTCCGGACATCTGGGGGGTTTCCACCATGCCCGTACACGACTTCTTCAAGCCCCGACGCGAGGTCGATACCCGTACCGTGATTGAGAATGTCCTCGACCTCGCTAGGGAGTCAGGGGAGAGCATCAGGGGAAATCTCGCAGAGAAGATACTGAAGTTCCTCCCACGCTCCAGCAAGAAGGACGACGTGCTGTTCGAAAACGAGAAGCTGATGATTCACAAGGACACCCCCATTTTTGACGGGCAATTCTCGAATCGATGCTACTCCGAGTCCGTGAAGCAGGCTTTCATCGACTTCCGTGCAAAGTCCATTGAGGAGGGCAGGTACGATCCGAAGGCCGATGAGATTCTCACCAACCAGTGGAGCAGGATCATAGTTCACCTCCCTTATGCCTTCCAAGGCAAGAGGATGTTTCCCGACGTCTTTCGTCATGACCGCAGACATCTGCCTGTTTGGGGTAAGATCACCGAAGAGATTGGCCCAGAACCCCTGCCAGGTGACTTCCCAGACACGCCCAAAGGCCTAGATGAGTTTGAGAGAGCGAACGACACTTATCGTAGACTGATTTCCAAAACCGAGGAGTTCCGCTCTTTTGCGGAGGATCGGATTGAGAAGACTCAGCGTGCTTCCAGCCTTATTGGAAACCAGTACACTGGCTCCATTTTCCTCGCGTTGATGTCGTCCATGGAGTCTGACTACCTCGACAATTCCGAGATGGGGGGCCACAGAATCGGGCTGTGCGGCTACGGCTCGGGTGCCAAGGCCAAGGTCTTCGAGGGAATCGTTCAGCCCCAGTGGCGCGAGATCGCCTCTAGGTTCCATCTCTTCGAGCGACTGTCCACCCGTCACGCCATCAACAAGACAATCTACGAGGCCCTGCACAAGGGCAAGCGCAAGCGATCAGTGGTCAAGCCGACTGGCGAGTTCGCCTTGGTCGGAATAGGCGGCGAGGGCAAACTTGAGGGCCAGAGGCGCTACCAGTGGTTCGATTGAGATGAGTGCCTACCCCAAGATATCTCTGACAACCGATAGGAACCTCTCGACCTCCTCAGTCGTATTGTAATGCAGGACCCCAATACGCAAGGCCCCCTCTGGCCCTAGGTCCAATGCTTCGGAAAGCTCGAGAGCATAGAAGTTTCCAGCCCATACGAAGATCCCTTGCTCGGCTAGGGCATCAGCGATTTCCGAAGCCGTTTTGCTGGGGTGCGTGAAGGAGACCGTAGGCGCTCGTTCATTGCTCCTGTTGCTATCCGTGATCCCCCATATCCTGACTCCTTCGATGTCCATCAGACCCTCGACAATCTGCCAGCACAATTCATTCTCATGAGACTCTATTGCCTTGAACGCCGCACTGAGGGCCTCTCTCCGGGGCAACTCCTCTCTCCCTACCTTCCTGCCGACCCAGGCTATGTGTTCGATGGCCGCGAGAGTTCCTGCCAACCCCTCGTAGCTTTGCGTCCCAGTCATCCATCTGAATGGGATTCCCTCGGTAGATACCCGTAACTTCGCTACCGGGAGCTCTGCCATCCGATCTGCTCTGCCCCAAAGGATCCCTTGGTGGGGTCCGAAGAACTTGTACGGCGAGCAGAGCAGGTAATCACACCCCATCTCCTTGATGTCAATGAGACGATGTGGGGCGTAGTGCACCGCGTCTACAACCACCTCAGCCCCGAACTCATGCGCCCGATTGGCAATTTCTCGCACGTCGTTGACGGTGCCGGAGAAGTTTGACGCTGCACCGACAGCCACGAGGGTGGTTTTCTCGTTTATTGACTCCACGATGGAGGATGGGTCGAGGGTGCAGTCATCAGGATTAACGTCGATTTTCCTTAGTGTAGCCCCAGACCACTCAGCAGCAAGGACCCAGGGTTGGACGTTTCCGTCGTGGTCCAAACGTGTCACCACCACTTCGTCATCCTCGCCCCACGTCCTGCTGAGTGCGCTTGCTAGTTGGATGTTCAGACTGGTCATATTCTGCCCGAAGACGACTTCTCGGGGGTTCTCGCACCCAAGAAAGTCAGCACAAGCACGCATCGTCTCCTCGATGAGTTGATCGGTCTCCCTGGATGTGGCAAATGACATCCCGGTGTTGGCGTTATGATGCAGCAGGTAGTTTCCGACCGCATTAGCTACCGACTGTGGAACTTGGCTGCCCCCGGGCCCATCGAAGAAGATCGCCCTGCCCCCATTGATCTTGCGAGCTAGCCCAGGAAACTCCCCTCTTACCTCTTCGACGGGGAAGCCGTACACCCGGACACCTCATTTGGGGGCAATCGACCGACTGATCACGATTCTCTGGACCTCTTGGGTGCCCTCGTAGATCTGGGTGATCTTTGCGTCTCTGAAGAATCGTTCGACAGGGAAATCCGTCGTGTAGCCATAGCCCCCGAGAACTTGAACCGCCCTCTCTGCGACCCACATCGCAGTATCTCCAGCGAATAGCTTGGCCATGCTGGCCTCCTTGGTGTGCCTTGGCGCGCCATGCTCGTAGTGCTGCCGCTTCGCCCACGCTGCTTTGTAGACCATGAGTCGGGCAGCCTCTACTCGGGTCGCCATATCAGCGAGGTAGTTGCCAATTCCCTGATGGTGTGCAATAGGCTTGCCGAAGGTCTCGCGCTCATGAGCATATTTCAGTGCTGACTCGAATGCTCCCTGCGCTATGCCCAGGGCCTGAGCGGCAATGCCGATTCTAGAATTATCGAGGGCATTCATCGCAATCGGGAAGCCCCTTCCGGATTCCTTCAGCACGTTAGCAACTGGGACCTTGCAGTTTTCCAATAGCAGAGAGCAGGTATCGCTGGAGCGAATGCCTAGCTTGTCCTCTTTCTTACCTACTGAGAACCCATCGAAACCCCCCTCGACTATGAAAGCAGTCGTCCCACCATGCTTTTTCTGACCGTACTCGGGATGATCTATGTCCTTGGCGAATAGGACGTATATGTTGGCACTCTCCCCGTTGGTGACCCACATCTTCTCACCATTGAGGATGTAATGCGTCCCGTCGTCACTCAGTTGAGCTCGGCAATTCATGGATGCAGCGTCCGTTCCCGCGCCGGCCTCGGATAGTGAGTAAGCCCCAATTTCATTGCCAGCGAGACGACTGAGGTACTCCCGCTTCTGTTCTTCATTGCCATGAAGAGAAATGGTCTTGGAGCATAGGCCGACGTGTACGCAGAACATCACAGAGAATGAGGGATCCACTCTAGCCAGCTCTTCGACGATGATGGCCTCGGTCACGTCATCAACTGGGCTGCCACCGTATTGTTCAGCAATCGTGATACCCTGAAGTCCAAGTTCGCAGAAGGCGCGCCACTCATCCAGAGGGGCCTCCTGCCCCTTGTCCCTTTGGAGGCAGGTCGGGGCCAATACCTCTTCGGCAAAGCCGCGAACCATTTCGCGAATCATACTCTGCTCTTCCGTCTCAGAAATCTCCATGCCGCTTCCCCCCGGGGAGGCAGGGTATACTGTTAATCTCTCGTAGAGACTGTAAAATTGCGAAATTAATAGAATACTTCAAATCACATCCTACACGGCCGCCGGTCGGAATCGCAATGACTGGTGGGGATTTCTTCGAATTCAGCATCGCTCACGACAGGAAGTACACCCTCGATCACCTCTGGGTCCAAGTCCTAGGTGAGAAAGACGAAAACCAGACGATTAAGATTGGAGTCAGCGAGTTCATTAGGGCTGAATACGGCGATGTGGTTAGGGTGGTTTTGACTAAGCCTGAGGATGACAGCGAGTTCCAAGTTCGTGATGATGACGATACCAGTGAAAACGACGACGACTCGCCTGCCATTCCTCTCGCCAGTGGAGATGAGATAGGTGTCGACGACCTGCTCATCACAATCAGGACCACTGAGGATCGTGTGCTCATCAACGCGCCATTCCCTTGTAGAATCATTGAGTTGAATGGAGACGTTGAGGACAATCCGGATTTAGTCAACGAGGAGGCTTACGGCGATGGATGGTGCATGATAGTCAAACCTCATGATTGGGATGAGGACATGCACCTAACTGAGGAAGAGTATATCGAATACCTCAATGAGATATAATCAGGGCCAAGACAGGATTGGCCACTTATCCGGATCTGACTCGGCCCATTCCATTCCGTCCAACAATGCCAGGACATCCTCCGGACTGATCAGGTCCTCCTCGACCTGCCGCCTGTGCAGCCATCCCTTCAGCCTGCCAAGGCGTTTGCCGGGCTCCAAACCAGTCACTCGGGAGAGCATGTTCCCATCTACGAGGGGGGTGCTTCCAGCCCTAGGGGGGCCGGTCGAATCCAGTGCATCGATAAATTCCGAGACGTCACGGTGTATCCCCCTCAAGTATGAAACCAGATCTTCCTGCCTTGCCGCCGGAAGGGCGACTCTGAATCTCCTGATGCTACTAGGTTGCGCACCGAGCGTCACATCCCTGCAGTCATGGAGGAAGGCAATAGTCTTGGAATCATCTTTGGAGATCCTCAGAAGTCTGCCGAGTGAAACCCCCATGTCGTCCCCTTCGCGTTTGTCAGCACTGCAAATCAGTGCTAGATTGACACGCCAGTTACCCGACATGCTAACGTCAGCCTCAGTCGAAATTCCGGGGAGGATCGCGCCAATTACGCCATGATAGTCCATCAGATTGACGATTGCTCCAACGTTTTCACCGGAGAGGATCAACGCCAATTCTGAACCAATCCTCTCCTTGGAAACGTTATCGAGCATAGTGAGACTCCCACTTATTGCGTCGCTAAGGTTTGAATCGAGACTCCTAACGCCCCTATTGCCCCAATCTAGGAATCTGAAGGCCCTCATGATTCGCAGACCATCCTCGCCAATCCTGTCATCAGCATTTCCCACCGAGCGTAGCACGCCAGAATCAAGATCCCCCAATCCATCAAACGGATCTATCAGTTCGCCCGTGTTCCCAATGGCCATTGCGTTAATCGTGAAGTCCCTGCGTGATAGATCGGCCCCTATGTCGTCACAGAACTCAACATTATCCGGTCTCCTCCCGTCGCCGTAGCTCCCTTCGCTTCGCAGGGTAGTGACCTCCCAGATTCCCTTATTTTCATTGCTCTCGTCGAGTCTGACACTCACGGTGCCGTACTGCTCGCCAATCATCAGGGAGCGCGGGAATATCTCCTTGATCTCGTCCGGTCTGAGGGTGGTCGCGATATCCAGGTCTCCTGTCCGATTCCCAGAAAGTGCGTCCCTGACCCACCCTCCGACAATCCAAGCCTCACCACGATTCCCCAATCCACTGAGCACTGTCCGATCATCATCTTTGAGGCGATCAAGTAATTCTCTCACAGATTCCGCCCCCTACAGGAAACACGCCTTCGGGCGCAGATATATTGAGTCACGGCTCGTGCGGCCCCCGTGAAGGTCGAATTGGTTCCCTTGGAAGTTCTGCGGCCCCATGAAGGGACCCTTGCCAAGAAAGTCGATGAACTTGAGAGGATGACACATCGGTGGAAAGCCTATGTCCTCCCCCTAGTCATCGACAAGAACACGGGAGTGATTCTCGACGGCCATCACAGGCATCAGGTGGCTCTAAGGCTCAGTCTTATGTGTCTGCCATGCGTTTTAGTCGACTACACTGGCGATGACACGATCGAACTAGACGTTTGGCCCAATTGCGGCAGGGACTCCATCTCTAAGAAGGAGGTGATTGATGCTGGATTGCTTGGTAATCTGCTTCCCCCGAAGACCAGCCGTCACAGGCTCTCGGACCATCTTCCACCGATTTCGATGCCACTATCGAGGCTATTATTGCCAGCGGTCAGCCTAGTTGAATGAACCATCTTCGGATAATAGACTTCTAGAAATGGCGGATAGGGACTCGTCGTCCGATTCCGAGAGGATTTTGACTATCTCAATCGTAGTCTCATCGACCTGCCTGCCAATCAGGTCCTCGATTATCCTAGCTCTCAGCACACTGCTCTTTCTTGGGTCGGACAGTATTGCATTTCGTATGGGGACGACCTCCCCAGATCTCTCTCCTCTGAGCAGTCTAGCGACCAGTCCATCATCAGCAGTAGTCACCAGCCTATCAGCGAACCCCTCAATATGCCACCAGGCAATGCCTCTCAAACCGGCAACGAGGCTGCTAACTAATTCCGACGATCCGTCCTCGACCAAGCCTAGCACTAAGGCCGCAATGTCCGGAGAATCGAGGGACTTGTCGGCGAGGACGCCTATTGCGACCGCGCTCACCGAGTTCCCTCCACCCTTGGCAATCGCGATTAGCTGACTTTCAACCTCGATATCTTCTCTGAGTTCGGATCGCTTTTCCACCAGTGAAACCGCGGCCGCAACCACCCGGGGGCTGGGATCACTCAATACTGCCCTCAGGAGATCCGGATCTATTACCTCCATAATCGACAATCTCCGTAAGGCAATCCGTCTTACTTCCACTTCCTCGTCATTTAGTGCCAGTGCAATAACTGCAGCAATCTTACTATTGTCGACGCCTAGTCTGGCCTTCCAAGCCGCGAGCCTAACCGATGGCTCCGAGTCTTCACATAGCTCAAGCAGCATCTCCATCCCCCCTCCCTCACTGCGAAGTGCAAGATTAGTCGCTAGTACCCTCTGCTCAGGATAGGGGGATTCGGCCAGCATCCTCGCCACGTTTCCCTGACCATGCCCAAACCACCTCCCCACTGCCTCCATGGCCTTCCGCCTGAACCAGGGGTCCTCATCACTAAGCAGGGGGATGAATCCACTGAGTGACTCTGGGTCGTCCAGTTCGAAGAGCCTCCTGACAGCAAGTCGCCTCTGACGCTCGTCCTTGTGTTGAAGACGGAAGACCGCGGGATGCTTCACGTTGCTCCGACGTAACTTGGCCGTTAGAACGCTACGATTCCGCATCAGGGAACAAGGTCCTCGTGACCGCCTATGTAGCGACCCTCATCGTCCTCGTCAGGCGAGCCAGGATTGGATATGTCTAACGAGAGGTACTCGCTGAAGAGAGGCCATAGGGGCCCAAGCCATTCTATTTCGGACATCAACAGGTCCACAACGGGGTGCTCCAAGATATCCTCTTCGGTGGAGTCTTCGTCAAGTTGAGGTAGGTCCCCCGGCATTTCCCTAAGTGAACTAATCAGATCCTCTACTCTCTCAATCGTATCTTCCTCGATGTCGACGATGCCGCTAATCAGACTGAGTGCATCTTCTATGTGATTGGCAAGAGACAATGGATCCAAGGGCCCCCGTTCGGATTCTTCCACATCCATCGGGCCGAAAACTACGCCACCCAGATCGGTATCGAACCAATCGTTACCCTGACGCTCCCTTTTGATTAGCCTCTGATGGACCGGACCCCCGAAGGGGCCCAAAACGAAGCCACCATCATCCACCATATGATCAACCCCTTCTGGTATTGATCTGACTGCACCGGTAATCAGAACCCTATCAATGGATCTGCCCATTTCATCCTGTAGCTCCAGAGAGTGAGGGGGCAGCACCCTGATCAGACCTGATTGGGCATGCATCTCGAGCCTCTCTTCAGTGTGCATCCTAACTTCCAGATGGGGCTCGATGATAGTCACTGCTCCGTTGGACCCCACCATATGGTCGAGCAGGGATGCCAGATAACCTCCCTTGGAACCAATTAGCAGGATGTGCTGACCTTCGTGAACCTCGAGGTGATGCAGCAGGGTGACAATCATATGGGGGGCCGAGATGGTCCTCGTGGCCCCGAAATCCGTGAGCAGGAACGGAACCGGGCGGTCATGCCAGAACGGCTCGAGGTGAAAGTCAGTGAAGTCGGCAGGGTCGATGGATGTCATAGCCCCTGAGATAGTTTCGTTGAGGGGTAAGCCTACTGAACTCAGCCTCTCGAGCAATTCGGCCATCATTGACATCACCGTCCCTCAGACCGCAATATTGACCATAGGGGATTTGAATGCATTGCTCTTCGGACCTCTCAGGGTCCGTGGTCTAGGGGTTATGACGTCGCTCTTACAAAGCGAAGATCGCAGGTTCAATTCCTGCCGGACCCACCACCCAAAGAGATTCGAATGTTCTGAATTGACGTATTATTCATCAATAATGCATAGTGAAAAGGTCAAGAGTGGATGCCATGACTGTATTTCGTGGTCGAGCAGGCTGCAGCCCTCGCGTCTAGGTTGACGCATCGCCTTCGCAAGCTTGGGTGGACCATTTCTACTGCCGAGTCGTGCACCGGCGGTTTGATTGCTTCAATCCTGACTGACATCTCTGGGGCCAGCTCGTGGTTCAAGCAGGGCTGGATAGTGTATTCAAACGAGTCTAAGATAAGGGAGCTCGGTGTCGGGAGGTCTGCCTTCGACAAGGGCGATTCAGGAGCTGTTTCGCACAAGGTCGCTGTTCAAATGGCACGTGGAGCGAGGTACAAATCCGGGTCCGATGTCGCAATAGCGATTACTGGTATCGCCGGTCCTGGTGGCTCCGAGGAAGACAAGGAAGTGGGCCGAGTGCACGCCGCAGTCATCGCTGGGGACTACTTTCTCGTCAGGAGGATGGATTTCGGCGAGAATGACAGACTCGATAACAAGAGGTCTTTCACATCCTTCGCTCTCAGACTTGCTATCGAGGCTCTTGATAGGGCCAAGGCCGATGAGAAGGAAGCCCCACCTACTCCGAAAAGGAGCCCTATCTCATCCAAGATCCCCAGTGAGGTAGGCACAGGGGACCTAGATCCCACATCGGAGGAGTGGGAGGGCGTAATCACTTGGGGAACGACCAAGAGCACCGTTGCCCAATCACTCAAGGATGTCGATCTAGCATCGCTGACAGATTGGGACGAGTAGCACCCTACCTCCACTGCCACAAACGATACCATCATGAGCGTCCCCACTTGATAGTGGGCGCATGGCCTCTGAGACTTGGCAAGAGAGGTGCCAGTCACTCGCCGCTGCCGGCCTTCTGGCTCAAGCCAGCGCTCGAAGGAGGATCGAGGAACTACCGAGCCTCCTTCCACTGATAGAGGCGGCCAACTCCTCCGGCGTCCATCTCCTGAATGAGAGCACGGTGGAGGAGTTGATGGCCATAGTTCCAAGCGAGCAGTCAATCGAGGAATCCCCCGTCACCACCACCGCCCAGGCAACCTTGTCAGAATCGGAGAGCGCGTCCCCAATCGGAAGGGTGCTAGCGCCTGTTCACTCGACTCCTCCTTCACCACCACCCAAGCCCCAATTTTCGTCCGACTACAGCACTGAGGACTTTCCCATGGAAGCCAAGGATATCGATTCGGATATTCAAGTCCACTTCGACATTACCGGGCAATCGACTACCGAGGGGCGACTGAGCGACATCCAGTTCTGCTTCAGGAGCCGCTTGTCCCAGATTCGTGACATGATGCTGACTTCGAGGACGCTCCCTCGAAGGCCTACGAGCAATGTTGAAGCATGGAGGAATCGCCAGCGCTACAACTCCAAGGACTACGAAGTTACACTCGTCGGCCTAGTTAGTGATGTGAGATGGACTCGAACTGGAAAACTCAGGTTTGTGGTTGAGGATGAATCCGCTCAGATTTCGTGTCTGCTCAATCCTCCTTCGGAAGCATCCCCACTTCATCCCTCATTGGACGGCCTCATGGATGATGAGATCATCGGGGTGAGTGGATATTTCCTGTCGGGAGACAGGGATTCCCCCTTCTGGGTCAGGGACATTCACAAACCCCCCCTGGGAAACCATTCGAAGGCACAGGCAGGCGAGGACTCGGCCATCTCGGCCGCGTTCCTCTCCGATATTCACTTAGGTAGCAAGACCTTCCTCTCCTCACAGTGGGAGAAGCTCATTCGATGGTTCAATTACGACCCCCTGGCTCGTACGGTCAAGTACTTCGTCCTGAGTGGCGATGGCGTCGACGGTGTGGGGATATACCCCGGCCAAGAGAGGCATCTCGAGATCAAGGACCTGTTCAAGCAGTACGGGGAGCTAGCGCGAATACTAGAGGACGTTCCCGATTGGGTAGATGTAATCATGCTCCCGGGAAACCACGACGCAGTCAGGCCCGCAGAACCACAGCCAGCGCTCGATCCTGAGGTCCAGCAGGACTACTCGAACACCGTATTCGTCGGCAATCCCTGTGACTTCAGCCTTCATGGCGTGCGAATCCTCTCATACCACGGCAAGAGTATCGATGACTTCGTCGCTACGCTCAGATCAGTCACCTACTCGAAGCCGGAGATGGCGATGCGCGCCATGCTCGAACGGCGACATCTAGCCCCGTCGTGGGGTGGGAAGACGCCACTCTCGCCAGAGCCCGAGGACAGATTGGTTATTCCAGTGGTGCCCGACATATTCGTAACCGGGCACGTACATGGGCACTTCGTTGGAAACCACAAGGGCACCACCATGATTCACAGCTCTACGTGGCAGGATCAAACCGACTTCCAGAGGATGTTGGGATTCCAGCCCAAGCCGTGCATCTTGACTGTGGTAAACCTACACACATACGCCACAGCTTCAATCCCATTCGCTTAATTCGGGAAACGACTCCCCTGGGTACAAATGCGGCCAGATTTCTTTGAGGTCCCTTTCGACCACAATGGGGACTCCCGCGCACTCGAAAGCACTAGTTGCTCGCTGCCTAGCCGGATTGAATCCGATGAATCTGGATCCATCTATCCGCATGGACAGATCAGTGCTCGAGTCTCCAACGCAAACGACTCCTGCGGGCGTGAATCCGTTTATTTCGACTAGTTTCTCCACCATGAGGCCCTTGTTGTGAGAGAATACTCTGGTCGGGAGGCCTTTCACCAGCCACCCTCCCTCGTCCCATTCAAAGCCGTTTGCAGCCCAGTCGTCGACCTTGAGCATGCTCGCTATCGCACTAACGAAGAGGTCGACTCCAGAGGATATTATCGCTACGAAGACTCCTCTAGTCTGCAACTCACCGACCACGTCACGTGCGCCACTCATCAGACTAATGCCGCTGTAGCAGCGGACGATGTCATCCCTGTGTATCTCCGGCTGCACCTCTTTCCATCTGCGAATATCGTCTTCGACGAAATCCGACTCCGAAATTTCACCGTCCAGAAAAAGCTCGAGGGTACTCTTATCCGAAAGCGCCTTGTCATTATCAGTACCGAAACGGTGGTGAATGATTTGCCACGATGATCCATTATCGGTGAGAACGCCATCGCAGTCGAAGACCACAGCCTGAAGCATCCGTACTCATATCTGAAGGAGTAAAGACGGCTAATAATTGGATAGGTGCATTGAAGTTAATCGATTGACTCCGAGATATGTGACCGATGACTCAGAGCTTGGACACGCCATCAAGGTCAAGATTCTGATGTTCGGCCCCCTAGCAGAGAATGTCGGAGCAAGGGAGATCGAAGTGGCCCTCGAAGAGGGAACCACTGTGATGCAGTTGGCCGAAAGGTTCCAACTTGTGAACATGATTGATTCAGGACTTAGGGTCGCAATTGACGGCACCATCACCTCCAACCTAGAATCGATGCTCAAAGATGCTGCCGAGATCGCATTCCTCCCACCTGTTTCCGGTGGCTGACAGCGCATTCTGCCGAAGCATTTGAACGAGAACCCTTCCACCTACGGTCGATAGCATGGCCCTTGGAACCACTGAGATGGTAATCCTCGTCGGAATAGCGATATTTTTGTTTGGAGCGAAGAGGATCCCCGAGCTCGCTCGAAACGTAGGTCGTGCCAAAGGTGAGTTTCAGAAGGGCTTGACTGAGGCCACAGGCGTTGCTTCCATGGACGACATGGACCGGGGTGGCATGACTGAGGAAGTCGCTTCTGAGCAGGAGTAGTCAGTTCTTACGCTTGACTCTAAGCGGCGATCCACAGGCATTGCAGACTCCGAAATCCCCCTTTTTCACAGGAGTTTGCGATGGGATTTCTTGCTCGGCCCCGCATCCCGGACACCTGATCTCCCACGACCAGATCGAACTGATTCCCCTGGTTGAGACTGTGGCCCAAGGAATCCCTCCCTTCTCACATATGTTTTGCAGTCGATAGTCATCGGTGAACAGAGTAGCCTCATGCTCCATAGCCAAAGCAAGAAGGTTGAGGTCGATGGACGAGAGTCCGGCCATGTCGCCCGTTCCAATTGCCATTTCCTCCGCCTTCCCCATTGAATCGTCGTTTGGGGAATGCCATTTCAAATCAGCAGCCTCGAGCACTAATAGGCGCTCGGGCGCAACCCTGCCCAACTCAACCTTCTGCGACTCTAGAACAATTCCGCCTCTCATTGCCTCCAAAGGCCAAGCAATCAGAGCAGCAGTATCGAGGACTGCTATGGGTGCCATGGCATGCGATATCCGCATCACTCATAGAGGTCGGGTTCGTGCCTGATGGCAGACCGGCGGAAGCAACGGTTATCCCAAATTGGGAGGCACCATTGCCTATGGTCACGCCCGATGAAGCAAATGACATCGCCACGGGACGATTCTTTGCTACTGGGCTCGCAATGGGGGCTGCCGATGCGATTCCGGGTATTTCTGCTTCTACGATGGCCCTCATCCTCGGTATCTACCAAAGACTCATCAGTGCGTTGGATAACCTATTAAGGTGGTGTCGATCACTTTTGAAATCGAAGGAAGACAGGACGGAAGCAACAGTTCAGGCTCGGAGGGCACTCTCCACCCTAATTCCAGTTGGCTTGGGGGTTCTAAGTGGCATCATAATCGCATCTTTTGTACTAGTTGGTCCCGACGATGCACCAGGATTAATGAGGAGGAGTGACACAGGCGCACTGGCTTACGCATACATCTTCGGACTAGTTCTAGCATCGGTGCCCACCCCATGGCTACAAATCGAAGCAATCCAATTTTCACATTGGCTCCTGTTGGGGGCCTCTGCCCTAATGCTGGCCTCAATCTCCCTGCTGGGAATCAACGAGGAGCCCCCTCCGATGTGGACCATTCCGTTTGCAGGAGCAATCGCAGCAACAGCAATGCTCATTCCTGGAATCAGCGGCTCTCTGGTCCTTCTTATTCTCGGGCATTACACAATTGTTTATTCCGCATTGCAAGATTTCGAGATAGTCATCCTTGGATCATTCTCCATTGGGTTGCTGGCCGGAGCATTGCTATCCGTCCCGACAATTAATCGCACCCTCGAACGTCACCACGATGCAATGATGGCAGTACTAACGGGCTTGATTCTTGGGTCATTGCCGTATATCTGGCCTTGGAAGGAGCAGTATGACATCGAGGCAGGATTGGTCGTCAACATAGGGCCCAGTGGACCCTATATCGGCGTAGCAATCTGTTTTCTTCTAGGAGTAATGACAATCATTGGCGCAAATTTCCTTGAATCTCGTCGCTGGTTGAGAGGGTGACGTGGAATCTTACTCCCGCATCATTCAAACCAATCGTATTAGTCGACAGCACCGTCGCTCGTGTGGTGTAGTTCGGTCCATCATGCCGCCCTTTCGAGGCGGCGACCCGGGTTCAAATCCCGGCACGAGCACCAGATCGCATTCCACGCGCGAGTGAATTATTGATCATTATAGTCCACTTCTCTGACTTCGGTGGAGATGCGTCTGCCTTGGGCTTGATCGATGACCACCCTGGTCCATTTGCTTGTGGGGGATGGCATAGCCAACAAGTGGGTAGCTGCATTGAGGATCTTCTCGGTAAGGGTGTTTGGTGCCTCAGCCCTGCCCCTGTCGACGAGACTCCTAGCGGGATCATCCCACTCCTCAGAGAACACCGCGATCGGAATTATGTTGGCATCAGCCCAGCGCTCAGCCATGTAGTCCACTCCACTAGCGCCGCCGACGATGACTAGGTCTGGGTAGCCGTATCTGCTGATCCAATCTTCCACATTCTCTTCGAATACCTCGAAGTTGTAGAAGCTGCTTGAACCAACGATTGCAAGATTTACGACCTCTCCGTCTAGGTTCAAATCAAGATTGCCCAGCCTGTCGACGGTTTCCTGTCCCGAGTATCGTGCCATTACACACGCCAAAGGGGGGTCTGGAAATAGGCATTCCCTAGTATTGCTCGTGTATTCGCCACACGCCGCCTTGATAGGTGGACGTTCCTTCGACCAATGCGGGGATGACTTGCCACTGGATATCGAGGCCATCAGAGCGGACTTCCCAATCCTCAGCCGTCGCCTTCCAAATGGCAAGCAACTCGTCTACTTCGATAACGCGGCCACTTCGCAGAAGCCGAAGTGCGTAATCGATGCGATGTCCAGGTATTACGAGGAGTACAATTCCAATGCCCATCGTGCCATCCATACACTCGCAGATGAGGCAACGGCAGCACTCGAGGGTGCGAGGGACATGATCTCCTCATACTTCGGCACATCCTCCGATCAACTGATCTACACCAGTGGTGCTACTGAAGCAATCAACCTAGTTGCCTACGGTTGGGCCCGTGAGAAACTTGGCAAGGGGGACGTGGTGGTGCTGACTGAGATGGAGCACCACGCTGACATCGTGCCGTGGCAGCAACTCTCCATTGACAAGGGGGTCGAGGTGAGGTTCGTGCCGATAGACACCGAGTCATTCACTTTGGACATGGACGCCCTCGAAGTAGCACTGGACGGTGCCTCTCTGGTCTGTGTGGTTCATACCAGCAACGTACTAGGGGTGCGCAACCCCATCGAGAAAATCATCGAGATGTCCCAATCAGTCGGGGCTCGGGTACTAATTGATTGTGCCCAGGGCGCACCGCACGAGAGGATTGACTTCGACTCGCTGGGAGCCGACTTCATCGCTATATCAGCCCATAAGATGGCCGGACCCACTGGGATCGGATGCATTCTTGTGAAGAAGGACGCGATGGCCGAGATGGGGCCCTTCATGACCGGTGGCTCGATGATCAAGCGAGTCACCATGGAGAAATCTACGTTCCAGGACGGAAACGCGATGTTCGAGACAGGTACGCCCAGAATAGCTGAGGCTATCGGATGGGGTGCCGCCGTCGAGTGGCTGAACCAGTTTGACATGGGGGAAATCCACGATCACATCAATGACGTCGCTTCGTGGACTGCGGCCCAGATGAGGGAAATACCAGGAATCAAAATCTACGGCGAGCCCGAGAGAGAGGACAGCAGCGGCGCGATTTCCTTCCTCCATGAGAGCATCCAGTCTCTGGACCTCGCGTTGCTCCTAGACGAGGGAGGCTTCGCAGTCAGGACGGGGCACCACTGTGCCCAGCCTCTGATGGATGCCCTAGGGGTACCATCGACCAATCGTGCCTCCTTCTGGGTCTACAATACCATGGGGGAGGCAGAGGCCTTCATCGACCACCTGCGCTACATCGTAGAGAGATTCTCCTGAATCCGGCGCTTAGTCACGTTCAAGGCAGACTGCATGGACGCTTTCCCATGGGAATAGGGAGGTCTTGGCCTGAGCATCTCGACCCAATCGTTGAGGAGTTCTCGGAATGCTTCGACTCAATGGAGCGGTACGAACTCTTGTTCGAGTTCGCCAAGCGCCATCCCACACCCCTCCCTCCGGATGAGTGGGAGGATGAGAATCAGGTTCATGGCTGCCAGTCCCGGGCCCACGTAGTTTGCTCGGTCGATGATACCGGGGGTTTCTTGCTTCGTTGTGGGGCTGATGCTCAGGTAGTACAGGGGCTGATGGCCGTTACAGCGATTGCGGTCAATGGGATGGACCCGTCTGCGGTGGCCCAGATGGGACCAGACTACGCAGACGCTATGGGAATCAAGACATCTCTAACCCCCAGCCGGGCCAATGGCTTCCTCAACATGTTTAGACGGGTCCGCGAAGAGGCAGGCAAGCTCGTATGAGGCGGTAACATGGTCGAGGAGGGTGATGTCATGGCTTCCCTAGTAGAAGTGGAGGATCCCGAGATGAAGCTCTCCGTCATTGATCTGGGGCTGATTTACTCGGTCAGGATTGAGGGGGATCACGCTGAGATTGACATGACGCTAACCAGTCCCGGATGCCCTGTAGCACCTGAGTTAATGGCCGCAGTACATCGATCCGCACTCTCCACTAACGGTATTGAGAGCGTCCACGTTAACCTGACATTCACGCCACTCTGGGACCCCAAAGTCCATGCTACCGAAGACGGCAAGTTCGAGCTTGGGATATTCTGACTAGGGAAGGAGCCCCTCTGCAGCCCTTACGGTGTTTTTTAGCAGCATGGCGATGGTCATGGGACCCACGCCCCCCGGTACAGGCGTGAGCCACCCAGCAACCTCCGAGACGGATGGGTCGACATCTCCAGCGAGCCTCGAGCCTGAGGGGGTCGAGCCATCTTCGATCCTGGAGATCCCTACGTCAATGACGATGGCCCCCGGCTTGACCCATCCTGGCTTGATAGTCCATGGCCTGCCTATCGCAGACACCAATAGATCAGCATCCCTGCAGAGCAGTGAGGGTTCCTCACTCCTGGAGTGGACTATGGTCACCGTTGCGTCAACGCCCTTCTGGGTCAGAAGTAGCGCCATCGGCATCCCGACTATCCTCGATCTCCCAAGTACAACGGCCTTGGAGCCGGTTAGATCGACTCCAGTCCCCTCTAGGAGCCTCATCACTCCGGCTGGCGTACAAGGCAGCATTCCCCCAGTATCTCCCTGCACGAGCCTACCGAGATTCGCCGGGTGGAAGCCATCGACGTCCTTACCGGGACCGATGGCTTCAGCGATTCGAAACTCATCAATTCCTAGAGGGAGTGGGCTCTGGACGAGAATGCCGTGAACGGATTCGTCTCCGTTTAGATCGGAGATCAGCTCTAGGATATCCTTCTGGGTGCTGGTTGATGGCAGATCAATTAGGGTGCTTTCGATTCCGGTCCTCTCACAAGCGCGCTGCTTGTTCCTGACGTAGACGTGGCTGGCTGCATCATCCCCCACCAGCACAACGACGAGATGCGGTTGGACGCCGTTTTGTCCCAAGGCATCGACGCGTACCTTGAGTTCACCTTCGATTTCGAGGCTGATGGCCTTACCATCTATTTTCGTGGCACTCACGCTCCCCGGTAGCCCAAACGCCGTTTCAAGTTTGCAATAGGAGCCTCAGGAGGGATTTGAACCCCCGACCGTCTGATTACAAATCAGATGCTCTACCGAGCTGAGCTACTGAGGCGTACCAAAGCACGCCCACCCCCCTCACTTGAACCCTCCACTCGTCCACGAATCCTAGCGAGGCTGATACGCGCCGACCTCGGCCCGCACCTGTGAAAGACGCCCCCATTGGCTCGAACAGACGGCTCAATACCGTGATTGCGGGCTGGGTCTGCATAGCCCTTGGTGCCGGGGTGACGCTCTCCAATGCCTCCCTATTCGCCCTCGCAGTGGCCACCCCACTTTCCATTGGGGGCGTCATTCTGCTCTTGGTCGGCATTGGGATGGGGCCCGATGGGGACCCTGACAAATCGAGAGTATCATCATGGGAACCAGATTCAATGACGATGCCCGATGCGGGGAGGGTCATGTACAGGCTCGACACAACGCTTAGCAAGCCAATCAGATCCTCGATTATTTGTGGTCGCTGCGCACACTTGGAATGGGTCGAGGGGGTGAAGCCCAATGAATTCACATGCCCTTCATGTGGAACGGAACTTTGGCTCTCAGAAGAAGAATGAACGAGTCAATGCCCCCCCTTCGGCAATTGTCAAGTGAGCAACATGGTTCGGGAGCGCGGAGGGGTCGTGATGCTTCTAGGCAATAACGAGCGAAGGATGCTCAGGGCCATGCTCACCGACCCTCCGAGGAAGTGGACTCTGGAAGATTTGCTAGCGGAGACTGGTTGGACTGACCAAGTGCATGTGGCAGGTGCCGGTAAGGCATTGCAGGAGAGGGAGTTGGTAGACGTGGAGGAGAGCAGGTCAAGATTGGTCTCCTTGGGCGCCGAAGGTGCCAAGGCCGCTGATGAAGGCCTTCTAGAATCACGTCTGTGGAAGTGGATCAGTGACCAGGACGATTCGGAGAGATCCATGAAAACCCTCTTGGCTGCTGGTTTCGAGCGTAGCGAGACTGGGCCTGGGATAGGCTTGCTGAAGGGACTCGGAGTCAGTTTCGAGGCCGGATCCTTCGTCGTAGAAGACGATGGTACAGTCATGCAAGCCATCGATAAGAGGTCCAGATTCATTCAGAGCCTCGCTGTGGGGGCGAAGGAGTCTTCCTCACTGGACGATGCTCTGGTAGAGCACTTCGCCTCGAGAGTAGGGCTAATCGAGTTCGATGATACGGTGTCAAGGAACTGGTCGTTGACCGAAGGGGGTGCATCCATCGATGATTCCGAGCTTGATGACGTCGACATGATTGGCGAGTTGACGCCCGAGATACTGCAGACCGAGGCGTGGAAGGGGGCCGATTTCAAGCCCTTCGACGTCAACGCCCCCTCCCCGACCCCAATTGGGGGCAGGACTCACCCGATGCAGGCACTGATCACTCGTATCCGCTCTGTTTTCCTCGAGATGGGCTTCTCAGAGATCGAGGGGGACTTCGTCCAGTCCGCCGGATGGAACATGGACGCACTGTACATCCCGCAGTCGCATCCGGCAAGGACGATGCAGGACACGTTCTACCTCTCGCAGCCCGAGCGCATCGAGGTTGAGGACGAGTATCTCGGATTATGGGCCAAAGTGCATGAGCACGGGCACGACACAGGGAGCAGAGGGTGGGGGGGGGCCTTCGACAAAGAGGAGGCGCAGCGTGCCCTCCTCCGTACACACACTACGGTGAACACGATCCGCTACATCGCCGAGAACCCGCACGTGCCTTCCCGCGTATTCGGTATCGGCAGGGTGTTCCGACAGGAGACCATCGATCGAACACACATGCCGGAGTTCCACCAGATCGAGGGAATAATCCACGAGCCAGAGGCAAGCCTGCCAATGCTCATCTCTACCCTTAAGACGTTCTACGCCAAGATGGGATACCCGGACGTCAGGGTCCGTCCCGCCTACTTCCCATACACCGAGCCAAGCGCTGAGGTAGACATCCTTTGGAGGGAAGAGTGGATGGAACTGGGCGGATCGGGAATATTCCGCCCCGAGGTGACCGAGCCATTGGGCACTGAGTGGCCTGTTTGCGCATGGGGCATGGGTCTCGAGCGGCTTGCAATGCTCATACTGGACTTGGATGACATTCGCCAGCTCTATCAGCCAGACCTCGAGAGGCTTCGGAGGATGCCAATCCTCTGAGTCCCGTCACAGCAAGAGCGAGCTGCAGGCTGACGCCAATCCGGCCGTGACTCACTCGTCAGCCAGTGCTTTGACGTCTTGCAGGAAATCATCTGCGTCCCAGTTGATTCCCGAGTAGGCGACCCTCTTCCTCTGCTGCTTGTCAATGATGAACGTCACAGTGGAGTGCCCGACCTCGTATTCCCCCAGGCTCTTCTCATGTGGGTCAGTTCCGTTCGACTGACCCCCCTCAGACACGCATGTCAGCCAGTCATCGCCATCGCGCTCCCAGCCGTCGTTGCACATGCAGTGGGCATTTGCTCCGGAGCCCATTATCCAGCCATGCCCCATGCAGTCCTCTCCCGGGGGAAGCAGGCTGATGTTGGAGCCACTAGCCACCCATGCGAAGTGGTTGAAACCAGTCATCGAAATCTCAGAGAGGCTCGATTGCTCCATGGTCCAGACTTGTTCGGAGCTTTCCCATCTGTGGAGCTCCCAACTCCAAGAAGAATTTGCCGTGAAGTTGCCGATTACCCCAATTCCCATGTCCATGGTGGTGTTATCCCTTTCGAAGGCGAGTCTTGCGAACTCATCGGCCTTGGCTCCCGTAGGCAGTTGTTCGTAGGGGTAGTCAATCTGCAAGGTGGAGTTGTCCGGGAACAGTACTGTGAAACGATTGTGCGCACCCTCAGGAGGCAGGCTGTTGGCGATGTGGCTCGCATCCACAACGACATTCCAATCGTCCCATACCGTTTGCATCACCGACCCCCTCTCATGGGTCAGGTGACCCCACTCGAACCCCATGGTCTGCGTCCACTCCGAGAGGTGAGACGTCGTGTCACGCGCCGGGTCGATGGTTACGGAGAGGATCTCCACGTTATCGTCATAGCCCCCTAGGTTCTGATTGACGTAGTGCAGTTTGGATGATATGACTAGGCATACGTCCGGGCAGGAGGTGTAGATGAAGGCGACCACGATGATTCTCCCTCCGTATTCGGAAAGACTGACAGACTCCCCATACTGATTCTTCAGCGTGAAGTCAGGAGCCTCAGGAGGATCCTTGTACTCGGTACCTAGCAACACGACCCCCTCCTCGCCCGAGCCCAGGCATCCCGGCAGTAGGAGGATTAGCGAGAATAGGAGGGCGACCGTGCGAGCACTCATGATTACCCCATTTTCCAAGCCTATTTCACACTTCGGCGACCAAGTACTCGATGTCTTCCAGAACTAGCTCAGGATTCCAGTCAGTATCGCCCCACCAAACCCTCTGTCGCATCTGCTTGTCCACGATTATCGTTCCCGTCGTGTGGTCCACCCAGTATGCAAGCGGATGGTGCTTGACAGTCACGTCACCCTCGATCTGCTGAGTCTCAAGGCCGCAGCCATCCTCATCCACTGCCTCGCCTTGAGGGGTATCGGGGCAGTTGTCGAAACCGTCGACGACACCGTCGCCATCGACGTCGGAGTCGTAGGTGGTAAGTCCCACATCGAAGTTCATCCACACGGGCTCTAGGTCATCTAACCCTCCAGTCAGGTGCGGCCAACCGAGGCCTCTCGTGCTCGCATAATCGCGCAATACAGAGGAGTTGTCAGTCCAGGGGTCGACAGTGATGGTCAGAATCTGAACCTCGGACCCATGACGCTCACCTAGTTCCTCAGTGATGTACGCTAGGTTGGCGCTGACCACCGGACAGATGTCGGGACACCTAGTGAACAGGAAGCTTACAACCACCACCTTCCCCTCAAATTGGGTGAATGACACGTATTCCCCGTTCTCGTCCACCAGAACGAACTCGTCCACGGCCACTGCCGGTTCGATGTCATCACCGTAGAATACATCTGGTTCCTCGGCTCCAAGGCACCCCGCGGACAGGATGATGATGGTGAGAACCAATGCTGATGCCTTCGTACTAATCCCCCTCCCTCCTTGCTAGCCAAATTATGAAAGAGGCTGCGAACAGAATGAAGGCCAAATTCCTGAGCCCTTCCTCCATGCCATCAACTTCGGACCCATCCCCATTCTCCTCGGCATTGAACTCGTAACCAGAAGGGGGCCCACCATCCTCGTGGAGGTCATGCACTATGGTGAGATTCAGGGATTTCCACAGGGTTCCGTTGGAGAACACATCCACTCGGTAGGGCCCAGGCTCCCATTTGCCAGGTTCTATCCAGAACACGCACTCGTCCTTGATGGAGGATGAGTTAGAGGGAGCGGTTTCACACCTCTCGTCGTAATCCCCATCTCCATCAATGTCCATTCGAATCGTACGGTTGTAATCTACCACGTTGTAGAAAACGATCGAGTCGTTCTGCACGACATTCGCTCCGCTGGGTTGGATGCTCGAACCCCTCATGATGAATGCGTACTCGTTCGCCCCATGCGCTGCCACTATGGGCATCAACAGGGTGATTGCCAGTATTGCGGCAAGCGCCTCGTTGCGCATTTCGAACCTCAATCATCGCTCGCTTCGATGGCCCATAGTGGGGGGTAGTCGAACCTGGGGTCGAAGTCCTCGTCGAACTGCACCACGTAGATCCCACTGACCATCTCGGAGATGTAGACGAATCCCCGTGAGTCATATTGCAGGCCCCAGTCGAACGGGATCATGCACGAGGCCCAGCAGTCTGCCATATCATAGCCGAGCGAATCCGTGGCGTCGTCCATCCATTCGGGACCTGCGGGCAGGTAGTAACCGATGATATGGGTCGGGGCTAGATCAACTATGGCTTGGAAGCCTCGGTCGGGTTCGGGAACCCCGTTCTCCCACACAAGCTCCTCCCAGATGTGACCGTGGTCGGTGGCCCACGTCCCCGCGTGGTAGTGGGCCCAGTAGATGTGGCCGCCGATACCGGTGTCGCCGTTGTGCGGACTGTAGATGTAGCCACCGGGTATCCAGTGCTGGGGGTGGCTGCCATTCTCCTTCATGCCCTCTCCGGGCAGCCTCCACTTGGAGACTAGGAAGGGCTTGGCAGGATCCGTGGTGTCGATGGTCCACAGGTAGCCGGAATGGTTGTCGTTCGAGCCGTACTCGGGCGCGATGATCGTGTAGTGCCGCCAATTCGCCCCAAAAGTAGCATCATCAGGCCCCGAGCCACATTCCACAGGCCACTCTGCTTTGGGGAAGTACTCGCTGATGCCGCTGCAGACTAGGTGGTCATATGGTACTGCGTAGTGGATGTTGTCGTTGCCCTGAGCCGAGTCGAGCCACTCCTCGGGAGCCATATTGGCATGTCCCCCGCCCTCCGGGCCATACCACCCGTCGTCTGCCGTCGGGCATCCTAGCCATCGACCGATCTCCGGGGGCCACGCTATTCCGAAGGGATCGGCGACGGTCGGAGGGTCACTGACGTCAACGATGCGCAGGCCGGCGCCCCAGTAGGAGGCGATTAGCAGACGCTGCTTTGTGACCGGGTGGACGAAGTAGACGTGGTCGTGGTTGAAGATCGAGCCTCCGCAGGTGGTGTCCGGCTCCGGGGTGTAGCCGCCCCATCGAATGATCTCCCTACTGGAGTTCTGCTCCTCCTCGTTCTGGTTGGGCAACCAGGACTCGAAGCCCCGGGGCACGTAGAATATCTGAGTCCCCTTGTAGGTCGTCCCGCTGCCGCCCTCGATCATCTCAGGGTATGGGTCCGCCCCGAACAGGAACAGGCTGCACTCCTCAGTGAAGTCCACAGCACCGTCCCAGTCGCAGTACACGGCCAGATCCTGATTGTGGAAGCCTGCAGGGGGATTGTTCCACTCGGCGACCTTGATCGGGCTGGTCTTGTCTCCGACGTAGATGACGTCGAGGCGATTCATGCCGCTATTGGCGTCATCGTCGTTGGGAATCGGGTCAAGCTCGCTATTGGTAAGCTCGTGATTGACCAGCACCCAGTTGTTATCCTTGGTGACCTTGATATCGATCATCCTCGCGATCTCGGCGTAGTATGTAGACAAGAGCCGGATGTTGTTCGGCTCGCTGATGTCGAGGATCTCGAACTGGTTGTAGCTTGAGACATAGGCAAAGCAGCCTCCGCTGCCATCGGCGTAGATCTCGCAGTCCTCGTCGAAATTGCCCTCTATGGCAATCTCCGAATTGTCCCCGGGTGTCGGACCGACGTTCTTCCAGTCGTCGTAGCAGGGCCTTCCGGCCACGTTGTCCAATTCGGGGGGCGGCTTGACGTTACCGTCGCAGTTTAGGTTGTGGTAGTCGATAAGAACGGCGTTGGACGTCGAGAGGCGATGGGCGAGCATGTCGCTGTGGGAGTGGTTGGCATCCTCGATCTCTATCACCGGATCTACCCATCCCCAATCATCACCATCCTCGCCCTCGTCATCCAGAAATGACAGGCAGCCCGAGAGTGGTGCAAGCATCATCAGTGCGACCATCAGCCACATTCGCAACGCTGCCATTGCTTCGCTCCGAGTCAAACTCCGATATGAACGTGCACCTAATCCGTTTCCGTCTTCTGCAGAACCGCATCACGACCCAATCGGTATGCCGTATGGGGCATCGATATCGAGTTGGACGATGTACATCCCGCTCGTGATGCAGGACAGGTATGTGTAGCCCTCATGGTGCTCTGCAGCCCACAGGAAGGGCGTCCAGCCGAAGTCGTAGAACGAGCTGTCTGGCGCGACTCCGTCCTGAGCGTGGGGCAAGTGGTAGCCGATGGTGGCATCCATGTGCGCATCGGTCTTGTTGCCTTCCGCAATGCCTGCAACCATCAACGACTCGACGTCGATAACCCACAGTCCCGAGTGGTAGCCGGAGAGGTATATCCTAGCATCCCACGCCCCGCCATGGCTGTTGTCGGGAAAGCCTGGGAGCCCGGTCTGGAAGATCTCGGTATCGGCATTGTGAGGGCTGAACAGCAACCACTCCTCGCCGCCGGGAATGAAGTGCTCCCATGCGAATGGGGTCTCCCATCCGTGGATGAGCTTGGGCTGGAAGCGGACGTTGCCATTGACCTCCTCATAATCGGTTGTGTCCAGCAGGTAAGCCATCCCCGTCCCCACCGAGGTCTCGAGGACCTCGGTTGCCAGCATCGTCAGGTGCCTCTTGCCTTGGGGGTAGCCAAGGTGACTGGCATCGACCATCTCGTCGAACGGCTCTGCGTAGTGGATGTATGAGGCACGCCCCCCGTTCTCGTTGCCCGTGGTACCGCTGTCAGGCTCCCCATCACCGTCGAAGTCCTCGAAGTCCATCCACAGACCGACCTCGGGAGCGCGCCAGATGCAGCCCGCTTGCGTACCCCCTGAGAGTCGGCATAGTGAGCCGTGCCAAAGGTATTCGGCCATATCCTTGCCCGGGTGGGGCACATCGGAGACGTCGAAGATTCGAAGCCCAGCCTCCCAGTAGGCACCATACAC